>JAABUQ010005173.1_pt1 | contig 21203 bp, 20 predicted proteins | sample 5560001 | NCBI WGS metagenome assembly JAABUQ01 (sample SAMN10711888, study PRJNA513371) | rock metagenome | isolation source: Antarctica rocks | place: Antarctica: Victoria Land, Finger Mt nord | collected 2015-12-18
CGCAGCGCGGCGTTAATCATGGTTTGGTAGTTCGCCCCGCCCGCCTCATCTGCCTTCCCGAGAAACCACTCGATGACGTCTTCGTCGAGGCGGATAGTAATTCTTGTTTTTCCCGGCTGCGGAGCTAGTACGGCTCCACGTTTGGCTTTGCTGAAATCGTAAGTTTTCACCGTTCTGCCTCGTATTGTGCAACTTCATGGGGTTCAGCCAGACGCGCGGAGATAATGCGGATATTTTTCTCCCGGTAGGTGTAGACCACCACCAACAGCCTAGCTTTTGCGCCAATGCCCATGCTTACAAACCGTTGTTCTTGCGGATCCGATTCGTTGTCCGTGATAGTAAGTGCATACGGATCTTCAAAGACAGCTTGCGCTTCGGCGAATCGAACTCCTCGATGGTGATAGAAATTCCATTCTGCCTTCTTCGAGTCCCATTCGAAGCCCAATCGTTCTATTGTACAGACATTTGTACACCCGGAGTTTTTGCAGGTAGGGTATTAGCTGTGCCGTGCGGGCAATTGCCGGCGTGGTTTAGGCGGCTTTCCCGACCAGTATGTGGCGCATTACGTCGAGAGAAGCGCGATCGGCGACTGGTTGCGTGTTCCGGTTGAGCAAAATCTGATGGTCGAGCTTGGCTTCGGCGAGTATCAGGTCAAGTTCATGCAGATCCTGCTTGCGCTTTTCGACTGCCAGCTTGCGTGCGTGGTCCTCTTGTTGGCGCGACTCCTGCTTCTGCTTGCGTTCCTGCGATTCGAAGCCAATTTCGGCTTTGTGCTTTTCCCCTCTTAGCTTTAGAAGGCCGTTTAGGGCTCCGTGAAGGCGCGGTCGTGCGTGGTTTGATAACGCAGATAGAGCGCGAGTTGTTTTTCTCCCTGGGGCGAGAGAGGTTCGCCGGTGAAACAGGAGTTCTGTAGATGTAGGGCGCGTTGACTGAGCCAAAAGGATTGCGCCATTTTTTGCAGGAATATGCTTTCCGTGATGGTGGAGGGCTGATGTTCCGCGATGAGGGCGACTTCCATGGCGTTGAATGCGGCGGCGTCTTCGGACGGCAGCACGGTGAAGGCGCCACTTAAGCCGTGGCGGAAATTGTTTTGGGAAGAAGCGGCTTTGCCTTCCTCCGTCTTGGGACCGGAAGAGTGTTTTGAATTCGCCCGATTGGCTACGGCTTGCGCTTGAGTTGACATGGGTAAAAACCCTCCAGAAAATGAAAAACGCCGGAGTGGCACGAGCGGCCATCCGGTGTATTCGAAGAATCGGAAGTGAAACGGCTTCCTGAAACAATCGTAGCATGCCGCTCCAAATGATTTCTTGTAAGCTACTGAAACTAAGTTAAATATAGGTTGTGACTGAGGTTTTCGGGATTTCTAAATTCCCGCGAGGACTCGCCACGCGTTGCAAGCTGGGTTCTGGGCGATTTGCGGATACAACTGTGGCGGTCAGACTCGCCGAAGGAAAGCTCTAAGGTGACGCGGGCCTACTGTCGGACGACTGGACATATATGGAGGGGTTCGACAGCACATCGGTAACAGGCCGTGCGGTCTTGCGCGATCTATACCGAGAGCGCGGAATTTTACAATAACGCTACATATACGGCACTGAGCGGGAGCGTAGAGGGTCCACATCTACCGGTAGCGCGTCATACGGACAGGTGAATGAAATGGGCGAATACAAGCCGACTTCAGGGTACTAATCCGGTTCAACTTCTAGATATCGGGAAACGCAGCATTATGGCCGAGATCATAAACACGAGAGTATAAACAGAAGGTACAACGAACCATTCTGTTACAATTCACGACGTCGAATGGGCTCCTTCAATTTCACCATCCCAAGTTCCGAGCGTCCCCTCCCGGACATCCTGACAAGGATACCGCGCGCTTTCAGGGACCAAGCTGAAAAGGGTTTCGCTGTCCTGGCGGAGGTGTCACCACAGCATTACGCGGAGATTCTGCAAGCCGTTATCGTCACGTTCGAGAGCAAGAAACCGCCCTTTGAAAGCCTCGAAAAGAGCTTGCGGATCTCGAAGAGCGACCTCAGTTATTTATTTGCTGCAGCAATGCTGATCGTGCCCATATTGGGCGAGGGCGGCACAGCAGAAGAGTTCCTCAGCTCATCGGTAAAAACCAGGTTGATCAATGAGGGGCTTGTTCCGAGGATTCAACCTTTTGTTGACACGATTGTTGCCGAGCGCGCTGTGATTGCAAAGGCCATAAGAAGGTCGGCCCTCCCGGCGCAGGTTCTTCCCTATTTTTCGGACATCCAAATCGCCGTTGATCTCCGAATGGATTTCGAAGGTGAGGAGGTCTCCGAAGCCGTTCCGGTAGCCGTCATCCATATTGATACGGACGTGAACAACGAGGAGATGTGGTTTCAGTGCTCGAAACAACAAATGTTGCAGCTGAAGAATGATATTGATGCGGCCGTCAAGAAAATGGAGGCTGCAGAGGCTTGGGGAAAGCGAGAACCGAAGCAATGAACCCCTCCGACGTATTCCAGCCGCCGCACTTCACGTTTTGGACGGTTCTCTATACGGCACTCGGCTGTGCGTTCTTCTGGGGACGTACTGGGAGAACTAGACTCAAGGTTTACGTTCTATCCTGGGTCTTCGATGCGCTTAAGGTGCCAGATAAAGTCGGCCGGCAAATTGCTGAATTTATATTGTTTATTGTGTTTGGCGTCTTAATCGGTATCGGAGTGGCAAAGCCTACCACCGTGATTCAGGCGGTTACGGCAGGATTTGCCTGGACTGCTTTTGTAGCGAAACGAGCTTAGAATAAAGTTAACGAAGAATGGAAGGTCTGTAATGAGTGATCGTGCCTACAACAAGCTTGCAAATACCTTCATGCTGATAGGAGTCGCATCCGCACTTCTATTCGATTCAGGGAAGCTGCCTCGTGTATTCATCGGAACGATTGGCGTTGTTGCGGGGGTGGCAGCGATAGCGTTGTACTTTTGGAATCAGCATAAGGGCCACGCAAAGGAAAAGGCATCAGAAGAAAAAGTAACGACCGAGCAGATACCTATCAGCCTGGTGAGCGGTAGTTTTGGAAAATGGACAAACTTCGCCGCGACCAATAATGATGTAGACATACTCTATTTCGCTCACCACGGAGCCAGCGCTGAGGTCGCTTTACGGGATCTTCGAAGGGTCTGGTTGTCTTACGATGCCGATCTCCGGGCGATTCAGGCCTATCGCAAGGAAACGGCGAAGCGCCTCCTTCGAAACTACGCGGTGCATGCGCGATCGCTTCAATGGCATCTGATCAGGGACGCAAATCTGTCTTTGATGAAGCCAGAAGTGGAATTGTCTCCGAACGAGGTGGCAGCTTGCGCTGTCGAGATCATACGCAACCTTACACTCGCGGACGGTGTTGAAGCGTGGGACTACACTTTTGGACCGAAGGGTCTTCGCGTGTCAATCAAGAAGGGACATGCCCAGAGCCCCGTTGTCTCCCAAGAGGACTTTAACTTCGAATTGCTTTCATCACTGACGGTGTAATTCAGCAGCAGCATTGGAAGCCGTTGGTCCGTGAGGCGATCCCTTATGGACGTTCAGTATGTATTCAGCGATCTTCTGGACATCGGCTGTACGACTGAAGAGTTCCCCGGTCGTCTTCACAAAGCTCTTCAGCAAACCGGAGGCTAAGCCGCGCGGTTGTCGAAATCTGTTGGCGAACTTGGGGTATTGCACACAAAGGCCGCTGACCGTCTCGTACTCGTTCGCAGGCCCAAGAATGGGTCCGAGCCGTCGCTGATGTCACGATGCGTGCGGGAAGGTGCGGAGATCCGGGACAGAGATCCGGCGCCGCCTCCGATTCGTCATGCGAGGCGCAATCATCGTGAGGCATCTCGCTATTTCGTGGGCCTACCGCTGTTTCGGTTGCGGCTGCCACAGAGGATTACTGGTCGGGTGGCGTGGAGGTCCACCGTGGCGGTGGGGGATCCGTCATACGATCAGAGGCCGGACGATCACGTTCACGGTGAATGAGCCGGGAAAGTTTTCGATCAGCTGGCCCGGAGACTATCGGGCGACCGCGGAGATGCTCTTTCTCATTGCGAATCTTCCGGAGAGCGATGCTCCGTCGGCCAATGCGTCCGGTGTGCGTTACTTCGGCCCCGGCGTCTACCGGAACAGCATCGATGCGCACACGGGCGATCGCATCTATCTGGCTCCGGGTTGCGTTTGTCTTTTGGTGCGATCAACGTGTGGGGCGTGGCGCATGTGCGGATTTGGGGCGGGGACGGTGGTGTATGAGGGTCCGCAAGATCCGAACGCGGACGAAGGCTGGATGCCCGTCAGCGATCCGGTTTTCCGGATGCGTGCTCGCGATCCCAATCATTGGTACACGCACCCAGTGCCCATGGCACAACCAACCTGCCCGCGACACCCTGACGTATAACGCGCTGGTCTTCCCTTGAAGCGGGCAAGTCATTTGGCTCCAAGCCCCAGCGTTACGTTTCGCGAGAGATGGAACGACAAACGCATTTCAATCCCTGGATCCACTTGGATGGTTAGTCATGTTTGAGAAGCGCGCTGGTTATGACCTTCTTACCAGCTCCACAGAAAATTCGGACTGCAATACAGGGTTGTCGTAGAGCCGTCAACTTTAGCCGGGCGCTGCCGTCCTTCGCCGGGTCGATTAGTGTAATTCGTCGCCCGGAGCCGGAGGGTTCGCTCGACCTGCGCGTTTCGGAAGTCGCTTCGCTGTTGCCAGATCGCCTCTCTGCGCGCGCTCACGGAAATAGTCCTCGGTACGCAAGGCCGATAACTTCTCGGCCACCGCTACGTTGATGAATTGGTTGAGAGCCACGCCTTCGGCTTCAGAGACGCGTCGGGCCTCTTCCAGTATTGAAGTCTGCAGACGCAAAGCTACGTTACTTCTTCTCATGGCTTCCCATCTCCTTCCAAGCGTAGTGGCTTCGCGGTGATTTCCTTAGCATGTGGAACCGCTCCCCTATAAGTCGGCTCAGCGTGTCCGCTCTCTCGCGTTCGCGGCTCAGTACCGGCTTATATCGGTCGTTGTGAGCCGAAGGATCATCTGTAACTCGCTCACGCGCGCGGCTCCGCGCTTCGCTTTGCTGAAATCGTAAGTTGGCGCCGCTCTGCTCATTTTTGCCTTATTGTACAGACATCTGAACGACTTGCAAATTCGGGCTGCACGGATTGAGAGGGTTGTGGGTTGGGGAAAAGCACTGAAAGGCAGCGGCCTGGCCGAATTACACACCGGCGCGCAACAGCAATTCTATATACTCGCTGCATGCCCAACTTGGAAAGCCATAAGCCGGGTGCGTTCTGCTGGTTTGAGCTGGCGACGAGCAATCAGGACGCCGCCAAGAAATTTTATACGTCGCTGTTCGGGTGGAGCGTGAATGACTCGCCCATGGGGCCCGACGACTTGTATTCGATGTTCGAGTTGCAGGGGCGGCCGGTCGCGGCGGGGTACACCATGCGCCGTGAACAAGCGGAGCAGGGCGTGCCACCGCACTGGATGGTTTACGTGGCGGTGGAGAGCGCGGATGAAGTGGCGCGGCGCGTGCCGGAGCTGGGGGGCAAAGTTTTCGCACCGGCTTTTGATGTGGCCGATTATGGCCGCATGACGGTGGTGGCGGATCCAACGCACGCAGTTTTTTCTGTCTGGCAGCCCAAGAGCCATAAGGGCACGGGAATCGCAGGCGTGGACCGCACGGTTTGCTGGGCCGACCTCAGCAGCTCAGAGCCGGAGAAGGCCAAGGAATTCTACAGCGCTCTGTTTGGCTGGAAGTTCGCGGCATCGCCGCACGATGCATCCGGGTATCAGGCGATTCAAAGTGGCGATGATTTTATCGGCGGTGTTCCGACACTAGAGCAGCGCAATCCGCAGGCTCCCTCCCATTGGCTGATCTACTTCCAGGTCTCCGATTGCGATATGGCGGCCGGCAAGGCGAAGGAACTGGGTGGGGAATCCCTGCTGCCGCCCCAAGATATACCGGGTGTCGGGCGCATGTCCGTATTAAAGGACCCGCAAGGGGCGGTTTTCGCTCTGTTCCAAGCGCAAGGCCGATAGCCGGGCAAAGATGTTCGCGCTGCATTTGCAGTAAAGCGGGCAAAGTGGTTTAATAGAGAAGTAACGTCGGAAGGAAAAGTGGGCGAAAAGCCCACTTTTTTATTGGAATTCAGGATCGAAATGCCAGCAGTGGAAAATACCGGGCTGCTTGAGAAAATCACCCAACTGGGTGAGGGGGCCGCACTGGGAACGGGCATTGACCTTGTTGAGATCCAATTGCGGGGCGCGGGGAAAGCTCGTTTGCTGCGGGTTTATATAGACAAGCCCGGGGGCATTACGCATGGCGATTGCGAGTTGCTTTCCGAGCGCTTTGGCAAGCTGCTGGATGAAGACGAGACGCTGCTGAGCGAGGGCTATACGCTGGAGGTCAGTTCGCCGGGGGTGGAACGCAAGTTATCGCGTCCGCGGGATTTCGAACGGGTGGTGGGGCAAAAGATCCGGATTGCGCTGCGCGAAGCGGTGGAAGGTCAACTCCGCTTTGAAGGCAAACTTACGGAGTTTGCCGCGGACATGCTCCAACTGGAAATCGCGCCGGGACAGGTGGTGCGCCTTCCGCTGGCACAGGTGCAAAAGGCGAACTTAAAGTTCGAGTGGTAGGTTCTCCCGTTTTTCCGGCGCATTAGAGAGATCCAGTTTAGTTTTTAGGAGGTATTCACGTGGCTTCCATCTATCAATCCATTGAGATGTTGAGCAAAGAGAAAGGGATCGATCCGCAGATCGTCTTGGACGCCGTCAAAGACGCCATGCTTGCGGCCGCGCGCAAGCACTATAAATCGCAAGAGGATCTGATTGCCGATTTGGATGAGGATACCGGAAATATTCAGATCTACAGCGTGAAGCAGGTAGTGGACGCGGTGGAAGATCCGTCCAAGCAGATTAGCCTTTCGGCGGCGCTGAAAATCGATGGGAATGCCGCGTTAGGAACGGAACTGCGCGAGGCGAAACCGACCGACACACTCGGGCGCATCTCGGCGCAGACGGCCAAGCAGGTCATTTTACAGAAGGTGCGCGAAGCGGAGCGCGACAGCGTATTCGCGGAGTTTCAGGGCCGCCAGGGCGAGCTGGTGAATTGCGTGGTCAAGCGCCTGGAGGGTCAAGACTACGTGGTGGATATGGGGAAGACCGAAGCGCGGTTACCGAAGAAGGAACAGTCCCGCGTGGAGAACTTCAGCGTGGGTGATCGGGTGCGCTGCGTGATCAAAGGCGTGGAGCGGGGCGGCAAGAATTCGGGGGTGCTGGTGTCGCGCGGCGCGCCGGAACTGGTGATGCGTCTCTTCGAGCAGGAAGTGCCCGAGATTTACGACAACACGGTGGCGATCAAGGCCTGTGCGCGCGAGCCCGGAGAGCGCACCAAGATTGCCGTGTTCAGCCGGGACCGCGATGTGGATAGCGTGGGCGCCTGCGTGGGCATGAAAGGCATGCGCGTGCAATCGATTATTCGTGAGCTGCGCGGCGAAAAAATAGACATCATCGAGTATTCGGAAGATCCGCTGCAGTACGTGATCAAGGCTCTGAGCCCGGCCAAGATCTCGCGGGTGACCATCGTCGATTCAGGCGATAAACACATGGAAGTGGTGGTGGACGATCTTCAGCTTTCTCTCGCCATCGGCAAGCGCGGGCAGAATGTGCGGCTGGCTGCGAAATTGATGGGCTGGAAGATCGATATCAAGAGCGAAGAAGAAAAGCGGCGCGAGCTGGAGTCCCGCATGGGAGATATGGTAATCTCCGGTGCACCCGTTTCCGTGCTCTTAAACCATGGCCTGGAAGAGCAGATCATGGAGAAGCTGGTGGCCGCGGGCATCGGCACGGTGGAGCGGCTCGGTTCCATGACGCCGGAACAGTTGGAGGCAATCCCGGAAATCGATGAAGGGGTTGTCAGCCATATCCAGGCCGCAGTAGTGTCCTTCTATGGCCAGTACGATACCGAAGAGAGCGAGGAAGCGCCTGTGAATCCAGAAGAAATAGAAGCCGCCATTGACGCGAGCACCGCGGGAGGCAGCGAGCCGGACGATCCCAATGGCTCGCCAGCCGCCTTTGACAACATCGAAACGGGAGTGCTGGAGCAGGATTTGGCCACGCACGAAGCGGCACAAGTAGAGGAACACGATGGGGTGCAAGTGTTGGATTTGGGACGAGTGGAAGGTTTGTCGGCCGCGCCTTCCACGTTGCATCGCATGGTAGGCGCGGCGGGAGCCGCTGAAGGGGCCGAATCTGGTACCATTGAAAAACCTGACTAATGGGACAAGTAGCGGCGGTACAAGGAGTTATCTAGCAGTTTCTTCTATGAAGAAAATCCGAATCAACGAGCTGGCGCGAGAGCTCGAGGTGAAGCCGGGAGTCATCCTCGACTTATTGCCCGAATTGGGCGTGCAGGAGAAGAAGACCCACTCCAGCTCGATCGATGAAGATGTCGCGATCGCTTTAAAGCACCGCTTGACAGAGGACGGCGCGCCGCGACGGGAGTATTCAGAAAGCTCGAACGGGCACATTCATGAGCCGGAAGACGTGGGTGAACCTGAAGAAAGCGCTTTGGACGAGACGGAAGCGCAGGGGGAGATGGCTCCGCCTCCCCGCCCGGCTGTTTCTCCTTTACGGCCAACGGCTGATGAAGTGCCGCCGGTCGCCGCTGGTTCAGTAGCGCCCCTGGAATCCCCTATGCCGGCAGTTGGACCGAGCGCTTTGGGCACGCCCGCGGCAACGGCGCTGGCCGCCACAGTGGCGGCTCCGCATGAGCCGGCACAGGCGTCCGGCGAGAACGAACGCGCGATACCGAAATTTCAACCATTGCGACCGCCGCTCGGCATGGGAAGCGCAATCCACCCGCCACTGGCACAGCCCGGGGCGCCCGCCACCGCTCAGCAGCCAGGCAAGGCAGCACCGCCTGCGGGAGCACCGCCCGGGGGAGCAGCCGGTTCCGTGGGGCAAAGCGCTAGCCCCTCAGTCCAGAGCACGCCGACACCAAGCAATCGAAATATCTCGATTCCGGCGCGACCGCTTCCGCAGCAGCCATCGAGGATGGGCCCGACGGGTCCGGGCGCCACACCGGCTGGACCGCGGCAGCCTTTTCCTCCGGAACAACCGTCCGCACGACCGGGATTTGCGCCCCCACGGCCGCCGCAGGGGCCGCGCGTTGGCCCGGGTAATGCCACGCCATCGGGGCCACAAGCGCCAGCGACGACGATGGCCTCCTCGCCCTCGCTGCCTCGATCGCCTCAGCCGCCGACGCACGTAGTGGCTCCTGGCCCTGGGCCGGGCTCCACTACTTTAGGATCGTCCGTGCCGGGCGCGCCCATTCCGCCGCGACCGGCTCCGGCGCGGCCGACGCTGACGCCAGGTGCTCCGATTGCGCCACCGCCCCGTCCCGGGGCAGGAAGAGCGCCGTTAGCGGGGCAGCCCGCGGCGCGACCGATTGTTCCGCCTCGTCCGGACTTAGTGCAGCGCCTGAAGCAGCAGCAGGCGCAGCCTCGACCGACGCCGGCCGCGCCCGCAACGCCGCGCCCCGGCGCGCCCGCGCGGCCGTCCACACCGGCACCCGGTCAACCCCTTTATCGCGGTCCGATTCGTCCCGGCCAGCCGTTCATGCGCGGTCCGGGTGGACCCGGCTCTCCGGGTGGACCGGGGCAGCAGGCGGGATTCGTACAGCGCCGTCCCGGGATGCGGCCGATGCATCCGACCACGCTGCGGCCCGAATCGGCGACTCCCGTGCCGGCCGAGCAACAGCGGCGGCATCAGGCCAAACCGGTGGGGAGGCAGGCGCCTCGCAAACGCAATGAGCAGGAAGGCAATCTCCGCGAGCGGGTTTCGAAGCGCGCGGCGGCGATAGAACGTCCGCCAGTCGACCGCGAGATCACGATGGCGGAAGGCGTCACCGTGAAGGAGCTTTCCGAGAAGCTGGGCGTGAAGGCCAATCTGGTGATCAAAAAGCTGGTGGAGACGAAGAAGATTTTCGCCACCATCAACCAGACGCTCGACGTGAAGATGGCGGAGGAGTTGGCGCGCGAATTTGGCGCGTCCACGAATCAGGTGAGCTACGAAGAAGAGACCACCCAGGACGTGGAGCTTGCCGAGGAGACTACGGATCTTGTCAGGCGCGCGCCGGTGGTGACCATCATGGGTCACGTTGACCACGGAAAGACTTCGCTGTTGGACGCCATCCGGCAGACGAACGTGGCGGGGCGCGAAGCCGGTGGCATTACACAGCATATCGGCGCGTACTACATCGAAAGGAACAGTCGAAAGATCGTCTTTATCGATACTCCGGGCCACCAGGCGTTTACGCGCATGCGTGCGCGCGGCGCCAAGGTGACGGACATTGTGGTGCTGGTGGTTTCGGCGGATGACGGCGTGATGCCGCAGACGCTGGAAGCCATCGACCACGCCCGGGCAGCTAAGGTTCCGATCATGGTTGCGATCAACAAGATCGACAAGCCGGACGCGCAGCCCGACCGCGTGAAGCAGCAGCTTGCGGACCGCGGCCTACAGGCGGAAGATTGGGGCGGCGATGTGGTGATGGTGCCGGTTTCGGCCAAGAAGGGCCAGAATCTGGACTTGCTGCTGGAGATGGTTCTGCTGGTGGCCGATCTGCAGGATCTGAAGGCAAATCCAGCCCGGCCCGCTACCGGCACGGTACTCGAAGCGAAGCTCGATCGGGGACGCGGGCCTGTGGCCACGATGCTGGTGCGCAATGGCACCTTACGCGTGGGCGATTTCTTCATCTGCGGCGCGCTGTTTAGTAAGGTGCGCGCGATGTTCGACGATCGCGGTAATCCCGTGCGGGAAGCCGAGCCGTCGATGCCGGTAGAAGTGATCGGTCTCGAAAGCTTGCCTGAAGTGGGTGACGCGTTCCAGGTGATATCCGACACCTCGAAGGCCAAGCAGATTGTGATCTATCGCGAAGCGAAGGCCCGCGAGGTGGCGATGGCCAAGGGTGCCCGCGTGGCCACGCTCGACTCGTTGCACAAGCAGTTTAAGGAAGGCCAGCTCAAGGATCTGAACTTGATTATCAAGGCAGACGTGGGCGGCACGGCCGAAGTACTGTCGGATACGCTGCAGCAGCTTTCGAACGACAAAGTTCGCGTTCGGGTTCTGCTTACCGGCGTGGGCGCGATCACGGAATCGGACGTGGATCTCGCGTCCGCTTCGGAAGGCATCATCATCGGCTTCAACGTGAAGCCGGAGCGTAACGCGCAAGCCGGAGCGGACCGGCAGAAGGTGGAGATCCGGCTTCACAGCATCATCTATGAGTTGATTGATGAGGTGAAGCTGGCGATGACGGGGTTGCTGGATCCGGTGTACAAGGAAACGATCCAGGGCCACGCCGACGTTCGCGAGACCTTCCGGATCAGCAAGGTGGGTACGGTGGCCGGATGCTATGTGTCCGACGGCTTGATTCGCCGCGACAGCCAAGTCCGAGTCCTGCGCGGCAAGGATGTGGTTCACACCGGGCGCATTGAAGCTCTCAAGCGTTTCAAGAACGATGCGAGCGAGGTGAAGAACGGCGTGGAGTGCGGTATCTCGCTGGCGGGCTTCAATAACATCGAAGCCGGCGACATTCTGGAAGCGTTCACCATGGAGCGCATGGCCGTGGAACTGCCGGTACCTTCCCGGTAAATTGCTACCTGGCGTTTAGGCACGCTCTGTTTTTGGATGGGCGTGCCGGCGCTGATCCTGCGTCGTCCGTCGCTTAACGCCTATGCCCGCTATCGGCGTCCTCACGATCGAAATCCACGTGGAGCAATCGCACTCGCTCAAGGAGAAGCGCCACGTGGTGAAAAGCCTGAAAGACCGGCTGCGCGACCGCTTCAATGTGTCGGTGGCGGAGATTGATTTTCTGGATTCCTGGCAGAGCTCGGTGGTGGCGGCGGTCACCGTTTCGCGCGATCGCGTACACGCAGAACAGGTGTTGCAGGCTGTGGAAGCGCACGCGGCCAGTTTGTTGGGCGGCGCGTTGACAGGCAGCAATATTGAGTGGCTGTGACCGGCTGCTTGCGGTAAAGCTAGCCTCAAAGACACTTTTAGAAGAGAAGGATTCTACACTGAAGACGGGCATGGATAACCATCGATCCGAGCGCGTTTCCGAAGCGCTGCGTGAAGAACTCGGCGAGATGATTGCGTATGAGCTCTCCGATCCGCGAATCGGCGATGCGACCGTTACCGAAGTTTTGGTTTCACCGGACATGAAGCACGCGCAAGTGCGCTTGCATCTAGGCACTGGGGTGAAGCAGCAGAGAGAGACCATCGAAGCGCTGGACGGCGCCCGTCATTTCTTGAGGCGGCAATTAGCGGAGCGTTTGAGTCTGTTTCGGATACCCGAATTGCACTTTGAGGCGGATGTGCCCGCCGCGAACGGCAAGAGCCGCATGGAGCATCTGCTGAAGCGCGTTCGCCGCGGGCGGCCGCGCGACGCTGAACAGAGTTCTTCTTAAGTAATAGCCTGTCATCCCTCTACTTCTCGTCCCTTTACTTCTCGTCACTCTACTATGGATGTGCGTGCCTAATTCCCAAGACGTTTGTTTACCCATGCGCGAAGAGCAAGCGGAGACGCCATGCGAATGGCTCCGGTGAGCGGCCGGTTTCTGGAAGCGTGCCGCCGGCGGACCACCGACGTCCGGCCGGTGTGGTTTATGCGCCAAGCGGGCCGCTATTTGAAGCCTTATCGCGACATTCGCTCTAAGCACGGCATTCTCGATATCTGCAAGAATCCAGAGCTGGCGGCTACGGTCACATTGCAGCCGGTTGAAATCCTGGACGTGGACGCGGCGATTATTTTCGCCGATCTATTGCTGCCGATTGAACCGATGGGCTTGAAGCTGGAATTCGTCAGCGGCGAAGGTCCTCACATCGAAAATGCGATCACCGAACCCGAAGATATCGACGATCTGTCGACCAGCCGGACAGACGATCTGGGCTATGTCGGCGAGGCGATCAAATTGGTGGGGAGCGCGCTCGCGGGAAGAGTTCCTATTGTGGGCTTCGTGGGCGCTCCGTTCACTCTGGCGAGTTACATGATTGAGGGCGGCCCCTCGAAAACGTTTTTGAAGACCAAGAAGCTGATGTTCGGGAACGAAATCATGTGGCGGCGCCTGCTGGGGAAGCTGGTGGACGTGCTGGGCGATTTCGCCCTGCTGCAGGTCTCGGCCGGCGCGCGAGCCATTCAGGTATTCGATAGCTGGGTGGGCGCGCTGAGTCCGGAAGATTATGTTCGCTACGTGCAGCCCTACTCGCGTGCGTTGATTGAGCGGATCCGGGCGTCGGGTGTGCCGGTTATTCATTTCGGCACCGGTACAGCGGGTTTCTTCAAAGAATTGCATGCGGCGGGCGGCGATGTGATCGGCGTCGATTGGCGCGTCAACATCGATCAAGCTTGGATGGACATCGGCTATCGCTCCGCGATACAAGGCAATCTGGATCCGGTGGCTCTTTTCGCGCCTCTGCCGGAGCTTCGCACGAAGGTCACGGATCTGTTGCGAAGAACGGGCACGCGGCCTGGACACATCGTGAATCTGGGACATGGAATTTTGCCCGAAACGCCGGTGGAGAATGTCAAAGCGGTGGTCCAGATCGTGCGCGAGTTTCACCGCTAATAAGTGCCGGACGCAAACGAAGTAACAACGGTAGCGATTATCGGCGGCGGCGTTTCCGGCCTCTCGACGGCGTATTTTCTATCGCAGCTCGGTATCCGGTCGACGATCGTAGAGAAGTCCAGCCGTCTGGGCGGCCTGATCAAAACCGACCTTATCGAGGGCTGCCAGCTTGAGGCTGGGCCCGATAGCTACATCGCCACTAAGCCTGCCGTCAGCGAGCTTTGCGGGGAACTGCTGGGCGTGGAAGGCGAAGTCCTGCAGAATGACATCATCGGCTCAAACGATGCGCGGCGACGGGTGCTAGTGGTTCGCAACGGCCGTTTGCTTCCTCTGCCGAAGGGCATGGTGATGATGGCGCCGGCGGAGTGGAAACCGGCGCTTGCCTCGACGCTGTTCAGCACGGCGACGAAGCTGCGTTTCCTGCGCGAGACCTTGTCGCCGCCTCGCGATAGGCAAGCCGATGTATCGATTGAGCAGTTAGTGGTGGATCATTTCGGCCGGGAGGTGCTGGAGTATTTAGCCGAGCCGCTTCTCTCGGGAGTGTATGGCGGCCACGCCGGTCAGCTTAGCGCCAGGAGCGTGCTGCCTCGATTTGTGGAGTACGAGAGGCAGTACGGGAGTCTGGTGCGAGGTGTACGCCGCGAGCGCCGGGAACGGCCCCAGACGACCAGCATGTTCCTTTCTCTCCGGGGCGGCATGGAGACGCTGACCGACTCGCTTTCCCGAGCCATTCGAGGCTGGTCAACGGTGCGGCATGCGGAGGCGACGGCGATCGAGAGAACCAGCGGCGGTTGGCGTATTCACGCCGGCACAGAGGCGGTGGACGCCGCCCACTTGGTGATGGCTTGCCCCGCGTACGTGGCGGCCGATCTGCTGGAACGGGAGACGCCCGCATTATCCTCAGAGCTGGGCGCGATTCCCTACTCTTCCGCGGTGCTGGTCACGCTGGTCTATGAAACCTCGAAGTTGAATCACGCTTTGGATGCCTTCGGTTTTCTGGTGCCACGCGCGGAGCGGAAAACAATTGCCGCCGCCACGTGGATTGGAACGAAGTTTCCGTCGCGGATCCCTTACGGGCTGTCGGCCTTGCGAGCATTCATCGTGGAGCCCGAAGCCGCCGGGCTTCTCCATAGCTCAAAGGAAGAGTTAGTCCACTTGGTGCGCTCCGACTTCGAGCGCCTAATGGGTATAACAACAGAGCCCAAGTTTTCCACCGTTTATTTCTGGCCACGCTCCATGCCGCAGTATGTGGTTGGCCATGAAGCGCGCCGGGAGCGAATTGCTCAACATGTAAGTGGAAGTTCGGGGCTGCATTTGGTGGGTAACTGCTACTCGGGGGTGGGCGTTCCGGATTGTGTCAGAATAGCCAAAGAAACGGCGAACCTGATTGGGGCTGTAAATTCGTAGGCCGCTTACGCTTGAGGCCTGCTGACTGATTAGCCGCGTGAATGAATTTTCACGCCTAATTAGCGCGGTGGTTTCAAATCGAGTGTTTACTCTTTGATGCCACTTACGTCTTATGATTGTAAGAGAACGTCCGCGTATAAACTAAAAAGATAGTAGGAGGAGCATCACATGAAAGTTCTTGTAGGATTAACCATGGCCGCGCTGATATCGATCCCAGCGTTTGCCCAAAAAACCGCTTCAGCCCGTTTACAAGCGGCGACGGAAGATCTCAACGCAATGACGGCTGCGTCGGACAAAGGCATTCCGCAGGATCTGTTAAGCAAGGCAAGCTGCGTCGTTGTGATCCCGAATTTGAAGAAGGGTGGATTCATCATCGGGGCGGAATACGGAAAAGGATTCTTTACCTGTCGTAAGTCGAGCGGAGTAGGCTGGAGCGCGCCTGGTTCTGTGCGTATCTCCGGCGGTAAATTCGGTCTCCTGATCGGCGGAGCGGAAACGGATGTCGTCATGCTGGTAATGAATCAAACTGGCATGGAGCACTTGGTATCAGACAAGTTCCAGCTGGGTGGTGAGGCTTCGGCGGCAGCCGGACCGGTGGGCCGCGATTCTTCCGCTATGACGGACGCTGAACTGCATGCCGAGATTCTCTCGTATTCAAGGTCGCGCGGTCTTTTCGGCGGCCTGGATCTAACCGGTGCTGCAATGACCGAAGACCACGAGTCTAACAAAGAGCTTTACGGTCACGATATCAGCAACAAAGAAGTCGTCACTGGAGATGTTCAAACGCCTGCAGAGGCAAAACCGTTCCTTCACACGCTGGATAAAATCTCCTCGCGCAAGTAGCCGGAGGATAAAGGTACACCGCGAAAAGCCACCCGGATCCGAGCGGTCCGGGTGGCTTTTTGCCTTTTAGTCTTGCCGTCAAGAGACAATAGAAAAGTTGAATCGGTTCAGACCCATCACGCAGGCCGGGATGTGCTGGCTGGTGCTTGCGGCCGTGGGGGCAGGCCTAGGGATGGGGCAGATTCCGCAAGCGGCGCCCGCACCTAGGCCCAACGCGCCCCCGGTGGACGACACCCGGCAACCTGACGCGCCGCTGGCGCAAAATGATCCGGCTAAGGACCTGACCCCGCTGTTGCGGCAGTTTGTGCAGGTCTTCTCCACGGTAGTGACAGAAGCGGCAGATCAAGCGCCGGCTGAAAAGCTTCTTTATGAAGGCGCCATCCCTTCCATGCTGCGTCAATTGGATCCCCACACCCAGTTCTTCGACCCCAGTCAGTTTCAGCAATTGAGGCAAATGGAGGAGTCCGAGCAGAAGGGTTTCGGCAGCATCGTTTCGGTGCTCCCGGGCCAAGTCATTTTTCTTCAGACGATGCCCGGCACGCCCTCGCAGAAAGCAGGCATTCAAGCGGGCGATGAGTTGGTGGGGGTAAACAACATCGCCATCCGAACGTTGGAGCCACAGCAGATTATTGGGCTCTTGACCGAGGCCAGGCAGCAGAAGGTTCGAATTTATGTCCGCCGCCAAGGTTCGGCAAAGCTGCTGGATTTTGCGTTGACGCCCGAGCTGGTCGACTCGCCGAGCGTTGACCGCGCTTTCTTGCTGCGGCCCGGGTTCGGATACATTCGTATTGCCAGTTGGGATGTGCAAACCGCAAAACAGTTGCGAGAAGCCATCGATAAGTTAGGCGCAAGCCGGCTGAATGGACTGGTCCTCGATTTGCGCAATAACCCAGGCGGAGTGGTGAAGGCGGCGCTCGACGTCGCTTCCCTGTTTTTATTGCCGGGCCAAAAAATTCTCACCGCGAAAGGCCGCGCGACCCGGGACCAGGTGGCGGACGTTCCGAAGAATGCCGCACCGTTCTCTTTCAAGCTGGCTGTTCTGATTAACGCGAAAACGGCCAGCGCGTCGGAGATTCTGTCGGGCGCATTGCAGGACCACGATCGCGCCGTGATTGTGGGCGAGCCGAGCTATGGCAAGGGGCTGGTGCAAAGCGTATTGCCGCTATCGGATGGAACTGGGATTGCCATCACGACGGCGTTTTACTATACGCCAAGCGGTCGCTCGATTCAGCGGCCGTTGCGCAACTCCGCGCTTTCCGAGACGTTCCGCCGCAACAGAGAAGAGCCGGTATACAAGACCGACAAAGGCCGCATTGTTACCGGCGGCGGAGGAATCCAGCCTGATCTCCCGGTGATGCCAGAGTCGCTAAACGGTCTCGAAGCCGTGTTGGACGGCAGCGGCGCAGTGACCGCTTTTGCCACGCAGTACTTGTCCGGACATTCGCGCCTCCCTGATTCTTTCGCTGTGACTCCCGAGATCCTGGATGAGTTCAAAGTCTTCCTGGCCGCTCGCCAGATTGAGCCGGGCATGGGGGAGTGGAGCAACGAACGCTCCTGGATCAGCAACCGGTTGAAAGAGGAAATAATCACTCAGGCCCGGGGCGTCGACAAAGGGGATGAGATCCTGGCGCAATACGATCCCCAAGTGCAAGCTGCCTTAAAGGCCATGCAGGCAGGCGCGCTGGTAGCGGAGCGATTAGATCACGCCAGGCGGTAGACCAAGATGATGAGGAAGCCAGCAGAGGCACATCATCGCGAACTATTCTTCCAGAAACCGGGCTATTCTTTGGCCAATCCTCATAAGCGTTGCCCTCGCTGTGCGCCTGAATAGACGGCATGTGTTAGTGCTTGCAATCGCGGCACTTACATTATGGGGCTTTACTTTATTGGCTATAGGCAATCCAGAAAAGCTATTTAGGCGTGATGTCGCCGATGCGATCTGGAGAGTAGGGAAAATTGCCGCCCAAGTGGAAGTTGGCGTTCAAGCTCCTATGGGCGAGTTCTCCATCGGTGTTTACACCGGAGAATTACGGTTGAGGTCTTGCTCAGCAGCTCTCTGGGCCGGAGCGCTTTCTGCTCGGATGTCGCGATCCAGAAAATAGTTGAGGGCGGTCCGGAGCGCCGCAATTGCCGCGAGTTTCTCAATGTCATTCCATGTCGGGGTCACGGCGGTGTTTAGAATGTCTGCCGCCAATTCAAATTCAAGGGCAACCGCGAGCCACCTGCCCAAAGTCATTCGCACTTCATTCTTTGCGTTCGCCGGGCTATTGCGGTGGAGAAAGATAATAAGCGCCTTAATCGTGGCTTCGACGGCAGCGAGTGCGATGATTACGGCCGCCGCGAACTCTACACCCCGTGCAACGGTCTGTATGATGTACTTCGCTTGCTCGTCAAACAAGATTGTCACCGATTTTAAGTTTTCACGTAAGACAGAACTCCGGCAATCGCATCACCGGTCATTGTATGTTGCGGAGAAGCTGGGGTTCCGATCCGTGCAGATCAGCCTCCCTTATGACGGATAATCTTCCACGCTGTTCGAAGATGACCAGATGGACGTCTTGCAGGTCTACTACGCCATGTTGCCGCAGCAGCCCATACAAGTCATCTATCGTCAAGCCCGCTCGCCGGAGTTCCGAGGTCAACACTTGGCCGCGAGATACGAGCACTTGGGGCGGGTGATCGAACAGTGTGGCGAGGCTTGGAAATCGCCTGAGCTTGGCCACAACTCCATGCGCAATGAGCACCGTTACGAGGGTCGTTGCGCCCGCAAGATAGCTCGTTGTGCTGGCATTTGGAACCCGTCCGACAATCGCCCCAACGGCAACAGCCGCGACGAAATCGAATGCCGACATTTCAGCGAGTGTCCTCCGCTCGCCTAATCGAAACCCAAATATGGCCGTTAAATAAAGTAACAGGGCCTTCCCTGCGACCCACCCTAACTGGCTGAATCCTCCCAGCAGTTCACTCATTCGACCACCAGGCAACGATTTCGAACGACATTAGTTCACAATCCCACAGTTGGCGTAGCCGTGGCCAGAGACTCGGATCCTACGAGCAGGGCACGATCATACGCCTGCAACCATGTTTCTGCCGGCGGCGGCACTAGCTAGTGAGTTCCGCTCCGATTGAGGAGGGCGGTGGGCGCGGGTTTGTATTCATTCGGCGCAAGACCCTCCGGCGACCAGGTTTCCACAATCGCTTTCGCAAGTTTGGCGATTGTGATCTCGCCTTCGTTGCCGGCCTGCCAACTTTCGTCTTTGTTTTCGAACGTGAACGCTGAAATGACGATCGGTCCGCGTTTCGAAGCGACAAGCGCGACGTCGTTGCGGACTTTGTCCAGCGCGCCGCTCTTGTTGCCAATAGCCGTTCCCGAACCCATGCCCGTGGCGTTCCACCCGTCGAGGTAGCGGGGGATGTCACCTCGATAGAATTGGTTGCCGAGCATGACCATGGCGGTCGCGCACAGGGCGGAATCACCAGGCAGCACTGGTTCGCCAGTCTTTCCCAGTTCGCAGTGGTAAATCTGTTCCATCACTCTGCCCATTTCGCGGGCCGTCGTTTTCCCCAATCCAAACTTCTTCTGCTCCGCCTGTATGGCGGGCGGCAATGGCTCTTTCAAGGGCTGTATGATTTTCTTGTAGAGGTACGTGTCTCGGAGGCCCATCCACCCGATTCGTGCATTGATGTTACTTAACCCGAGCTCATCGATGACAAGGTTAGTTGCCGTGTTGTCGCTCATGACCACCATAAGCGTCAGCAGATCTTTCAACGTAAGTTGCAACGGGGTGTCCATGAACAGCAACACGCCCGAGCCAGCCACTTGATCTCCCTTCTTGAGAGCAACGTGATCTTCGAAATTCGTTTTTCCGGATCGAACCTGCTCCAAGGCTTCAAACAGGATCGCGAGTTTAATCACGCTTGCCGTGGCCACGGGCTTATCGGGCTGGATAGCGACAGTTCTTCCGGTGTTCAGATCCTCTGCAAAGAGAGAGACGCTGCCGTGATGTTGCGACGCGATCGCTTGCACTGTTTGCTGTAGCTCTGCATCGGGTCGATTCGCGCCTTGAGCGGATGCACCGCGAGCACAAGTAATCGCGATGAGCGCCGCCACTGAGAAACTCTGGAGAAATGCGCCCATGAGCGTGTCTTCGGTGATTGCGAAAGAATGAAACGGGGTTTCGAGTCTGGTCGGGCCGCCGGGATTTGAACCCGGGACCTCTTGCACCCCAAGCAAGCGCGCTAGCCAGGCTGCGCCACGGCCCGAAGCCTACAGTCTAGCGCAGCTCTTTACTTTAGCCGCGCTCACTTAGCCGGCCGGCTTTCCTGCTTGCGGTCGGCCACAATGGTTACTTCCATGTCGTTCGCCATGCTCACCACTTGGTTGACCAAGCTTTTGCCAAGCAAACGGTCGACGCCTTTGCCGGTGATGCGCGGCAGAAAGATCTGGCGCGCCTTGTGGACGCGCGCAAATTCGACCAGCGCCTGAGCGTGGTCCGTCCCCACAAGCACGCGCGTTTCGATGTGCATGTTGCGCGCGAAATTGAGGTGCCGCTCTACCGCCACGCGCTTGTCGGGGGGCAGCGTCTGCAGATCGGCGTGCTCCGTCACGAACACGGCGAAACAGTCGGCGTGAATAATGTCGGCGACGCGCTTGCCGCGCCGAATCAGCATGGCGGTGGAAGGATCGTCGCTGACGTAGATGACAACGGCGTCGTCCAATTGATGGCTGCGGGTAGAAGGCTGAGCATCGGGACCGGACTGGAGACCGCCGTCACTCTGCTCCATGCGCTCTTCCACTTCGTGCGCCGTCTGCCGCATGGCCATTTCGCGCAGCGCCACCAAGCTCGATTCTTTGAAGAAGTTCTGCAAAGCGCGCTGGGCTTTCTCCGGCGGATACACAACGCCGCGTTCCAGGCGGTTCAGCAGCGCCCGCGGCGTCAGGTCCACCATCACCACCTCATCGGCTTGCTTCACCACCCAATCCGGGATGGTCTCTCGAACCTTCACGCCCGTGATCTGCGCCATCTGGTCGTTGAGGCTTTCCAGATGCTGCACATTCATCGTGGTCAGCACGTCGCTGCCTCCCTCTAGAACGGCCAGCACGTCCTCCCAGCGTTTTTCACGCGGAGATCCGGGAACGTTCGTGTGGGGAAACTCGTCAATCACGGCGACCTCCGGATGCCGCGCGATGATTGCCTCGGCGTCCATCTCTTCGAAGGCAGAGCCGCGGTAGGCGACTTTCTTGCGCGGGATCATCTCCAGGCCTTCGGTTTTCGCTATCGTGTCCTTGCGGCCGTGAGGTTCGAAATAGCCGATCACCACGTCCACGC
>JAABUQ010005174.1_pt1 | contig 21203 bp, 18 predicted proteins | sample 5560001 | NCBI WGS metagenome assembly JAABUQ01 (sample SAMN10711888, study PRJNA513371) | rock metagenome | isolation source: Antarctica rocks | place: Antarctica: Victoria Land, Finger Mt nord | collected 2015-12-18
GCAGCATGGGCTTCCAACAACTTCTTCCGCAGATCATCACTGTAGGCACGCGCCATCTACAAAGAGTCAGACAGAAAACCACCCTTGCAAAGAACCAAGCTCTATACCTCACAGAGAACGGCTCTAGCCTTACGCCTGCAACCCCGCCGGTCGAGTCGCCCTGCCGCGCGGAGTGCACTCTCGCGCAGTGGACCATCTACTATGGAGGCAAGATCCATGCACATCGACCTCCATACCCTGCAGATCGCCGCGATGGCAATCGTCTTCGCGCTCATCTTCTCCGCACGGCTCGTGAAAGGCCATCCGCGTCAGACGCCCGTGGGCCTCGCGTTCCCCCTCAAGCCACTCGTCGTCTTCTCCCGCGCCTTCGCCCTTCCTCTTTACTTCCTCCTCTTCGCCTATCCACTCTGGATCTCACGCCAGTCCATCCCTCCCTGGCTGCTCATCCTTATGCTGGTTGCCGTCCTCTTTGGGCTCTACCAGTATCCCGGCACCATCGTTCTGACACCCACGTCGGTTCTCCAGCGCTTCTGGTTTCGCGCCCAGAAATCAATCACTTATCCCGAGATCATGACCGTCTCCGCCGCTCGCAGCGGAGCCGTCACCACCATCTTCGGAGATAACCGCACCACCATCGCCCACACCTTCAATCACGCCGGCTCCGCCGAGTTCCGAGCCGAGCTCGCGCGCCTCTCCGGCAAACAGATCAGCCGCTAGCTCCTGGCACTTTCCCCTCCACCGCCGCTCTAGTCAGTGCGCGTCAGGTATGGCTGCGCCTCGTCCGGCAGGTGAATGCTGTCTGCAATCTCCCCGGCATGCTGTTTGTCGGCTACCTTCGGATTGATCCGCACCCACCAACCCGTCGGCCCCTGAAAGGCGATCACCTTGGCATTCGGATATCGCTGCGTCAGGTCCAACTTCTCCTGTACCGCATCCGGCTGCGTTGGAAACGCTCCCACCTGAACACACCATCGCCCCCCCGGGTAAACCGACGGCGCAAGTGGCGGAGCCTTGAACGCTTCCACCCGAACCTTGACCACCCCGGCCCGGTAGACGCCAGTCTCCTTCGCTGCCGCAAGACTAAGGTCGATGATCCTCCCTCGTACAAACGGGCCGCGATCCGTGATGCGCACTACCACGCTCTGCCCATTCACAAGATTCGTCACCCGAACTACCGTCCCCAGAGCCAGCGTTAGGTGAGCCGCAGTCATCGCATTCTGGTCATACACGGTCCCATCGGCACCCTTGCGACCCGCGTAAGGTGGCCCATACCAGCTCGCCAGACCCATCTCTGTCTCGAAGGGGGTTCCATGCACCTCCAACGGCAGCGGATCCCGACCTAAAGCTCCGCTCTTCGTTCCCGAAGATTGCGCGGTTCCCGGCGATCGTGTCCTGCTCGCACCCCCCGTACCGGGCACCGCGGCCCCATCATCCCCGGCGACCGCTCCATCCGCATCCCTTCCAGAAGGTGAAGGGCGAGCACCCCTGCGCGCGGACGTCGTCCCCGACGGAGGTGGTGGCCGGTACACCTGCTTCACCTTCTTATGGCAGCCAGCCATCGCAAACAGCAACAGCGGCGCTGCCGCCAGACCGACGCGAAATCTCTTCACCGCGGCCCGTCGCCTCTCCCGGGCGGCGGTGGAGAGGTCGCGCCTCTCTCTGCCCGCCGGTCATCCATGCGTTGCGCCAGCTTGTCGAGTTCGGCGCTCGCCGCTCGCAGCGCATCCGATCCGTTCCGGCGAACATCCGGAACCACCTCGTCGTTGATATACGTCACAACTCGTCGGAGCTCCTCCTCAAACCGATTCCCGGCCTCCTTCAATTCATCGTCCCAACCTCGTCGCGTACCCTCACCAGCCATCGTCGCACCTCTCCACTCCGCATTATCCCGACCCCTGAATCGCGGGGTCAACGTAAACTGGAGAAGATCGCATGTCTAGTGCCTCGCTGGTTACGCGCTCGGCTCCTGTCTCGCGCTGGCCATGCAACGTCTGCCCCCCCCCTCGACGCGTCCCCAAACCGGTCCACGGTCGCATGTCATAACCGTCCTCTCCCTCCAACGTCCGGCCGCATGCGCGACCGGCGACCAGAATCACAGAGGTTTCCCTTGATCGTCTCGTGCACTTCGTCGCGCAGCTTCGTCCGTCGTCTCTCTCCAGCACTCTGCTTCGTCATCTTCGCGAGCCTGAATCACCCATGCTTCGGCCAGACTGCTCCTTCGAGGGAACACGCGCTGCTAATCTCACCGTCTCTGCCCGACTCCCCCGGCGCAACTCTCTCCCAGCCCGCGCTCGGCGGTCCCAAAGCGCCCAGCGACTCGTCCAGCAGCTTGACGGTGGACGAGCCTTCCGTGCCGCACCCCGGAGACGTTGGAGGCGCCGCTGCGGGAGGCCAGAATATCGGTCACCACAGCACCGTCGCTGCCTCACCCTCTGACAAATACATCGAACCGGGTCAACAGGCGCCGCATCTCACCGCGGGCGACAAGGTCCGCCTGGGCCTTCGCGACGCCGTTTCGCCCTTCGCTGCCATCGGCTGGATCACCTCGGCAGCCTACTCCCAGGCGATCGACAGCAGCCCCAACTATGGTCAGGGTTGGGGCCCCTTCGGACAGCGTCTCGGTGCCTCTGCCGCGCGTGCGTCCTCCGAAGGCATCTTCTCCGACTCCGTCTTTGCGCCAATCTTCCATGAAGATCCTCGGTACTACCGCATCGGCCCAGGCCGTAACGTCGTTCACCGGGCCCTCTACGCCGTGACCCGCGTCGTCGTCTCGCGATCGGACGACGGCCGCGCTACCCCGAACTTCAGCCTCATCGCGGGAAACGCCGCCGGATCCATTCTCACCAACGCCTACTATCCACAAAGCAATCGCACCGTCAGAAACACCGCCGAAACCTTCGCGGGATCGATCGGCGGATCGGCTCTCGGGTTCGTTGTCAGTGAGTTCCTCTCCGACGCGCTGGGTATCGTTCATCTGCAAAAAACCGAGTAGATCTCCGCTATCCTGTGTTCAAGATCCTACGTCGTCAAGGGGAAGCCGTCTGTCGATTCGCCGGGCCTTGTTCGGAGCGATCTACGCTGTGGGTACGCTGTGTTGGGCGCCGGAACTCCAGGCGCAAACACCTTCGCTGCTCCCCGCCTCACCGCCCCCGTCCCCCTCTCCGCCCTCCGTCTCCCTGCGACCCCACACCGCCTCGGCGAGTTCTGAGCTCCCCGAGGCCCCCGCGGTGCAGCAGGATGTCGTCTCCGTGGCACACGCCGCCTTTGCCGCAACCGGAGACCCCGATCCATCGTTCGCCATCAACCAGCGCCCGACCTGGGAGACAGACTCCCATCCAGCCTTGTACAAACGCATTCAGCAGAAGCGGTCCCTCTTCCTCTCGGATCGGCGCTTCCTGAGTGAGGCCGTGTCCATCCCCCTTACCTCGCGTCAGAAGGCCTACATCGCCGCGACCGACCTGGCTGATCCGGGCAACCTTGCCGTCATCGCAGCCTCCTCGGCCGTCTACACCGCGTCAACCCCACACAGCGCCTACGGTCCCGGTCTCAAAGGCTTCGGCAGAAACTACGGGTACTCCCTCGCGCAGGACGCCACCGGCGAGTTCCTAAGCACATGGCTCATCCCCTCCATCACGCACCAGGATCCCCGCTATCATCGCCTGCCCGGAGCCCCCGTGCGCCAACGCATCCTCCACGCCCTGTCCCATACCGTCGTCACGCGGCACGACGACGGTTCACCTGCACTGAACTACGCTACCCTCCTCACCTACCCGATCTCCGCCGAGATCGCTAACCTGTACGTTCCTGGACTCGAAACCAGCGGCTCCGCCACCGCCAAACGTGTCTTCATCGGCCTCGCCAGCGATCCGGCTGACGCGCTCATCGGCGAGTTCCTCCCCGACGTCGCCCGCCGCATCCACATCCGCGTCACCTTCTTCCAGCAGGTCATCAACGACCTCAGCACCGAACGCCCCGAGTAGACCTGCTCTGCTCTGCGACCCTCATCGCCTCTCGGCCGCGCCACCGCCGCCCCATGCACGCCCTCCACAAAGGCCAGTCCCCGCTGTGTAGACTGGCGACCATGCCCGCCCGCCGCATGCTGCTCTCCGCCGTCCTCGCCACAGCCGCCTTCCTGTCCCCTGCTCTTCTCAGCCAGACGACCCCCAAACCCGTCTCCCCTTCCGCGTCCACGCCGTTCGACGTCAAAGCCCACTACACCAAGCATGAGTTCCACATACCCATGCGCGACGGCGTCAAGCTTTTCACCGCCGTCTACGTTCCCCGCGACACATCGCGTCCCTATCCCTTCCTCATGACACGGACCTGCTACTCCGTCGCACCCTACGGAGAAGACAAGTACCCCACGCACGGTGTCGGGCCGTCCCGCTCCTTCGCCGAATCCGGCTACATCTTCGTCTACCAGGACGTTCGCGGCCGCTTCGGCTCCGAAGGAGCCTGGGAAGAGATGACGCCGCACATCGACCACCCCTCCGGCAAGCAGCATGACGAGTCCACCGACATGTACGACACCGTCGGGTGGCTGCTCAAAAACGTACCCAACAACACCGGAAAGGTCGGGATCTTCGGCATCTCCTACCCCGGCTTCTACACCTCCGCCTCCATCATCGATTCGCATCCCGCCATCAAAGCCGCCAGCCCCCAGGCACCCGTCACCGACCTCTACAACAACGACGACGCCTACCACAACGGCGCGCTCATGTTCGAGGCCAACGACTTCTATCTCTCCTTCCGTCCCCAGCAGAACCCCACCCCCGAAACCCGCGGGGGAGCACGTCCCGAACACCCCGATCCACCCTACGTCTCCAAAGACGCCTACGTCGCCTTCCAGGCCCTCGAACCCCTCTCAAAGGCAAAGGTGTTCATCGGCAATCCGTACTTCACCGAAACCATCGATCACCCCACCGACGACGCGCATTGGCAGGAACGCGACATCTCTCGCCACCTGCACAACATCCATGCCGCCGTTCTGATCGTCGGTGGCCTCTTCGACGCCGAAGACCTCTCCGGTCCCTGGAAGACCTTTCACGCCATCGCCGAGCAAAGCCCGGGTACCTCCAACCAGATCGTTATCGGCCCGTGGTTCCACGGAGCCTGGTCCACCGTCCCTGGCAATCATCTGGGTGAGGTCCGCTTCGGCTCCGACACCGGCGACTTCTTCCGCGAGCACATCCAGCTTCCCTTCTTTGAGCACTACCTCAAGGACGCTACCGATCCAAAGCTTGCCACCGCCACCATCTTCGAAACCGGCTCCAACCAGTGGCGCTCCTACCCCGCCTGGCCACCCCCGTCTGCCTCGAAGGCGATGCTCTACCTCCAACCCGGCGGCAAGCTCTCCTTCGATCCCCCTGCAAACACACCTGCGCCCTCATGGTCTTCCGAGACATCGACTGGGTCCGTCACGAACCCTGGCTTCGACCAGTACGTCAGTGATCCCGCGCATCCCGTGCCCGAGGTCGGCTACACGGCCACGCCCGGACCGGAACGCGAGTACATGGCTGCCGACCAACGCTTTGCCTCACGCCGGCCTGACGTCCTCGTCTACCAGACCGACCCACTCTCCGCTCCGCTCACCTTCGCCGGTCCCATCAGCGCCAGGCTCCACGCCTCCACCTCGGGCACAGACTCTGACTTTATCGTCAAGCTCATTGACGTTTACCCCGATACCGTCCCGCAAGCCCAGTCCGCACCGGAGTCGCGACGGGGCCACGACGTCGAAGCCCCACCCACCTTGCTCGCCGGCTACCAGCAGCTCGTGCGCGGGGAACCGATGCGCGGCAAGTTCCGCCACAGCTTCAGCAAAGCGGAGCCCTTCACCCCCAACCAGCCGGAGGCCGTCGACTTCTCCATGATCGAGGTCAATCACACCTTTCTTCCCGGCCACCGCATCATGGTGCAGGTGCAGAGCAGCTGGTTCCCGCTCGTCGACCTCAACCCCCAGACTTTCGTGGACATTCCTAACGCCACCGCCGCCGACTTCAAGCCCGCAACGGAGCGTATCTACCACTCGGCCCAGCTTCCTTCAGGAATAGAAATTTTTCTTTTGCCCGTGCACGCGTCTTCGTCTGGCCCGGCACACTCGGCCGGTTTGGAATAGAGCATCCCCATTCGCCGCAATATATCTCCGTTTAGTGCACAAAAGCGCAGCTCGACTGGTTGGGCTTCTGCAATGGTCGTACTGTAAGTAGTCTTATAAAAAGCGTTAGCAGACAGGTTCCGGTGCATACAGGTCGCGGAGAATCAGCAACCATACTCCCCCCGACGCAATCGAATGGGTACGCTAAAGAACGACAAGCTTGCAAAAAATGGCCGAATCGGCTCATCTCAGGAGATCAGAAACATTATGGCAAAGGCATCGAAGCTGGCCGAGAAAGCTCTCACCTACGCAGCCAAGGGCGGCTGGGCTGTCTACAACAAGCTCAACTCCATCAGCCCTAATCCGTCCTTCACCCCCAAGTGGAGCGACAAGCCCCTGCTTAAGAGCTACCAGAAAGAGAAGCCGCCTCTCGGCTGGCCCCGCACCACAGACTCCCTCTGCCCACGTTGCATCCCCGAGATCCGCCAGCAGATCGTCGACGGCAAGCTCCCCCACGAGATCCTTCTCAATGAGAAGGTCGGCGAGATCAAGGCGCAGATCATCGAGCGTGACGGCCAGATTCTCATGGTCAAGGACTGCCCCATTCACGGCCACTTCGAAGACGTCATGTCCATCGACACCGCTTTCTTCAAGCACCTCGAAGAGGTCTTCCCTGGCCGCGATATCCGCGCCCACAACGACGAGAAGCTCCACAATCACGGTACGTCCACCGTCACCCACGGGCGCGGCTCCGTCCTCACTATCGATCTCACCAACCGCTGCAACATGATGTGCGATCCCTGCTTCATGGACGCCAATCAGGTCGGCTTCGTCCACGAGCTCACCTGGGACGAGATCAAGACCATGCTTGACAACGCGGTCACGATCAAGCCCAGGCGGCAGATGTCAGTCCAGTTCTCCGGCGGCGAGCCCACCCTCAGTCCCTACTTCCTCGACGCCGTCGCATACGCCCGCAAGGTCGGCTACACCTCCGTCCAGGCTGCCACCAACGGCATCGAGTTCGCTAAGTCCAAGGAGTTCTCAAAGGCCGCCGCCGAAGCCGGCCTCCGCTACGCCTACCTCCAATTCGATGGCATCGGCAACGCCGCCAACTCGCATCGCAAGGTCGGCAACTCCTTCGACGTAAAACTCCAGGCCATCCACAACCTGCATGAGGCCGGCGTCGACATCGTTCCCGTTACCTGCATCATCAACGGCATCAACAATGAGCAGGTCGGCCGCATCATCGAGTTCGCCCTCGACAACCCGAAGAAGATCAACTTCCTCTCCTTCCAGCCCGTCTCCTTCACCGGTCGCGACGAAGAGGTATCGGACGAGCGCCGCATGGCGCAGCGCTACACCCTCTCGCACCTCGCCCACGACGTCAAGAATCAGACCGGCCTCGGCGAGCCCGTGCGCGATTGGTTCCCCATCTCCTTCATGTCCACCTTCTCTGACTGGGCCGATCTCGTGCACGGCCCCAACCGCGACTGGGGCCAGCTCTCCTGCGGCTGCCACCCCAACTGCGGCATCGGCATGGCGCTCATGATCGATAAGGAAACCAAGGAGGCCGTTCCCGTCACCGCTTTCCTCAACGCCGATCGCCTCGCAAAAGACATCGCTCGCGTCAACGACGCCGCCCGCGGCAAGTACCTCACCATGCTCGGCGCCGGTCTCGCTCTCCTTCGCAACTACGATCCCACCATGGCGCCCACTCACTTCAAGATCGTCGACCTCCTAGCCAAATTCGATAAGTGCTTCGGCGCCACCGGCCGCAACTACGGAAAGGTGACCGCGGACCGCACCCAGAAGGACATCGACCTGCGTCGCGCTGATCGCTGGAACTTCCTTTTCATCGCCGGCATGTGGTTCCAGGATCTCTTCAACTACGACTTCCGCCGCACCGAGCAGTGCATCATTCCCTACGCCACCCAGGAAGGCGAAATCTCCTTCTGCGCCTACAATACCGGCGTCGGCTGGCGCAACATCATCGAGAAGATGCACATGACCTCCACCCTCACCAAGTGGTACGAGGAGCACGGTCGTCACGAGATCTTCGCCGGCGGCAAAAAGGTCGGCCTCGAGAAGGAGTCCTCCTACGACCTCGTCCTTAACGACGCTCACGTCAACGCCGCCGCCAACGACACCATGGATAAGTCCGGTGTCGCCAAGAACGCCCGCGAGGAAAAAATCCGCGCCCGCGACGCGAAGCTGAAGCAGGATGCCGAAAACGCCCGCATGGCCAAGCTCTACCGCAAGGAGATCCTCCAGGAACCCGATCAGCCCGGCGGCTTCATCGCCATCGGCGATATCGGTGGCCTCGGCGCCAGCATGGGCGGCATCAAACCGGCTGCCCCTGTCGCACAGGCCGAAGTCGTCACCAACATCGAAGAGACCGTCTCCGGAGATTAACTGGGTAGAAACTAACCGCGTTGCAAACTTATCAACAAAGGCCGCCGGCAATGGCGGCCTTTGTCATCGCCAGGCCCCTCGATCAAACTCAATCCCCTTTCAACTCCGCACGTCCTCCAGAGCAGAACTCCGGTGGCCTCGCGAGATCACATCTCCCTGCGAGCCGCATCCATCCTGCGTCTCCCCTGCCGAGCCCTGCACCTCTCCGCCGCCGTTCCCTCCCCCAGTACCTGCATCGCCACCCCCTCAGCCGCATCCCGCAGCTCCGGCTCGGCACAGGCCAGCAGCGTCAAACCCTCCACCGCCGAGCACCGAACCACGTTGCTCTCATCTTGGGCCAGCAGTTCCATTAGCCGCCCCGCACGCCTTCGCTGCTCTGGCGTATGCGCCACCCAGTAATGTGCGGGGCTAGTCTTCGCCGACTTTGAGGACGGCGAGGAAGGCTTCCTGGGGGATGTCGACCTTGCCGATGCGCTTCATGCGCTTTTTGCCTTCTTTTTGCTTGTCGAGGAGTTTGCGCTTGCGGGAGATGTCGCCGCCGTAGCACTTGGCGATGACGTTTTTGCGGATGGCGGTGACGGTCTCGCGGGCGATGATTTTGGCGCCGATGGCGGCCTGGATGGCGACCTCGAACATTTGCCGGGGGATGAGCTCGCGCATTTTGGAGACGAGGGCCTTGCCGCGGTCGTAGGCGGCGTCCTTATGGACAATGACGGAGAGGGCGTCGACGGGATCGCCGCCGATCAGGATGTCCATCTTGACCATGGGGGAGATCCAGGAGCCGGCGAGGGCGTAGTCGAGGGAGGCGTAGCCGCGGGAGACGGACTTGAGGCGGTCGTAGAAGTCGAGAACGATCTCGTTGAGGGGGAGTTCGTAGGTGAGCATGACGCGGGTTTCGGAGACGTACTCGAAGTTTTTCTGGCGGCCGCGCTTGTCTTCGACGAGCTTGAGGATGCCGCCGACGTACTCCTCGTTGGTGAGGATTTTGGCGGTGATGACGGGCTCCTCAATGGTTTCGATCTCGGTGGAGTCGGGCCAGCGGGACGGGTTGTCGACTTCGACGACGGAGCCGTCGGTGAGGGTGATCTTGTAGCGGACGCCGGGGGCTGTGGTGATGAGGTCGAGGTTGTACTCGCGCTCGAGGCGCTCCTGGATGATTTCGAGGTGGAGGAGGCCGAGGAAGCCGCAGCGGAAGCCGAAGCCGAGGGCGACGGAGGACTCGGGCTCGAAGTTGAAGGAGGCGTCGTTGAGGCGGAGTTTTTCGAGGGCGTCGCGGAGCAGGGCGTGCTCGTGGGAGTCGACGGTGTAGAGGCCGGCGAAGACCATGGATTTGATGTCTTCGAAGCCGGGTAGGGCTTCGGCGCAGGGGCGGTCGACTTCGGTGAGGGTGTCGCCGACCTTGGTGTCGGCGACGTTTTTGATGGTGGCGACGAAGAAGCCGACCTCGCCGGCGGAGAGCTCGGTAAGTTCGACGGGTTTGGGGGTCATGACGCCCATGGATTCGACGTCGAACATTTTGCCGTTGGACATGACTTTGATCTTCATGCCCTTGCGGAGGCGCCCGTTGATGATGCGGGCGAGGACGACGACGCCGCGGTAGGCGTCGAACCAGGAGTCGAAGATGAGGGCCTGGAGGGGGGCATCGGGGTCGCCGAGGGGCGGGGGGAGAAGGTTGACGACGGCTTCGAGGATGGCTTCGACGTTGAGGCCGGTTTTGGCAGAGACGGCGATGCTGTCGTCGGCGGGGAGGCCGACGGACTTTTCGATCATCTCCTTGGTGCGCTCGATGTCGGCGGAGGGGAGGTCGATTTTGTTGATGATGGGGATGATCTCGAGGCCGTTGGAGATGGCGAGATAGGCGTTGGCGAGGGTCTGGGCTTCGACGCCCTGGGAGGCGTCGACGACGAGGAGGGCGCCTTCGCAGGAGGCGAGCGAGCGGGAGACCTCGTAGGAGAAGTCGACGTGTCCGGGGGTGTCGATGAGATTGAGCTGGTAGGTTTTACCGTCGTGGGCCTTGTACATCATGCGGACGGTATGGGCCTTGATGGTGATGCCGCGTTCGCGCTCGAGGTCCATGGCGTCGAGGACCTGCGCCTGCATTTCACGGGAGGTGACGGAGCCGGTGAGTTCGAGCAGGCGATCGGAGAGGGTGGATTTGCCGTGGTCGATGTGCGCGATGATCGCGAAGTTGCGGATGTGGGACGGATCCATGCGGGGTAGGCGAGGCCTCAGAGATCATCTTAACATCCGGTGGTGGAGGGCGAACCGTATAGGAGGTGGGATTGGAGGCTGGGCCCGGTTATGGCCGGGCGAGCCGGAGCGAGGAGAGGCGAAGGCGGGGCGGGGTGGGGAGCGACGTTGCGGCGAGGGTGGACTGTGCGCCTGGAAGTAGAGCCGAAGAGATCAGATTCTGCGGCGTATCCGAAGTATGCTGAGGGGTGCGTCGGCGGAGCGATGGCCAGGGAGCAGCGGGCCAGCGCGGATCGGCGCGAGAAGAGCGTCTAACACGACAGGCGCGTACGGGAACCTGAGGACGAATGACGACTGCTTACCTGAATCGTGTAGCGACGGCTGTTCCGGAGTTTGATGTTCACCAGCCCTTTGTCGGGTTCGCGGCGGAGATGCTGGAGTCGGAGCGGACGCGCGGGTTATTCCGGCGGATGGCGCGGGTGTCCGGGATTCGGCGACGGTTTTCGGTGTTGAACCCGGATGTGCTGGGCAAGGCAGGATCGGTGGATGCGGCGAAGTTTTACACGCGAGGAGCGTTTCCGGGGACGGCCGCGCGGATGCAGGTGTATGAGGAGCATGCGCCGAAGCTGGCGCAGAAGACGCTGGATCGATTGCAGCTGAGCGCGGAGGAGCGTGCGCGCGTGACGCATGTGGTGGTGACCTCGTGCACGGGCTTGTATGCTCCGGGTCTGGACTTCGAGATTATGGATTACCTCGGGCTGTCGCCGACAATTGAACGGACGGTGATCGGGTTCATGGGCTGCTACGCGGCGATGAACGCGTTGAAGGTGGCGCGGCACATTGTGCGCTCGGAGCCGGAAGCGGCGGTTCTGGTGTTGAACCTGGAGCTGTGCACGCTGCATTTGCAGGAGACGCAGGATCTGGAGCAGGTGTTGTCGTTTCTGGTGTTCAGCGACGGATGCGCGGCGTCGCTGGTGACCTCGGACGCGACGGGTTTGTCGTTGGACAGCTTTCGATCGGTGGTGATTCCGGAGACGCGCGACCTGATTACGTGGAACATTCGCGAGCTGGGATTCGACATGCTGCTTTCGGGGCGGGTTCCGGGGGAGATCGCGCGATCGTTGCGGCGGCTGTCGCAGGGCGACGGAGCGACGCAGGAGATTACTGGCGGCCGGGGGGCGAAGGAGATCGACCTGTGGGCGGTGCACCCGGGCGGGCGATCGGTGCTGGACGCGGTCGAGGACGGTCTGGGCTTGGAGGAGGGAAAGCTGGCGGCATCGAGACATACGCTGGAGTGCTTTGGCAATATGTCGTCGGCTACGGTGATGTTTGTGCTGGAGCAGGTGATGCGGGGGGCGAGGGCAGGGCAGAGCGGGTGTGCGATGTCGTTTGGTCCCGGTTTGACGGCAGAGACGATGCTATTCCATGCGGCGTAAGGAGCTGGGAGAGTGGCGCGCGTGGACGGCGGCGGACTTCGCGGTGCGTGCCGACCCGGCGGCGTTGCCGGAGTGGATGGACGAGCCGTGCTCGAGCGAGACGCTGCGAGCTTGCCTGCGGGATATCGAGTGGGCGAATCGGTTTACGGTGTCGCACAGGCCGACGTTGAATTTTCTGGAGCGGGTGGCGAAGCGAGAGGCGGGTCGGGAGCTCCACATTGTGGACGTGGGGTCTGGGTACGGCGAGATGCTGCGCAAGGTGCACCACTGGGCGAGGCGGACGGGGGTGCGGGTGCGGCTGACAGGGATCGATCTTCATCCGAAGACGGCGGCGATTGCGGCGGAGGCGACGCGGGAAGCGGGGTTGCCGGAGGATGCGATCTCGTGGAGGACGGGCGATGCGATGCTGGCGGAGACGCTGGGGCCGACGGATGTGGTGTTGAGCTCGCTGGTGATGCATCACCTGCCCGACCCGGAGATTGTGCGCTTTGTGCGGTGGATGGAGCGGGACGCGCGGGCGGGCTGGTACATGAACGACCTGGAGCGGCAGCCGGTGCCCTCGTGGCTGTTTGGGGCGTTGGCGCGGTTGGTGCCGCTGCATGAGTTTGTGCAGCATGACGGGCCGGTGTCGTTTCGGAGGGCGTTTCGGATTGGGGATTGGGAGCGGCTGCTGCGGGAGGCTGGGGTGGAGGATGGAGCGGCGAGGATAGCCCGGGTGTTTCCGGCGCGGCTGTGTGTGGAGCGGATGCGATGATGGGGGGCGCGCACGCGGGGCCGCTGGTGGTGGGTGGAGGTGTGGCGGGAGCCGCGGTGGCGACGCTGCTGGCTCGCGGGGGTGCGTCGGTGACGCTGCTGGAGCAGAACCCCGATGCGCGGCACAAGATGTGCGGGGAGTTTCTGTCGACGGAGGCGTGTGAGTCGCTGCTAACGATGGGCTTGGACGTGCGGGTGCTGGGATCGCTGCCGGTGGGGCGTGTGCGGCTGGTGGGGAGGGGCGCGTATGTGGAGAACGAGCTGCCTTTCGAGGCGCAGTCGCTGACGCGGCGGGTGCTGGACAAGGCGATGCTGGAGATGGCGGAGGCGAGTGGGGTTACGGTGTGCCGGGGAAAGCGGGTGGAGGCGGTGGTGGTGGAGGACGGGGGAGCGTGGCGGGTGCGCACCTCGGACGGGGAGGAGATGGGCGTGGCGGATGTCTTTATGGCGAGCGGGAAGCATGACGTGAGGGGGCATGCGCGGCCGGAGGGGCCGCAGGGATCGCTGATTGCGTTCAAGCAGTATTTTCGGCTGACCGGGGAGCAGAGCGCGGAGCTGTCGGGCGGGATCGAGCTGATGATGTTTGAGGGCGGGTATGCGGGCCTCCAGATGGTGGAGGGTGGGCAGGCGAATATGTCGCTGCTGGTGGAGGCGCGGCGATACAAGGCGCTGGGCGGCGGTTGGGAGGCGCTGCTGCGGGGGATGCAGTCGGACTCGGCGCACATGCGACGCCGGCTGACGGGAGCGGAGGCGGTGCTGGAGCGGCCGCTGAGTCTGTCGAGGATTCCGTACGGGTATCTGCGGCGCGAGGCGCAGGAGCGGGGGCTGTGGTACCTGGGCGACCAGGCGGCGGTGATTCCGTCGTTTTCGGGGGACGGGATGGCGATTGCGCTGCATACGGCGCGGGTGGCGACGGAGGTGTACCTCCGCGGGCAGGGCGCGCGGGAGTTGACGAGGAGATTGTCGAGGGAGTTGGGCGGGCTGCTGTGGAGGGCGACGACGCTTTCGCGGATGATGGTGTCGGACGCGGGGCAGCGTGCGTTGAGCGGGGTGACGCGGGCAATGCCGTCGCTGCTGGGGAGAGGAGCGGCGGCGACGCGGATTCCGGCGCGAGCGCGCGAGCGGCTCCATTCCGGCGCGGGCGGGGATTGAGGGGGGCAGACGGAGCGGCGTCGAGGAAGAGAGGTTTCGGGCTGGGTAGCGTCTTACAATGATCGAGGACGATGACCGAGACGAATGTGGGCAGGCGCGGGCGGCGATGGATGGGGGTGGTGGGTTGGGTTCCGCTGCTGTTGTTGATGGGGTGTCCGCAGGACCAGGCGGGGGCTCCGGGGAAGGTGTCGACGAGCGTGACGGCACCGGCGTCCATGCCGGCACCGACGCCGATGGAGAGTTCGCCGGCGGGCGTGAAGACGGCGAGCAGCGCGGCGCCCGCGACGGCGGCCGCACAGAACCCGGCGCAGGCACAGAGGGTGCAGCAGATTATCGCGCAGGCGGAGAGCGCGTATGCGAGCGGCGTGAGCAACTACCGGGCGGGCAAGCTGGATGCGGCGAGGCACGACTTTGATTTTGCCGTGGATCTGATGCTGACGAGCGGCATGGACGTGAAGGCGGATGCGCAGCTGTCGGATGAGTTCGACCATCTGCTGAGCGCGGTGAATTCGCTGGAGATGGCGGCGTTGAAGCAGGGTAATGGGTTTTCGGCGCCGGTGGAGGCGGCACCGCTGGATGCGGCGACGGATCTGACGTTCGCGCCGAACCCGGAGCTGGTGGCGAAGTTGAAGACGGAGCTGAATACGACGTCGGACTTGCCGCTGGTGATCAACGACCAGGTGGCTGGGTATATCGGCGTGTTCTCGACGTCGGACAGTTTTCGCAGGCACATGGCGGCGTCCTTGCAGCGGGTGGGTAAGTATCGCGGGTTGATTCAGCAGGTGCTGAAGGAAGAGGGCGTGCCGCAGGATCTGATTTATCTGGCGGTGGCCGAGTCGGGATTTCAGCCGCAGGCGATGAATGCGAAGTCGGGCGCGGGGGGGATGTGGCAGTTCATGACGTTCACGGGTGCGGAGTATGGTCTGATCCGCAACGGCTACTTCGACTACCGGTTCGATCCGGAGAAGAGCACGCGGGCGTATGCGCGGTATATCAAGAAGCTGTACGGGATTACGGGCGACTGGTATTTGGCGATGGCCTCGTACGACTGGGGCCTGGGGTATGTGCAGAGGGCGGTTTCGCGAACGGGGTACGCGGACTTCTGGGAGTTGTACCGTCGCAATGCGATGCCGGCGGAGACGCGGGCGTATGTGCCGAAGATTCTTGCGGCGGTGATTATGGCGAAGAACCCGGAGCGGTATGGGCTGGACAAGCTGGTGCCGAGCCCGCCGGTGATCTACGACACGGTGTCGACGGACTATGCAATCGACGTGCGTCTGGTGGCGGATGTGACGGAGGTTTCGGTGCAGGAGATTGTGGCGCTGAATCCATCGCTGCTGCGGTTGAGCACGCCGAGGGATATTTCGTTCGACCTCCATATTCCTCCAGGGACGAAGCAGATTTACGCGGATCGGCTGAAGGCGATACCGGAGGACAGGCGATCGAGCTGGCGATTCCATGTGGCGCGCACGGGAGAGACGATCGAGACCATTGCGACGACGCTGCACTCGCACACGAACGACATCGCGGCCGCGAGCGGTTTGGCGGTGGGGGACGAGGTTGCGGAGGGCGATGAGCTGGTGGTGCCGGTGGCGCCGGCCGCGGCGGCGAACGGGTCGCATCCACAGCGGTATGCGGTACGCCGCGGAGACACGCTAGTGACGGTGGCGGATCGGTTTAACGTGTCGGTGGAGGAGCTGCGGCAGTGGAATCATCTGCGGTCAGGGAGCGTTAGCGCGGGCCGCGTGCTGGCGGTTTCGGAGCCGGTGCGAATGGCGCCGACGGCGCATCTTCGGGGGCGGCGCGGAGCGCGGGGACGGGTTGCGACAACGCGCGGAGGAGATGCTTCGACGCGATCGCGAGGACGCGTGGCCGGCGCCTCGACGAGCTTCGCCGCGAGTCGTGGCACGGGATCTCGACAAGCCCTGGCGTCGCGTCGCGCGAGCTCCTTGTCGAGGGCGACGAAGAGCTCTTCGCGAGCGAACAAACGCACGGCTGGCCGATAAGCTTCCGGGCCGAAAAGATTGCTTGCCATCGCTATCGCCACCGATGCAGTATGTTGCTAGAATTCGTTCCGCGATGTGCGTCGAACGTTTTTGTTGCATCGTAATCAGTGCAGTGGCGTGAGCGCGCGGCGAGAGGAACAGACATGAGTTTTGAAGAGACGGTCAGGTTGTATGCGGCTGCGCACGATGCGGATGCGGATGGGGACGACCAGGATCTTGATCTTGTCGGCGATGAGGACGAGGAAGAAGAGGAGGTTGTGCTGACCTCCTCGGATGATGATGACGCGAGCGCGGACGACGATGCTGAGGAAGACGACGATGATGCTGACGACGACGTTGCCGATGACGACGTTGTGACGGGCGAGGAGGACGAGCCGTCGGTTGCGGACGATACGGACAAGCTGCTGCACCACCATGGGACGCACGCCGAGGATGCGAGTCTGTATGCGGCGCCTTCGACGCCCGCTGATCCGTACACCCCAGCCGATCGCTACTCGGAGCTTCCGGAGGAGAGTGAGACGGAGACAAGCGTGGGCAGGTCGCTGAAGAGCTCGAGGGCGGCCGCTGAGGCCGAAGCAGAGGATCCATCGGAGATGGAGGCAAGCGGATCGAAGAGGGCGAAGGCGTTGAAGCCGGTGCCGACGAGGTCTGGGTCGGCGGGTTCCGGGTCGGCTCGTTCTGAGACGAGGGTGTCTGGGTCAATGTCGGTGCCTGCGATATCGGCTCCCGCGAAGAAGGCAGCAGCAAAGAAGGTAGCCGCGAAGTCCGCTCCTGCGAAGAAGGGGCCTGCGAAGTCGGCTCCGGCGAAGAAAACGCCGGTAAAATCGGCACCGGCGAAGAAGACGTCGGTAAAATCAGCATCGTCGAAGAAGACGGTTGCAAAGAAGATCTCAGGATCTGCCGCAGCGAGGTCGAGTGCTCAACGCGGCGGGAAGGTCACTCCGAAGCGAGGGGTGTCTGGCAGCAAGGGCACTACAGGCAGCAAAAAATCAATAGCGAGAGGTACTACCTTGGCAACAGCAAAGAAAGCACCTGCAAAGAAGGCACCGGCAAAGAAGGCAACGGCAGCGAAGACTTCGACCGCAGCAAAGAAGGCACCTGCAAAGAAGACGACGGCAACGAAGGCAACCGCTGCCAAGAAGACCACCGCAGCAAAGAAGACACCGGCAAAGAAGACGGCGGCAAAGAAGTAGGCATCCTCTCCCACCATCCTCAGGCAAGCAAAAGTGCCCGAGCTCTCGAAAAGAGCCCGGGCATTTTTGCGTCTGTCGAGGAGGGTGGTGGAGGGGTTACTTCGTGCCTTCCTTGATGGCGGCGAGGACCTCGTCGCTGTGATTGTCGATGTCCTTCACGTCCCAGACCTTGGCAACTTTGCCGTCGGGGGAGATGAGAAAGGTTTCGCGGCTGGCGAACTTGGCGACGCCGAAGTTCTTGACGGGGACGCCGTACTGGTCGATGACCTTATGGTCGGGATCGGCGAGGAGCTTGAAGGTGAGGCTGTCCTTGGTGCAGAAGCTCTTGTGGCTTTCGACGGTGTCGAGCGAGACGCCGAGGACGACGGCGTTGGCGGCGGTGTACTTGGCCTGGTCACGCTGGAAGTTGTGGGCCTCCTTGGTGCAGCCGGAGGTCTGGTCCTTGGGGTAGAAGTAGAGGACGACCCACTTGCCTTTGTAGTCGGCGAGGGAGACGTTCTTGTCTTCCTGCGAGGGCAGGGTGAAGGTGGGGGCAGTGGCGCCGACGGCCAAGGTATCCGGTGCGGCATGGGCCTTGGGACCGAGGGTGAAGATGGCTGCCGCGGCGAGAAGAGTTGCGGAGATGACGGACTTGCGCATGCTTTCCTTCTTTCTGATTTCGTTGACGACGATAGCAGGCCCGATTGGATGACGCGCGGCGATCGGGAATGGTTTTGTCGAAGGTGGTTACGTCGCTCCAGATTTTACTCTGCGGTGATGGCGATCCGTGCGGCATTAGCGGCGGCGAGGATGGCGGGAGGGTCGAAGAGGAGGGTACGGCCGGCTTCGATGGAAAGGCAAGAGGCGCCGGCCTCGCGCATGGTCTCGATGGTGCGGAGGCCGACGACGGGGACGTCGAAGCGCATGTCCTGATTGGGTTTTGCGACTTTGACGACGGTGAGGGAGCGGCGGAGGATGGTCGCGGTGGGGTTAGTTGTGCTGCCGGTGCCGATGGTGCGGAGGAGATTGCCGGCGCGGATGATGGTGGCGTCGGTGCCTTCCATGGCTTCGACTGCGACGCAGGCGCCGGCGGCGATGACGACGGTCTGGCCGAGGTCCCAGGCGGCGAGGGCGAGGGCTACGGAGCGGCCGTAGGCGATGTCTTTTTGCTCGTGCTCGTCGGGGTGGCGGGTGGTGAGGATGCCGGGGCGGGCGAGGAGGGGCTCGAGGTATTCGGTGGAGCTGATGAGGTGGATGCCTTCGTCGGCGAGGACGGCGGCTACCGCGCCGAGGAGCATGTCGGTGGAGCGGGAGCGGAGGTTGAGGAGGAGTTTGGCGAGGCGCCAGTCAGGGCGGATGGAGGAGAAGATCTGCTTGTGCCTGACCTGGCCGGCCATAGTGGCGCGGGTGACGCCCTCGGCCTTGAAGGTGTCGATGAGGCGGGAGAGCTCGCCGAGGGAGAGCCAGTGGAGGTGGATGGCGGGGTCGTTGGCGGCGCGGGCGGTGATGTCGGGGTCGGTCTCTTCGCGGATAGCGGCGACGACGACGGTGAGGCCGTGGGCTCGGGCGGCGTCGAGGAGGAGGAAGGGGAAGCGGCCGTTGCCGGCGATGAGGCCGAGTCTGCCTTGCTGATCCACAGACTTCATCGTACTAAACGAGGGTTCTTCCGAGTAGCTGTTGAAGATCAGGCCACATCGTGGAGTGTGGGAGTGAACCACCGATTGATACTGCTGAAGCTATGCACGGCCGGCAAAAGTGAAGGATTCCGAGTGGACAGACGAGTCGTTGTTATCGAGATCTGACCGTTGGAAGTATCGGGACGGCCTTCCAGAAGATCTTTCGGGAAAGGTCCGTTGTAGATTTCCGTGAAACCGCTCTCATTGAGCTTGAGGCCGATCAGCAGATCGGCGTGTGCTGTCGAGCGTTGAGTCGACCATCTTAGACCGAAGGACTTCCCCTTTGCCCCCGTAAGCTTTATCTGAACCGAACGTCCGTCTTGGGTATGCGCGTCGACTTGCGGTGTACCTGCGGGCTGGAGCTTGAGGTCGTAGATGTACTCGGCGACGACCTCTCCGATACTGCCGACGAGGTGTCCGTCTGGAGTGAAGGGGCGACCCTCAAAGAGGGAGTTGAGTCGGTGGGTCGTTTTGAGCAAGTCTCCGATGAGAGCCGGGATCTCGTCAAAGCGAGACGAGGGTGTACGAGTCGGCAGGCGAAGCAAGGATCGAACAGAGATATCTTCGTCCACCTCAGGCCAGTGAATGCCGTCTCCTCTCCCGATGAGACGCCAGTTCTGCCGTTGGGACGGAGTGGCATTGAAGAGCCGAGGAAATCGCGACACAGGCGTCGAGAGTTGCAATCCACCACTGAAATCAACTCTGAGCGTGCGATCGTCCACGACGACTGCCACAGGCACAAGATCGTCACTCACCAGCGAAGAAGTCATTCCATGCCTCCAAGAGCAAGTTTATTTGAACCCGTATGATTCGCTCAATTTCTTTCATCTCGCTTCTTCTGAAGCCGTCGTTCCAGGTCTCCTCGATCGGAACCAGCCAGAACTTTGCGCGCTTTTCTGCTGACTCAATGTGGACATGAGGGGGCTCAAAGCCTTCGTCGGCATAGAAGAAGAGGCGATATCGTCCTGCGCGCAGCACCGTGGGCATGGGTTACTTGATGATGCCGCGGGTGCTCGCGGCGATGAAGTCGGCGAGGTATTGGACGTGTTCGGCGGTGGGGTCGGAGGGGGAGAGGGTGGAGCGGATGGCGGCGAGGGCGTCGGTGGTGTTGCGTTTGGAGGAGAGGAGGAGGCGGTATGCTTCGCGGAGGGGTTTGAGCTGGGCGGGGGTGAAGCCGCGGCGTTCGAGGCCTACCTTGTTGAGGCCGTAGGCGTGGTTGTTGCGTTCGATGGAGGTGAGGGAGTAGGGGAGGACGTCCTGGGTGATGGTGGTTCCGCCGCCGATGTAGGAGTAGCGGCCGATGCGGCAGAACTGGTGGACGGGGCAGAGAGCGCCGACGACGGCGAAGTCTTCGACGGTGACGTGGCCGGCGAGGGTGGCGGCGTTGGCGAGGATGCAGCCGGAGCCGATGTGCGAGTCGTGGCCGATGTGGGTGTAGGCCATGATGAGGCAGTCGTTGCCGACGGTGGTGGCGCCGCCACCGCCGGCGGTGCCTCGGGAGATGGTGACGTACTCGCGGATGGTGTTGCCGTCGCCGATGTGTAACTGGGTTGGTTCGCCGGCGTACTTGAGGTCCTGGGGGGCGATGCCGAGGCAAGCGAAGGGGAAGACGCGGTTGTTGCTGCCGAGGGTGGTGTGGCCGTCGAGGACGACGTGGGAGACGAGCTCGCAGGCTTCGCCGAGGATGACGTTGGGACCGATGGTGCAGAAAGGGCCGATGGTGCAGGAGGCGGGGATGACAGCGCCGGGGGCGATGATGGCGGTGGGGTGGATGGCCGGGGCTGCGCCGGATTGTGGTTGATCGCTCACGGAAGATTTAGCTGGGGGACTCGATCGGGGGCTGGGCTGAGGCGCTGGCCGCGGGTGTGATGGCGGGTGGGAGGTAGCCGGGGCGGGGGACGAGCTGGCAGGTGACGGTGGCCTCGCAGACGAGCTTGCCCTCGACGGTGATGGCGCCGTGCATTTTGACGGCGCGGGAGCGCCAGTTGAGGACGTTGACCTCGATGCGGAGCTGGTCGCCGGGGGTGACGGGGCGGCGGAAGCGGGCGTCTTCGATGCCGGTGAAGACCATGAGCTTGGCGTCACGGTCGGGAATCTCGGTGAGGAGGAGGGCGCCGCCGGTCTGGGCGATGGCCTCGACCATGAGGACGCCGGGCATGATGGGGTAGTCGGGGAAGTGGCCCTGGAAGTGGGGTTCGTTGATGGTTACATTTTTGATGGCGACGATGCGTTTGGTGCGTTCGATCTCGAGGACGCGGTCGATGAGAAGGAAGGGATAGCGATGGGGAAGGATGGCCATGATCCCGGTGATG
>JAABUQ010005175.1_pt1 | contig 21197 bp, 19 predicted proteins | sample 5560001 | NCBI WGS metagenome assembly JAABUQ01 (sample SAMN10711888, study PRJNA513371) | rock metagenome | isolation source: Antarctica rocks | place: Antarctica: Victoria Land, Finger Mt nord | collected 2015-12-18
GAGGGTTCGAACCTCGACCGGCAAGGCGTCCCAAACAGATTGTGGTAACGGTGAGGGCGACATCATGACATCGTTCTACCTGCTCAAACACTCCAGCGAAACTAGCTACCCCCCGTGAACGGTTACTTCGTCGAAGGTCCCGGACGGCGCGAATTCCAGGAGCGGGGAGAGGATAACCCCTACGTCCACTTTCAATCTCAGGGAATCGGCCAACCGGTTGACGAAGGGGGTCGGGAGACATTCGTCAAACAGGAGCTTCGCCGCGCCGGGGTTCACGCGGCCCGATCCAGCAACAGGCCGTCGAAGTATCGGTTAGCCAGTTCCACCTCCGCGACGGTCACGCCGTAGGCTTCGGCGGCTTCGTTGATCCCGCCCTCGGTATTCGTGGCGTGCCAGAGCGCCTCGGCGGTGTAGCCACCCGGATCGACGATCGGTTCTCCGAATCGACGATGCGGATTCAGGACGATCGAGGCGTTTCCTTTGCTCAACGGAGAATATTGGGAGGCTAATTTCGTCTCAGGGTCGAACCGCAAGTCCTGGAGGAACGTTTCGACGACCGGATACATCAGCAGACTGTCCCGCCCAGGGCCCGTCAGCTGAACATGCCGGTCTTCGTCCCCGATCCCTTCGCCGGCAAGCCTGATGACGATCTCGCCGTGTCCCTGCCCCTTCTGGTCACCGAACAGGTAAATGGCATGCCAACACGCGAGCGGATACCGGATTCCGTACTCATCCCGCGCCTTGTCGACGGCATTTCGAATTTTCTGGAGCGATATCCCGTGGCGATTGCGGACCTCGCGGACGGCGAGCGTTTGCACGAAATCGAGGAAGGTGACAACCTTTTCGGAAGGGTCGGGAAGCTGACGGTCGATGACCGGCTTGCCCTCGGAATCGCCGAATACCCATCGCGTCATGATTTTCGGAGAGATACGCGCATAGAACGCGGCCTCGGCCGGCGAGTAAATCCCGATCCCAATCTTGTCGGTCATGGTGGACATGAGCGTACTGTACGCCAGTCTATAAACGATTTCAAGACGCCAGTTCCGCCCAATTGGCTCCGATTTCGCCAAACCCTGGTCCATCTTTTCCCGGTGGCGGCCGGAATGTTGAAAGAACTCGGAATCGTCCGACCTGATCGAGCCGGATTTTCCGGATGCGGTGGCTGGTCCGACGAGGGCCGTCATCAGATCGGCGGAGTGCCACTCGTCCGAGGACTCATTCAACGGGGTTGATCGAGGGGACGCGGGCCTGCCCCGGAACAAGGTCTTGCCATCCGAAGCCAGCCCGAGGCTCCGGCGCGGGCCTTCTCGCGAGGGGGCCGAGCCTTGCTCCCGGCCGGTGGCCGCGTCGCGGACCCGCGCCCGGCGATCGCCCCAGAGACTCGCCACGAAGCGGCCATCCGGCGAGAACACGACGTCCCCGATCGGGGCCGGCCCGGCGATCGCGAGCCGCTTTCCGGCTCTCGCCCAGCCCGGATGGATCATGGCCCACGTTTGTCGGGCTCGATGATCCAGAACTCCATCCGGTTCGTCGTGCCTTCACCGACCCCCGAGTCGGCCCCGAACGTCAGATGGAGCCAGTAATGGCCCGGCGGGAGTTCGCCGTACCAGTCGTCGAGGTCGAGCCGCGCCGCTTCGAAGGATTCGGTCGGCGCCAGGGTCCGGGAAGCGTCGCCGGGGTCGAATCGGCCCGTCCGCGTCGGCTTCCGGGGCGGGGAGGACAAGGAACGCAGGACGCCCAGATCATCGGCGCCTTTGGGGTCCTCGCGCAGGACCAGCGACACCCCCCGGCGCAGAGCCGGCTTGCCGTCGGCCCCGGCGCGAACGAACTCCGTCGGCGCCTGCCGCTCGACCCCGCGGACGTTGTGGAGCCGGAGCGTGACCAGGACCGGCTGGCCGGGCCGGAACACGGCGATGGGGGGCTCGGCCGTCTCGACCCGCGCCGACAGGCCGCCCGGCAAGGTCAGCCGCCGGTCGTGGTCGGGCGCGAACTCGATTTCCGAGGCCGGGACGCGGCCGATCGTCGCGTGGCCGACGAAACCGTAAGACCGCTCCCAGTGGTCCCCCTTGAACACTTCCTCCGCCTGCCAGGCCCAACCCTCCTGGAGGGAATCGCCGAGGGCCGGATCGGGGTTGAAACGGTGGTCCACCGGAAAGGCCCGGAGCGCGAGCCAGCGGGCTCGGACCGGATAGCCCGACGGCAACGCCACGACGCGGGCCTCGCCCTGGCCCGCCAGGGTGAACACGGCGCGTCCCTCGCGGACGTCGTCGGCCGTGGCCGGGCGTCCGAGGGTCGGGAAGCGGAGGCGGGCGATCGGGACGCGGGCTTGGGGATCGTCCGGGGAGTACTCGGCGGCGAGATGCGGGCCGTGGCGCCGGAGATACCCCGCGGCCGCGGCGACGGCCGCGTCGCGTCGGGCCTCGGGCCAGGTCAGCGGGCATTCCGGGGCGCCGTCGAGCGCCGAGAGCTTCCAGGCGACATAATCGCAGGCGCGGATCGAAACCTCGACGCCCGGCCTGTCCTGGGGATCGGGGACACGCTCGTCCCGGAAACCGCCGTTCCGGCCGACCGCGAGCGTGTAGTGGACGATGCCCTCGGGCTGTCGGACGGCCGTCCCGACCTTGGTCGTGTCGGCCAGCGCCGCGAGCAGGGCCGCGCGGTACGCGGGGACGCAGGCCAGCGGCGAAGCGACCTGGTCCTCGTACTGATGGTCGCGCCGCCCCTCCTGGACGGGGATCAGCGGCAGCCACGGGGATCTCGGCCCGAGGAACATCGCCCGCGCGGCCCCGGACACCGCCGGGTGGTCGGGGTAGGTCCACAACGGCTCCAGGACCTCGCGCCAGTCATATTCGATCGTCCCCGGCTCGATCGCCCGAACCCAGGCGGCATACTCGTCGAGGGCCTCGCGGTCGTCGGCCCGCGCGCGGACCATCGTGAATTCCGCGATATAGCGGGCGTAAGAGCCGGACTGCGACGCCTGCTGGGGGTCGAGCGACCGTTCGCGGCAGGTCGTCATCAACGCCTTGATCGTGGCGAGCGACCCGGCCTCGTCCCACCTGGTGAGCCTCAGCGCGAGGTCGGAGGCCCCGAGCAACTTGACGTCGGGGATCGACAGGGCCTTGCCGGTCCCCGCCATCTCCGCGCAGCGACGGGCGAGCAACTCCGAGATCCCGGGGTCGCGACGCTCGCGGAGCGGCTCGCCCATCAACGCCCCGGGTCGCGGCTGCCCCGGCCTCCTGATGGTGAAGTACCCCATGAACGGCGCCCCACCGCCGGGCGGCTGGACCAGCCCCGTCGCCGCTTCGAGCCAGCGGCCCGCCCCGGCCGAGTCGTCGCGCAGGGTCCGATACCAGCGCTCGACCAGCGGGACCTCGCGGTTCTTCTCCCACGAGGCGCGAGCCGCCGCGGCCAGGTGCTTGCGGCCCTCGGGGGTCCCGAGTTCGGTGTAGTCGGACCTGTCGTCCAGGATGCGCTCGGTCTTGAGCAGGCGCTGGAGGGCCGCGTGAATGGCCTCGGTGGCCGGGCGGGGATGATCGATCTCGTTCCTGCTGAAGACACAGCGGGTCAGCCTCGTGTCCGACTCCAGCGCGGCCAGGAGCGGCCCGACGGCGGGGTCGCCCTCGGCGACGACCTCGGCGACGATCGCGCCGTCGCCGGGGTTGGCCCCGCCGAAGTGGACCATCTGCGCGACGTGGATCTGGTCGAAATCGCGGATCAGGGCCGCGATCCGCTCCGCCGGGTCGCCCCCGCGCGCCGGGACGGGCCCGCGCGGGGGTTCCTTGGCCCGGCGTTCCTGGTCGGCCAGGAGGTCGGTGACGACGCCCGGATTCTGGACGTAGGCCGGGTTTTCGTGACTGTTCCGGCTGGGCGCCTCGCGCTTCAAGCCCAACGCCTCGGCCTTCGCGTCGACCGCCTTCCGGAACCGGTCGAGCCGGCGGCCGGCGTCGAGCGCGACGGCGTCGTCGCCCCGGCAGTGGGCCCCGACGAGCCGGTGATAGAGCGAATCGGCCCAATCACGCGAGAGGGAGGGGAAGCTGATGAGCCCGTCCTTGAGGTCGGGACGGGCGTTGTCGGGGGTCCACGTCGTCGCGGCGGCGTAGAGCGACTCGGCGAGGTCGGCCCGGCCCAGGCGGAGGAGCATGCAGAGCGTCAGCGGCGACCGGGGCACGGCCGTCGCCGGCTCGCGATCGTCGGAGAACGGCGAGATCACTTCCCGGTGTTCGGTCCTGACCCCGTCCGTGCCGACGGACACGGACTCGCTGAACTGGGGCGAATCCCGGCTCGTCTTCAGGGCGACGGCCAGCGCCCGGACGTCGGCCTCCAGGTCCGCCTTCGCGCCGACGGACAGCGCCGGACGGACCACGCCGTCCCACCCGACGGCAAACCGTCCGGCCTCGCCGGGCCGCCCCGGCGGGACGAACGCGCGGGCCTTCTCCACGCGCCAGTCGCCGGCCTCGACCTCCCGGTAGTCGCAGCCGCGCGGGTCGGCCATCCCCAACTCGAACAGCCCGATGGTCGCGTCGAGGAGGGACCGCGGGAGCTTCGTCGCCGGGGGCGTCCACGGCGCGCCCTGGCTCGGCGGGTCGAGGATGACCTTGCCCGCGAACTTCGGCGCCGACTTGACCGGCTCCTCCCCACACCCGACCACCAGCAACAAGGCCGGCAAGAGCCCGAGCAGGCCGGCCCCGGCCCGGCCGGTCGACTCCCGCCCGGTCGTCAGGTCGCTCGGTGTCATATTCCCGTCCCTCCTTGTCTCGCGGGGTCCGCTCCGCTCGATGGGGCCGAGACCTCACGATCGAGCGGTGATCTCGTCCGGGATTGCCCGGGCGTCGTGAGGGCTTCCTGGCTCGATCACGCGGGAAGCCGAGGCCCACTCGAATCCACCCCGACGCGCCAGTCAAGACGGTCCCGGGCGAAGGTCGAGCCCGCGGTCGTCGGGGACGATCGCCGCGGGTCGCTCGAATGGCGTCGATCGCCGCCCCGTCCCGCCCGACTTGGTTGTTTCGGCGGCCGGGGCCCGGCCCCTCGGGGGAGGCCAAGTGGTTTGCAAACCGGGCGGATCGCCGGTATCCTGGAGCCCTCCAGTCGCTGGATTTCCGTGGCTTTCGCCCCTTCATTTCGGGCCGCCTGTCGCGCCGGACCTGGGGGAATCCGCCCCATCGTTTCGTCGGGCGCATCCCCCGTCGGGCCGGTTTTTCCCCCCCCCAGGCCCCGAGGATGCAGGCGGGCTTTCCCCCTACGGTGGACACGATGAGTCGCCTCGTCCCCCCGGTCGATCGTGCCCCTCGGCCTCGATGGTTTCGAAGCTCGCCGGCGCGGGTGGCGGCGTTCGCGGTCGTGCTGACGATCGCCCTGGCGGCCGGATGGGCGATCGTGGGGCGGCGGGTTGGGGCTTCGGAAGACCTGGGGGCGATCCGGTCGGCGATCGTGGCCAAGCGGTACGGCGAGGCCGAGGCGGGCTTGCTCCGCCGGCTCGGGCGGTCGCCGGGGGACGACTCGGCCTGGTTGATGCTGGGCGGGCTCCGGCTGTTCCAGGGCCGCGAGGGCGACGCCCGGGTCGCCTTCGAGGCCGTCCGGGGGCCCGGCGCGGCCTGGTCCCAGGCCCGGAACCAGTTGGCGGAGATCCTGATCCGGGGGCGTCGGGCCGCCGAGGCCGAGCGGGTCCTCGCCGAGGTCATCGCGGCCGACCCGAACAACGCGGAGGCCCGCCGTCGCCTCGTCTATCTCCTCAACCTGGAGGCCCGGGACGACGAGGCCCGGGTCACCCTCGGCGAACTCTACCGGCTCGCCCCGGACCGCCGGCACCTGGTCGCGATGACCGGGCTGGCGATGGACGAGACCGGCGACCGGCAGCAGGGCGACGAACTCGCCGAGTTCCTCGCCCGGACGCCCGACGACCCGATGCTCCGCCGGGGTCGCGGCCTGGCCCTGCTCCGGTCGGGCAAGGCGGCCGAGGCCCGCCCCGACCTCGAGGCCGCGGCCGGGGGCGTCGAGGACGACCCGGTCGTCCGGTCGGCCCTCGCCGAATCCTTGCTCGAAACCGGCGACCTCGACGGGGTCGAAGCCGCCCTTGGCGCCGAGCCCGATCGCCCGTCCGACCGGGCCCGATGGTGGGTCGCCCGGGGCCGGGCCGAGGAAAAGCGAGAGCGGCCCGAACCGGCCCTCGACGCCTATCGGAAGGCCCTGCAAGCCGTCCCCGACGATCGGAAGGCCCTGTACCGACTCGGCCAGGCGCTGGCGCGGCTGGGCCGGGCCGAGGAAGGGCGGCCGATCCTGGCCCGGGCCGAGGAGGTCCGGCTCCGCGACCTCACGATCGTCCTGGAGATGGACCGATGCCTCCGGGGGGCGCTCGACGCCGCCCTCTTCGAGAAGATCGCCGACCTCTGCCGCCAGGCCGGCCTGGCCTTCGAAGCCGGGGGCTGGTACGAGCAGGCCGTCGCGCTCGACCCCACCCGGGCCTCCGCCCATGCCGGCCGGGCGGCGACGGCCTCCGCCCCGCCCGGGCCGCCCGCCGTCGCCCTCCGGAGGAAGTCGGCCCCGGCGACGGTCGCCCGGGCCGAGGCGAGGTCGTCCCCGACGGCCGGCCCCGTCCGGTTCGAGGACGTCGCCGCGAAGTGGGGCCTGGCGTTCCGCTACAACGCCTGGCCCTCGGGCAACCTGTTCCTGGGCGACACGATGGGCGGGGGCGTCGGCCTGATCGACTTCGACGAGGACGGCCGCCTCGACGTCTACTTCGTCGACGGCTGCCGCTTGCCGATCCCGCCCGGGCAGGACCCCGCGCCCAACAAGCTGTTCCGGAACCGGGGGGACGGGACGTTCGAGGACGTCACCGACCGCGCGGGGGTCGGCGGCCACGGCTACGGGATGGGATGCGCCGTCGGCGACCACGACGGCGACGGCCACGACGACCTGTACGTCACCGGCCTGGGCCGGTCCGTCCTCTACCGGAACCGGGGGGATGGGACCTTCGAGGACGTCACCGACCGCGCGGGGGTCGGCTCGCCTCGATGGTCGACCGCCGCCGGGTTCGGCGACCTCGACGGCGACGGCGACCTCGACCTGGTGGTCGTGACCTACGTCGAGGCCGACCCCAAGGCGGTCCCCGAGTGCCTCGACCCGACCGGCCGGCCGTTCCACTGCCCCCCCGGCCAGTTCAAGCCGCAGTTCGACCACCTGTTCCGCAACGACGGCGACGGGACCTTCACCGACGTCAGCCGCGAGGCCGGCCTGGAGGTCCCCGGCGGGCTCGGGCTCGGCCTGGCGATCGTCGACGTCGACGGGGACGGCCGGCTCGACCTGTTCGTGGCCAACGACGCGGCCCCCAACTTCCTGTTCCGGAACCTCGGGGGCCTGAAGTTCGAGGAGGTGGGCGTGACCTCGGGGCTGGCCTACGACGCCAACGGCCGGGCCACGGCCAGCATGGGCGTGGTGGCCGAGGACCTCGACGGCGACGCCCGGGTCGACCTGTTCCACGTCAATTTCCTGAACGAGGCCAGCACCCTGGCCAGGAACCTGGGCGGCGGCTTCTTCGACGACGTCGCGGTGATCGCCGGGCTCGACGCGACCGGGCGGACCACGACCGGATTCGGCGCCGTGGCCCTGGACGTCGAGAACGACGGCCGGCCCGACCTGTTCGTCGCCAACGGCCACGTCGACGACCGCCCCTGGGCCGGCCACCCGATGGGCCAGCGGCCGACGCTCTATCGGTCCAGGGCCCCGGGCCGGTTCGGGCTGCTCCCGGAGTCGACCGGCCCCTACTTCGGCCGGAAGGTGGTCGGCCGGGGGGCGGCGGCCGGCGACCTCGACAACGACGGCCGGGTCGACCTCGTGGTGGTCCACCGCGACGCCCCGGCGGCGGTCCTCCGGAACGTCACCGAGGGCGGCCACTGGCTCGGGCTCCGCCTGGTCGGCGAGGGGCTCGGCAAGACGGCCGTCGGGGCCCGGATCACCTGCCGGGCCGGGGGGCGGACGGCGACCCGATGGTTGACCAGCGGGACGAGCTACCTCGCCTCGAACGACCCCCGACTCTGGTTCGGCCTGGGGGCCGCCTCGAAGGTCGACCGGCTCGACGTCCGCTGGCCGTCGGGCCGGGAACAATCCTGGTCCGGCCTGCTCGCCGACCGCATCCTGCTCCTCCGGGAGGGACGAGACCCGACCCCGGACGACCGGACCCGGGGCCGATGACTCCCGACCGGGGATTTGCCATCGACCGACCGTTGTGCGATCCTGAATCCGGGCCTCGGTCCTCGGGGCAACTCTTCTCGCGGAAATCCGGTTTTGGAGTCATGCCATGCGCATCGAGCGTCGATGGTCGACGAGTTTGTCAACGTCCGTGGCCCTGATGCTCGCCTCGGGCTGCGGGGGAGGGGCCCCGGCGGTCACCAGCGCGAAGACCGAGGCGACGGTCAAGGGGACCGTCATGGTCAAGGGCAAATTGGCCAAAAGCGGCTCCGTCGTCTTCGACGCGGCCAACGCCGAGCGTCGCGATGTCGGGCCCATCAGCGCGCCGATCGGCCCGGATGGCACCTATTCGGTCAAGACCCTGGTGGGCCCGAATCGCGTGCTCGTTTCCGGCAACGAGCTGATCAAGATGGCCCCCGAGATCCAGACCGAGCGGCTGGAATTCGACGTCAAGGGGGGCGAGAACACCTACAACATCGACGTCCCGACCAAGAAGTGACGCCGGATCGCCCCGGCCCCTCCATCAACAACGCGGGGGAGCGGAGGCCGATCGGCCTCCGCTCCCCCGTCGCATGCTTCGACGAATCGAGCGACGTCAATAAGCGTCGGCGCTGATGACCTCGCCGTTGGCGCGGGTGCCCAGCGACCAGTAGGTCTGGGCGCTGACGGTGCTCTTGATGAACTTGACCGAGCCGTCGGCGAAGAGGGTGTTGACACCGCCGGCATGGCGGCTGCTGGCGCCATAGCCGGCCTGCCGGCCCGCGTCGTCGTTGTTCCCGCCGCACTGGAACGGCCAGTTGGGCGGCATGACGTGGACGTAGCGGGTATCGGGGGCGTAGCCGACGTCCCACCGGGCGCCGGAGGAGTCCTGGTTGTCGAGGCTGGCCAAGGTGATCGACGAGGTTTGGTACGACGAGCAATTCCGGAAGAACGGGCCGGGTTGCCCGTCCTGGATGCCGTCATGGGCGACGCCGGGGACGTTGATGAACATGGCCGAGGGCCTGGTGGGGTCGAGTTGGTTGCTGTTGTTGCTGCCGATCCCCTTGACGCGTTCGCTGATGGCGGCGGTGTTGCTCAGGCCGTCGAGGATGTCGCGGAAGCCGATCGAGAACGGGCTCTGGCCTTGAGCCACGCTGCAGATCGGGGCCGGGGGCGGGGGCGGGGGGGAGTCGCAAGAGACGCCGATGAAGCAGAAGATCCCGGCGAACGGGCCGTTGGAGCCCTTGCTCTGCGCGTCCCAGCCATAGAACGCGTTGGGGGCCGAGCCGGCGTTGCCCATGTAGTTGTTGTGGCCCTGGGCCGTCGTCAGGCGGTCGGTGTCCGACGGGCAGAGGAACCCGTTGACCTTGTTGTAGACGGCGGTCGTGTTCATGCCGCCGCAATTGCCGTCGGCGCAGCCGCTGACGAAGTTGATGGCGTTGTACATGGATGTTTGCTCCATGTACGGCAAGATCATCACGTGCATCGACCAGTCGTTCCAACCCCAAGGGCCGGCGCCCCAGGGGAGCGCCTGGACCACGTCGTGATAGTTGTGCAGGGCGATGCCCAGTTGCTTGAGGTTGTTGACGCATTGCGACCGACGGGCCGCCTCGCGGGCGGCCTGCACGGCCGGCAGGAGCAGGGCGATCAAGACCGCGATGATCGCGATCACGACCAGCAGCTCGATCAGGGTGAATCCACGGCGACGACGAAGCATGGCGATCCTCCCGCATTTGAGAAAAAGGCGATGGAAAAGACGTTCACCGGTCGGCCGGCGGCATGGGCCGGGGCCACTTCCCGGGGGGTGGCCAATCCTGATCGACGGGTGGCCTGGCTCCGAGAGCCGGGACCCGTCGGCATTCCGCGTGATGAGGGACCGTTATGAAACGACAGATGGGCGATTTGGGAGTATATTCGCCATTTTGGTCGGCAAGCAAGCCCCTGCCGAAACTGTCATCATTTCGTCGTTTCGGCTGGACACCCCGGGAGATCGGGGGTATCGTCCGGCCTCACTTCGGACGCCCCGAATTGGCCCCTCGCTCGACCCCACCGCGTCGCGATCATCGGGCCAGTTTCCGCCGGTTTCGGGGCCGCCGTCGGTCGCGGGACGTTGCCGGGCAAGGACGCCGGGCACCCTCGATCCCGGGAGCCGGCCCTCCCGGCGTCGCCCCTACCCCGGGTGGAGGAGAGGAACGGATGCCTCCCGCTCTCGACCGCTCCGCCGTCGATTCCGGCTGGTCGCGCCTCGCCGGCGTGGTCCTGCCGATCACCATCGTCGGCGCCATCCTCGTGTTCCTCGTGCCGGTCCCGCCGGCCGTGCTCGACTTGCTCCAGGCGGCCAACATCACGCTGGCCGTGCTCGTCCTGCTGACCACGCTGGCGATCCGCTCGCCCGGCGAGTTCGCCGCGTTCCCGACCATCCTGCTGACCACCACGCTGACCCGGCTGGTCCTCAACGTCGCCACGACCCGGCTGGTCCTGCTCCACGGCGGCGACCGGGGGCTCGACGCCGCCGGCGGCGTGGTCCGGGCCTTCGGCGAGTTCGTCGCCGGCGACCAGGTCGTCGTTGGCGCCATCTTGTTCGCGATCCTGGTCGTGATCCAGTTCGTCGTCATCACCAAGGGGGCGACCCGGATCAGCGAGGTCGCCGCCCGGTTCATGCTCGACGGCCTGCCCGGCCGCCAGATGGCCATCGACGCCGACCTCCACGCCGGCCTCATCGACCAGCACGAGGCCCACCGCCGCCGCGCCGCCGTGTATCGCCAGGCCGACTTCTTCGGGGCGATGGACGGGGCCGGCAAGTTCGTCCGGGGCGACGCCGTGGCCGGCATCATCATCACCGCCGTCAACATCGGCGCCGGGCTGTTCCTCGGCGTCTTCAAACACGGGATGTCGCCGGGCGAGGCCGTCGACGTCTTCACCAAGCTGACCATCGGCGACGGCCTGCTCAGCCAGGTCCCCGCGTTCCTGATCTCGCTGTCGGCCGGCCTGATCGTGACCCGGTCGTCCGAGGAGTCCGACCTCGGGTCCGAGGTCACCGGCCAGCTCCTCGGCCGGCCGATGGTCCTCGGCTCCGCCGCCGCCTTCCTCGGCCTGCTCGCGCTCACGCCGCTGCCCAAGCTGCCGCTCCTGACGCTGGCCTCGGCGTTGGGGGTCGGGGCATTCGTCCTGGCGGGACGTCGGCAGGCCCAATCCGAGCGGGATGAGGACGTAAGCGAGCCGCCGCCGGCGTCCGAGCCGCCGTCGGACCGGATGGAAGACCTGCTCCACGTCGACCCCCTGGAGTTGGAGATCGGCTACCGCCTGATCGGCCTGGCCGACCCGACCCGGGGCGGCGACCTCCTCGACCGGCTCCGGTCGGTCCGGCACCGGGTGGCTCGCGACCTCGGCCTGATCGTCCCGCAGGTCCGAATTCGCGACGAGATCGGCCTCGGCCCGTTCGACTACCGGCTCAAGATCCGCGGCGCGGTGGTGGGGCAGGGGGTGGCCTATGCCGGCCGGCTCCTGGCGGTCCCCCCGGCCGGGCTCGTCGCCCGCCCCGACGGCCGCGACGGCGTCGACCCCAACACCGGCCAGCCCGCCGTCTGGATCCACGCCGACGGCCGAGGGGTCGCCGAGGCGGCCGGCTGCCGGGTCCTGGAGGCGTCGGCGGTGGTCTCCGGCCACTTCGGCGAGATCATCCTGGGACATGCCGACGAGTTGATGACCCGCGACCAGGTCGGCCGGTTCCTCGACCGGGCCCGCGCCACCTCGCCCGCCCTGGTCGACGAGGTCGTGCCCGGCCTGCTCCGCGCCGGCGAGGTCCAGCAGGTCTTGCAAGGCCTGCTCCGCGAGCGGGTCAGCGTCCGCGACCAGGAGACGATCCTGGAAACCCTGGCCGTCCACGCCGCCCGGACCAAGGACATCGACGTCCTGATCGAGCGGGTCCGCCGCGGCCTGGCCCGGCGGATCGCCCAGCAATACCTCGGGCTCGACGGCCGGCTCCGGGTGGCCACGCTCGCCCGCGGCCTCGACGCCCGGCTCGGCGTCGTCGGCGGCCTCGACGACACCCGGCCCGCCGCCGCCCTGGGCGCCGACGTCGCCCGGGGGCTGGTCCGCGCCGTCGCCGACGCCGTCATGACCCTGACCGAGGCCGGCCATCCGCCGATCGTCCTCTGCTCGGCCGAGGCCCGCCCCGTCCTCAAGGATCTGACCCGCGCCGACCTCCCGCGCCTGGTCGTCCTCAGCCAGCGCGAGATCCCCCGCGACACCCCCATCGAGGTCCTCGGGACCGTGGTCGAGGAGGACGCCCCGATCGTCACCTCGCTCCAGGGCGTCGCGGCCCTGGCCGGGCTAGGGGAAGAATGAGCATGAAGAATCCGTCCGACACACGGGAGGCGAAACCCAGGATGGTGAGCGCCAAGACCTACCGCGCGGGGACGTTGAAGGAGGCCCTGGCGCAGGTCCGGCGGGACCTGGGCGGCGGCGCCGTGATCCTCGGGACCCGCGAGGTCCGCCGCCGGCGGATGTTCGGCCTCGGGCGCCGCGAGGTGGTCGAGGTGACGGCCTCGGACGGCTCGGAGCCGGCGCGGGCGGCATCGGCCCCGGTGCCGCCGGTCTCGGTGGCGATCCCGGGCGGGTCGGAGGCCCTGCACTCGCACTTCGGCGAGCAGTTGAGCCGGTTGCACGCGATGGTGGAAGACCTGAGCAAGCAAGGGCGGCTCGACCACCTCTTGCCCGACCTCCCCGGCGAGCTGGTGCCGACCTACGCGGGGCTTTTGGAGGCCGACGTGCCCGAGGCCCTGGCCCGCCGGCTGGTCCGCTATATCGCCGAGCGGCTGGAGCCCGACGAGGCCCATCTGCCCGACGCGATCCGCGACGCCCTCCGCGAGGCCGTCGAGTCGTGCGTCCAGGTCGCCCCGCCGATCGCCGCCGTCGCCGGGACCCGGCGCGTGGTGGCCCTGGTCGGGCCGACCGGGGTGGGCAAGACCACCACCGTGGCCAAGCTCGCCGCCAACTTCAAGCTGGCCCACGGCCTCCGCCCCGGGCTGGTCACGGTCGACACGTATCGGATCGCCGCCGTCGAGCAGCTCCGGACCTATGCCGAGATCATCGACCTGCCCCTGGCCGTGGCCAACGCCCCGTCGGAGATGACCCGGGCCATCGACGAGCTGGGCGACGTCGACCTCGTCCTGATCGACACCGCCGGGCGGAGCCCGCGCGACGAGGTCAAGATCCGCGAGCTGGCCGACTTCCTCGCCGCCGCCCGGCCCGACGAGGTCCACTTGGTCCTCAGCGCCGTGGCCGGCGAGCGGAGCCTCCGCGCCGCCGTCGAGCGGTTCGCCGTGGCCCGCGCCGATCGCCTGATCCTGACCAAGCTCGACGAGGCCGACGGCCTCGGCGGGGTCCTGGCGGTCCTCGGCCAGGCCAACCGCCCGGTCAGCTATCTGACCACCGGCCAGGCCGTGCCCGACGACATCGAGCCGGCCGACCGAGGGCGCCTGGCCCGCTTGATCCTCGGCCAGGATGTCGTCCAGTGAGTTAATTAAGCCGGCAGAGTCGCGTTGCCCGATCGGGCGATCTTTGCTAGAAGCGTGCGTCCCGATTCTTATCGACGGGGGATCTTATGTCCGACCAGGCCGACGGCTTGAGGGAGCTGGTCCGGGCGCGATCGACGGGGGCCTCGGCCCTGGCCGATCCGCCCGAGCCCGGGCCGCGTCGCGGGGCGGGCCCGAAGGCGCGGTCGCTGGTCCTGACCAGCGGGAAGGGGGGAGTGGGGACGTCGAACCTGGCCCTGAACCTGGCGATCGCGCTGGGGGAGCGGGGCGGGCGCGTCGTGTTGGTCGACGCCGACCTCGGCCTGGCCAACATCGACCTGCTCTGCGGCCTGGCCCCGAGCGGCGACCTCGGCGACGTCCTGGCCGGCGGGCTCCCGCTGGCCGAGGCGGTCATGACGGGGCCGGCCGACATCCGGATCGTCCCCGGGGCGCACGGGTCGAGGACGCTGGTCGAGGCCCTGGGCGACGCCCCGGCGCGGCTGCTCGACGAGCTGGCCGGGCTGGAGGCGGGGGCCGATTACCTGATCGTCGACGCCGGGTCGGGCCTGGGCCCGGCGATCGCGTCGCTGGCGGGCGCCGCCGACGAGGTCGTGGTCGTCACCACGCCCGAGCCGACCTCGGTGGCCGACGCCCACGCCGCGATCCACCGACTCCGCCGGCTCCCGAGCCCGCCGACGCTCCGGGCCGTGGTCAACCAGGCCGCCTCGGCCCGTGAAGGCGCCGAGGTCCTGGGACGACTGGCCGCGTCGAGCCGCCAGTTCTTCGGGGCGGTGGTCGACGGCCTGGGCACCGTCCGGGCCGACCCCCACGTCCCCCTGGCCGTCCGGTCGCGGCGACCGTTCAGCCTGGCCTATCCCGCCGCCGCCGCCTCGCGCGACGTCCGCCGCCTGGCCCGGGTCCTCGCCGACCGCGACCGTGCCCCCGTCGGGGCCCGCCGCCCCGGTTTCTTCGCCGCCCTGGCCGCCCGCTGGGCCCTGGCCCGCGTCGCTCGCTGAACCGTCCGGTCGGGAATCCGGAATCTCAGATTCCTGATTTCCAATTTTCGATCGAGGATCCGCGAAATCTCGGATCGACATCTGAGAGGCTATCCGGGAATATTTTCCAGGAGCCGCGAGGGATTAGGGATAATTGTTGATGGGTGATGGCTGAGGAAAAGCCGGGAATTCCCCGGACGCGATCTCGTCCGTCTTCCCGGTCTTCGGCCATAACCCATCGACCATGAACCATTTCCCGTCCCGGATAGCCTCTGAGACCTGAAATCCGGAATTTGAGATCCGCAAGCTGAACGATTGCCAGGTGGCCGGCGGCGCCGACCCCGACGATTATCCCGAAGGCGCGACTCAAGCCGGTCGCGCCGGTTGTCCGATAGGGAAGAGTGATACGAGTTCCTTGGACCGCGAGAGGATGCAGGGGACCCCCGGTTCGACCGGGGGCCAGGGCGACCCCTTCCCGAAGGGGCCGACCGGACTCCTCCAAGCACACGGACGTGCCACCTCTCAAGCCGCCGACATGGAGGTCAGGGATGACAACCAAGCTGGACGTGGATGTGACCGAACTCTGGCGCGAGTTCAAGGAACACCCCACCACGCCCTTGCGCAATCGCTTGGTGGAGCGGTATCTGCCCCTGGTCAAGTACAACGCCGAGCGGATCTGGCAACGCCTGCCCGAGGGCGTCGACCTCGACGACCTGATCTCGGCCGGCGTCTTCGGCCTGATGGACGCCATCGACGCCTTCGACCTCGGCCGGGGCGTCAAGTTCGAGACTTATTGCGTCCCCCGAATCCGCGGGGCCATGCTCGACGAGCTCCGGACGATGGACTGGGTCCCGCGCCTGGTCCGCTCCAAGCACTCCAAGATGGAAGAGGCGCGCAAGTCGCTGGAGGCCCAGCACGGCCGCCCCCCCACCGACGGCGAGCTCGCCGAACGCCTCGGCCTGCCCGCCGAGGAGTTCGAGAAGATGGCCGTCGACGCCAACGCCGTCGGCCTGATCTCGCTCAACAAGAAGTGGTACGAGACCGACAGCTACAAGGACGTCCGCGAGATCGACATCCTCGAGGACAAGAAGGGCGAGGACCCCACCCGCCGCCTCCAGCGCAAAGACCTGATGCGGATGGTCACCAAGGGCCTCAACCGCAACGAACGCCTCATCATCATCCTCTACTACTATGAAGAACTGACCATGAAGGAGATCGGCGCGACCCTCGACCTCAGCGAGTCGCGCGTCTCGCAGATGCATTCCTCGATCATCCAGCGGCTCCAGGCCCAGCTTTCCGCCCGCCGCCCCGAGTTCGGGACCTGACCCGATCCCGGCCGGCCGGAGATCGCCCCGCCCCCTATCCTTCCACGGGCCCGCCCCGCCGACCTCCGGACCCCCGGGGCTCGACGGGGCGGGCTCTCGCTTTGCCAATTGGTCCCAGATCATATGAAGCGATCTGCCTCCCCTCTCCCTCCGGGAGAGGGGCCGGGGGTGAGGGGCGCCGCATCCGAAGCCGCGACGCCCGACCGGGTTCCCGACGAACTGGAGAACGGTTCCCGGCACCTTTTCCTCACCGCTGTGAGCATTGAGGACGGAGAAAGCGCGGCCCGTGGCCGGGGTCCGCTGCAGCGCGAGGTTAGGCGGCGTCGCCGCAACCCAAGCCAGACAGCATTTGCTCCAAGACCCTGACAAATTCGGACTCCGGTAGCTCGGCCACGAACACCTGGCCACGCTCATGAGCGGGCTGGTGCGTCTCACGCCAGAACTCCAGCGTGATCGTCAACCGCTCACCCTTGCGGAATACATGCCCAGAGACATTGTCAGTCGTCGGTCCCCACAGCGGGAACCAGAACTGTTCCCGCGACCCGTCGTCTACTGCCAATAGCTGCCGGTGCGACTCCACGGGCGACAAGTTAGGGTATGGAAGCGACAGGTCACACTCGGAACGTAGCCAACTGAGGGTGTCCCATACGCTCATACAGAACTGCGGGATGAAAACCGTGTTATCGTCGCAGGTCAGCCAACGACCGGCGGCCCATAGGTCGACGCGGCGCATCTGGTCGCTGCCATGCCAGAGCTCGCCGACCTCGGCGGCGAATCGCTGCTTGTCCCCGAAGAGCGCTGCCAAACGGTTTCCCCCGCCGTCTAACGACAAAGCTCAGCGGACCGGCCCGCCGAGGAGACGCTTGACAATCCTGAGAAGCGCGGCGGCGGGCCGGGTCCGCTGCGGCGCTAGGTTAGGCGGTCGCCCCTCACGCTGTTGCGTTAATTGGTCATTGATCTCGGACGCAGCCGAGAATTCAGATTCTTGGACGTATTCCCGCACCGCGTCCGCCCACGCCGAGGCTGCCACCTCCTCGCGGGTCGGTATCGCTACGCCCTGCGAGCACGTCCTTGAGCCGATGACGAAGGAGCCGCGGTCGAGATCCGCACGGGAGAGCCAGGCGGCCCCGCAGTCCCGACAATAGGCAATGATGCGGCCGGTCGCCAGGCAGCGGACCAAGACGACCAGCCAGCAGCCGTTATCGCAGCACTCGTTGACGACGGGCCACATTGGTTGCCGCCTAACGCCGAAGCTCAGCGGACCGGCCCACAACGGACCGGAAGCACCTGGATTGTACGTCGCGGCCGGGTCCGCTGCGGCGCGAGGTTAGGCGGCCGAACCAACGGTTGAACGATCGGATCAATGATACCGTCAAGGCCAATCATTCATATTAACAAAACAATATATGATCATCCATCCGAATAAGGACGTGTGAAGCAAAAGGTTCCGAGAAAAGGATAGCTCATGTCTACCACGGACGAGCGAGATGATGAATGCGATAATAATTAGTAGGTTCAATGTGGTGTAAGAAACTGTCAAGCCCAAACCCAGACAAGACATGGCATCATGCCAACCCGTGACATGGTGGACAAAAGAGAGGACCGCGACGATGGGCAGGGCTACGACAGTGCGGAGCGGCACTGTTGCCCGACCACGAAAGAGGAACCACGACCACATCCAGAACATTACGGGTACGAGAAACGCGATCAACAAGAATGGAATCCCCATGAAAAGCGGGATCACGAAGAGATCGGACCACGGGATGAGGACCATGAATAGCGAACGATCGGCTACAAAATTCCCGATCAGGCTGAGCATGCTAAGAATACTCAGCAAGCCGAGTCCGGCACCTGCAAAGAGCGTAGCCAATACCGGACGCGGCATGTTGCCTCCTCCGCCGCCTAACGACAAAGCTCAGCGGACCGGCCCGCCCGAGCAAGCGTAGATTCTACCAGAAAGCGCGGCGGGCCGGGTCCGCTGCAGCGAGAGGTTAGGCGCTTCAGTCGGTCCGTTCCACGCCGACCGCCGGCGGTGGCTCCTCATCTCGGCTTAGTGCCAGCTTCGCGAGGTGCCGGAGCCGGCGGACGGCCCGCTTGACCTTTGCCTCCATCTTGCCCCGGTGCCGCATCCCCGAGCGGCACACCTGACACCCGCAAAACTTGAGGTGATTCGGCATGCGCCCTCCGAGTCATGACACACCGCCTAACGTTGAAGCTCAGCGGACCGGCCCCCGTCGGACCGACCGCACGACCAAAGAAGACCCGAGGCCGGGTCCGCTGCGGCGCGAGGTTAGGCGAGCCGCCAGCGGGACGCCTTGCCAGCGATGCCGCCTTGCCCGCGCCACGAGTGATGCGGCCTTGACCGCCTCGCCAGCGATGCCGCCGAGGCGAGTCAAACGACCAGCGACGCTCGCATCTTCTCCATTCGGTGTCGCTGATGCAAGAGAGCATCGGATCGGAGCGAACGGGGGTTCGACGAGCCGCCTAACCAGTATTAGGCAGGCTCGGCGTCTGCTCCGTTCCCTGCCTCATAGTGGTAGTGTTCCTGCGACACAGAGCTGAAACACTGAATGAACGCGGCGCTGGATTGATCCTCTCGCTTTGGCTTGAAGTAGCCCCGGGCGATGGCCCATTCGTAAATCGGTTCGTCGATCGGATAGCGGGTCAGTGTGCCGCTGAGCGTGTGGCGTGTGATCCAAGCCTCCGCCCGTTCGCGGCTGGAGAAGACCGCCGCTGGGAAGGGGATTCGTTCGCCGCTGAAGACCCAGACAGCTTCCATCGCACGCCGCCTAACGTTGAAGCTCAGCGGGCCGGCCCACCTCGAACCGACCGCACGACCAACCGGATGGCGGCCGGGTCCGCCGCGGCGCGAGGTTAGGCGGACTGCGCGCGGGCGAGGATCGCGCGGATCTCGGGGACCAAGTCGGTCGGCACCGACATCAGCGTCATCCCCTCGGCTTCCCAGGCCGCGTCGATCTCGGCGGCCCGCTCGTCCTCTTCTTGCGAGTCATAATGGTCGATCACTTCGCGAATCCGGGCCTCGTCCCATCCAGGTGGCAACTTCTGATCGCTCATCGCGGCTTCCTCCGTCGTCGCGGGCGATACGCCCTCTTGGCCTTGCCGGTCAGTTCGTAGGCGGTGATGACGAAGACGCTCTCCGGTTCCTCGTCAGGCGAGTAGTGACCTGGAGATAACGCCCGGCCGAAGTCCGGCCGAGTTTCATCCGCGATCCCCGACGGCCCTGAACATCGCCACCCAAGGCCCTCAAGACCTGCTCGACTTCTTCCTCGTTGGCGCCATGCCCGTGGATGTGGGGCAGGCCGGTCTCGGGATCGAGGTAGAGTCGGACATCCAGGCGCGGCCCCCGTGCGACGGGCCAAGAGCTAGCATCGCAATTCCTGAGAGCCGTCGCAAGCGAGATCTTCGCCCCCGCCGCCTAACGCTAAAGCTCAGCGGACCCGGCCCACGTCGGACCGACCGCGCTCCCAAAGAACCCCCGGGGCCGGGGTCCGCTGCAGCGACGGGTTAGGCGTCGGCCAGTCGCCGGGCCAGGTCGATGCGGTGCTTTTCCATGACCGCCAAGAGTTGATCGTCCTCGACATCTCGAAGAGGACAATCGGTCTGATCCTCGACCAAGAACCCGATGTTCGCCAGCAATTGGCCGAACCGAATGTCCGGCGACAGATGATGGATGTCGATCAGCTTCTCGATCAACTCGTGCTGAGTCGCAGGGATCATGGGACAAAGTCTCCGACCTTGGGCTCCCCGGCGTAAGGCCGCCGCAGCTTGCCGACGACCTCGACCCGAATGGTGACACCCGGGGCGAGCTTAGCTAACCGCGTGGCACGGGTGATCCCATTGTACACGACGAGGACCCCGTCGGAAGCCTCATAGACCCACGGTGGTGGCATGCCGGCCGACGAGGCTCCGAACCGCGCGATCTGTCGTTGGAGCTTGAACGGGTCGGCGCCACGACCTGACGGTAATCTCAGCTCGCTTGGGTCGATGTCACGGAGGTCTTGCATGCTCGGCAGTATACATCCGAGCGGCTCGCCGAGAGGGGATCTTCGCCGCCTAACGCCAAAGCTCAGCGGACCCACCCGCCCGAGCGACCCTCGATCGTAGCAGAAATCGCCGCGGCGGGTGGGGTCCGCTGCCGCGCGAGGTTAGGCGGCCGAGCGCCGCATAGTCGGGCGACGACTGCTATGGTGGGAACGAAGGGTCGGTCAAGCCAGACATATCCACTCCAGCCGGGATAGGGTTGCCAGCCGGGTTTTCTTTGGGTTTCGTCTTGCAGGGGTCCTGGCCACCACTCGGCTTTGGGTGCGTCCCCCCACCACCAGACCAGCCACTTCCGCCCCGCGACCACCAGCGCCCACCACTATGGTCACAACACCCCCATGGTCTGAAATTCGTGAAGCACCAAACGAAGCGGGCCTCTCGGGGGTACCAGCAACACCAGTGCTGTGTCATCGTGCTCGTCGTGTCTCTACACCACGTTTTGCAGTAGTGCATTTCGCGGCTAGAGTTCGTCGCGTCCGAGACCCAAGGCTCGTAGGCATACGACAGCTTGCCGGTCCAGGGACCCGAATCGATGGCTGGCGTCCCCGGCCCCGAATCCCGCGTCCAACCCCCGGTGAACTTGTCGTCAGTGCCAGCTTGGTCGAAGCGGAAGGTGCCCTCCCCACCGGCGGCGTTCCAACGCCCCGTGATGACGAATGAGCCGCTCGTTTCATCTACGTCGACGTTCGACAACTGACCCTTGAAGCTGCTCGTCTCGTACCAACCCGAGTTACCATCGATGACCAGCGTTGCGGCCACCGTCGAGCCGGTCATCCCGTATTCCGTGTTCCACTGACTGCTCTTCAGGTCACCAAAGGACGACATGGGACGGTTTCCCCTCCGGCCCGGTGGGCCGCTTGCTTGAGTATTTGCCGCCTAACGGGGAGTTAAGCGACTCGCCTGTTTGGCATTCACACGATCACCGACCCTCGCGGCGAGTCGCTTCAACTCCGCGGGGGTTAGGCTGCAGTACTCTGTCGGCCTAGCCCGGCGTTGGGTTGCAGGCCACGCACACACCGGCGGCGGCAGCCATCGGTTACGCGTAACCGTTCACGGGGGGTAGCTAGTTTCGCTGGAGTGTTTGAGCAGGTAGAACGATGTCATGATGTCGCCCTCACCGTTACCACAATCTGTTTGGG
>JAABUQ010005176.1_pt1 | contig 21194 bp, 14 predicted proteins | sample 5560001 | NCBI WGS metagenome assembly JAABUQ01 (sample SAMN10711888, study PRJNA513371) | rock metagenome | isolation source: Antarctica rocks | place: Antarctica: Victoria Land, Finger Mt nord | collected 2015-12-18
ATTCTCATGGACGTCCATCCGGGGCTCCGGGTTGTGGGGGGTCAGCCTCGCAACCACAGCTTCTCAGCCCAGCCCCAGAGGGACAACCTCCATAGCAGCGACAGCTAGGCAGGACTACTCGGCCGCCAATCCAAGCGCCTGCCGCTCGAACAGGCGCCGGTACAGGCCATCCCCGCGGGTCAGCAGGGCGCGATGGCTGCCATCCTCGACGAGCTGCCCGCGCGAGAACACCAGGATGCGGTCGAGCGAGACCACGGTGGATAGCCGGTGCGCGATCACGATCACGGTGCGGCCGAGCATCAGCCGCTGCATCGCCTCCTGCACCAGCGCTTCGGACTCGGAGTCCAGGCTGGAGGTCGCCTCGTCCAGGATCAGCACCCGGCAATCGGCCAGGAACGCCCGGGCGATGGCCACGCGCTGGCGCTCGCCGCCGGACAGCTTGACGCCGCGCTCGCCCACCAAGGTAGCATAGCCTTGAGGCAGCCGCGCGATGAAGCCGTCCGCGTTGGCCAGCTCGGCCGCCTGGCGCACCTCCGCCTCGCTGGCACCGGGGCGCGCATAGGCGATGTTCTCGGCCAGCGAGCGGTGGAACAGCATCGGCTCCTGCGGCACGATCGCGATCTGCCCGCGCAGGCTCTCCTGGCGCACGCCGGCGATGTCCTGCCCGTCGATCAGGATGCGGCCCTCCTGCACGTCGTAGAGCCGCTGCAGCAGCTTGGTCAGGGTGGTCTTGCCGGAGCCGGACGGGCCGACCAGGGCGATCCGGCTGCCGGCCGGGATATCGATCGAGAGGTCGCGGAACAGCGGCGTGGCGTGCGCGCCGTAGCGGAACGACACCTGCTCGAAGCGCACCGCGCCGCGGGTGATGTCGATGGCGGCCGCACCGGGTGCGTCGGCGACCCCGGCGGGCTCGGCGTACAGCACGACCAGCTCCTCCATCTCGTTGACCGAGCGCTGCATCTGGCTGACCTGCTGGCCGATGTCGCGCAGGTAGCCCTGCACCAGGAACACCAGCGTCAGCACGTAGGCGATGTCGCCCGGCCCGGCCCGCCCGGCGCGCCAGAGCAGCAGCGCCGCTCCCACCAGCAGGACGCGCAGCACCAGCAGGCACAGCGCCTGGATGTTGCCGCTGTTGGTGCCGCGTATCCAGGTGCTGGCGGTGCGGCCGGTCCAGCGACGCAGCACGCGTGCGAGGCGCGTGTCCTCGCGCGCCTCCGCGCCGAACGCCTTGACCACCGCGTTGCAGGTGATCGCATCGGCCAACGACGCCCCCATGCGGGTGTCCCAGCGGTTCGACTGACGCGCCGACGGCGCCACGTAGCGCAGGGTCAGCAGGCAGGAGATGAGCGCGAAGATCGCCGCGCAGACGCCGAGCAGCAGGCCCATCAGCGGCCAGCGCAGGGCGAGCATGAGCGTGGTGCCGACCAGCACCACCAGCTCGGGCAGCAGAAGCAGCAGCAGCGTGTCGTTGAGGGTGTCGATCGCCCACATGCCGCGGGTGATCCGTCGCACGGTCGAACCGGCGAAGCTGTTGGCGTGCCAGTCGGTCGAGAAGCGCTGCACCCGCCAGAACGACTCCGACGCCACGTCGCTCATGATGCGCAGGGTCAGCCGGGTGATGCCGATATAGCCCGCGCGGCGCCCGAGCACGGCGACGATGCCGAGCCCGGTCAGGCCGCCCAGCAGGATCCCGGCCTGCGACAGCGCCTGATGGCGCGTCACCACGTCGACCAGGCGGCCGGCCAGGATCGGGGTCACCACGTCGGTCCCGGTGGCCAGGGTCATGCCCAGCGCCACGGTCAGCAGGAAACGCGGGTTGCGGCGCCACTGCCGGAACAGGAAGCCCAGCACGGCGGAGAAGCTGCCGGTGCGGTCCCGGCCGGCTCGCGGAGAGATCGTGGTCAAGCTCAACCGTCCTGGCCGGAAGCGCGGGCGGCCGTTCGTGAACTGCGCGGCATACGCCCGCAGGAGCGGAACGCACGTCGAAGCGGGGATATGGGAAGCGCAGTGTCTACAGGAAACCGAACCGCCGAGCCAAACCTTCGCGACGCCGTTTAGCCGGCGACACCCTCGGGCAGCAGGCGCAGGCGCGCGGGGCGAAGCCAAGCCGCTACCGGCAGGACAGCCTGGGCGCGCGGGGCAGGCGTGGCGCCGCTGTTCCTGGCCGCCACCATGCCGGGAAGGTCCGCGAGCAGCAGCGCCACCAGCCTTGGATCGAAGCGGCTGCCGGCGCCGTCCTGTATGTGGCGTGCCAGCTCGACGGCCGGCAAGGCGGCATCCGGGCTGAGCAGCCGATCCAGCGCCGCGGCCAGTGCCACGGCGCGGCTGGTGAGAGGGATATGCGTACCGGACAGACCCATCGGATAGCCGCGTCCGTCCCAGCGCTCATGGTGGTGCAGCGCGATATCCGCGGCCAGGTCGAGCATCGGCTCGTGGCTCTGCGCCAGCATGCGGTGCCCGATACGGGTGTGTTCCTGCACCGTGCGCTCCTCGGCGGCATCGAGCGCCCCGTGCTTGTCGAGGATCGCCTGCGGGATCGACGCCCTGCCGACATCGTGCAGCGAGGCGGCGACCATCAGGTTGCTGGCGTTGGCAGGATCGTAGCCGGCCGCGAGCGCGATGCGCACGGCGATGCGCGCGGTGGCGTCCTCATGGGTGTTGCCGGCGATGCAGAGCCGCCGGACCAGGTCGGCCTGCGTGATCGCGCGGCCGACGGCACGCGGCCGTGCGGTCCATGCGCCCGCGCACACGCCGGCGAGACCGACCGACAACAGGGCGGGCAGCAGCATCGAAAGCTGTGGCTCGGCCGCGGCCATCAGGTCGTCAGGCGCTTCGGTGAGGCGGTAGCCGAGGATGACGAGGCCGAGCAGCATGCCGAAGGCCATCGGCTTGACCAGCTCGGCGAGGCCGATCACCGGCCGGGTGGCGTTGTCGAGCAGGCGCCGGCTGAGGGCGAAGGTGAGCATGTAGCCGCCGACGCAGAGCACGCCGCAAAGGACGACGGTCAGGACCAGGACTTCATCATGCAGCGGACTGACCATGGACACCCTGCCCCGTGGAACCTTGATGGTCCCTTCGATTACACTACATGGAAAAATTACGATAAGGTTACGCTCAAGTAAAGAATATTTGCCCGTCACCAAGGGTTTTAATCAATAGCGCAGCTGCGGGTTGTCAAAACGGGGCGAGTTGCAACGATGGAGGGCGGCGCGCAGGGCGTGCGCCAGACGCCGGCGCGGCTCTTCGCCGAGCAGTCCGCCCACCTCCTCGTCTACCCCATGCCCGACCAGCCGGACCCGCACCGGAAGCGCCGGCCGGTCCAGCAGCTCGACCCTGAGCCAGAACGGCGACAGCCGGACCTCGCTGCGGCGCCCGCGCGCATCAGTTCGGCTGACCAGCAGCACGTCCGGGCGCAGCACGATGGCCTCCGACATCCGTCCGTCGCGGGCGTTGCGTCGCAGCAGCAGGCAGGCGACCAGCACCTCGACGCCGCAGAAACCGGGTACCGGCCAGGCGCCGAGCGACCACAGCAGGGCCCCGATCAGCAGGCTGGCTCCGGTCAGCAGCAGCATCACGATCCGCAGCCCGTGCGCCGACAGGCTCCGGTTGGCCATCATCCTGGTCTCGAACAGAGGCGTGTCGGCGGTGTGCATGGCGCCAAGATGGGGGCGCCTGGCTGATCTGACCATAGACAGAGGACGGCCGGACTGAGCAGAAAGACGCATGCCCCGCATTTCTCTCGCTGCCCCTCCCGCCGCCGGCCAGGTGCCGTCCCCGCGTCCGATGTCGCGCGCGCACGCCAGGCGGTTCATCGAGGCGCTCGCGACGGCCAATCCCAACGCGGAGACCGAGCTCACCTACACCGACCCGTTCACGCTGCTGGTCTCGGTGGTGCTCTCCGCGCAGGCGACCGACGCCTCGGTCAACAAGGCCACGGTAGGGCTGTTCGCCGAGGCGCCCGACCCGCAGGCCATGGCAGGGCTCGGCGAGGAAGGCATCGCCCGGCACATACGCAGCATCGGCCTGTGGCGGGCGAAGGCGCGCAACGTCGCGGCCCTCAGCGCCAGGCTGGTCGCCGAGCATGGCGGCCAGGTACCCTCGGATCGCGACTCGCTGGAGGCGCTGCCCGGGGTCGGGCGCAAGACCGCCAACGTGGTGATGAACGTGGCCTTCGGCGAAAGCACGATGGCGGTCGACACGCACATCTTCCGGATCGGCAACCGCACCGGGCTGGCTCCGGGCGGCACGCCGCGCGCGGTGGAGGACCAGCTGGTGGCGCGCATCCCGGCCGACATGCTGCGTCCGGCGCATCACTGGCTGATCCTGCACGGACGCTATGTCTGCAAGGCGAGGCGCCCGGAATGCTGGCGCTGCGCCGCCGCCGCCTGGTGCCGCTACCCCGACAAGCAGGGCGAGCCCGCCGGCAAGGCGTAACTCTATTCGATCAGGGCCATCGGCAGCGCCGGCACCCGGCGCTTGCCGGGGACCGGGATCCACGGCCGCAACCCGCGATCGTCGCGATCCGACCATACGCGGACGTCATCGGGACCGATCCAGACTGCCTGCGCGCCCTCCCGCCAGACGGTGAAGCGGTCGATGCGCGGCCGGCCTCGGCAGATGCCGCGTATCGGCACCGGGGAGAGCAGCAGCCCGACGCGGTCGCAGTCGGCCGCCGCCATGGCGGCTGGGGGGCTCGCGCCGCGGCGCCCCCGGTCGCGCAACAGCAGCACGGTCTGCCCGCGCAGCACGATCCGGCAGGCCGCGGCGTCGCACGAGACCGGGCCGTCGGTGCCCGCCTCCGGCATGTAGGTCAGCGGCGCCTCGATCGCCTGGCTCTTGCGCCAGTCCGACAGCGCGATCGGGCTGGCCCCGGAACCCTCCTCCAGGACCAGTCGGGCGCCGCCGGGCGAACCCACACGCAGCGCGATCAGCCGCGCGTCCGGCGACACCAGCAAATCGGGCGGCCGGCACAGCCAGGGCGTGAGCAGGCCGACGCAGAGCGGCAGCAGCCCGAGCAGCCGCCAACGGCCACGCCGCAGGCACAGCCAGATCAGCCCTAACGAGACCATCGCCAGCGCCCATAGCGGCATCGCCCGCACCGCGACGCTGGCCGCCGGCAGTGCGGCGACATGGCGCGCCAGCCACAGGATCACGCCGATCCCCCAGCCCATCGGCAATAGTGCCACCCGCTCCAGCCCGAACGGCATCAGCGCCAGGGCGAGCAGCCCCTCGGGCAGCACCCAGAGTGCGGTCATCGGCACGGCGACCAGGTTGGCCAGCACGAAGTAGAACTGGATGTGGCCGAAATGATAGGCGGCGTAGGGTGTCGAGGCGGCGCCCGCGAGCAGGCTGGTCAGGAACAGCGCCGCCGCGTGCAGCCCGATCCGGCGATGCCAGCCGCCATTGCCGTACATCCGGGTCAGCACCGGGCGCAGCGCCTCGTAGCCGGCGATCAGCGCCAGCACGGCGGCGAAGCTCATCTGGAACGAGACCTCGAGCAGCGTGGCCGGTGCTGCCAGCAGCAGGATCAGGGCGGCGACCCCGAGCCCGCGCATCGACAATGCACGTCGGCCGAGCAGCAGCGCCAGCACGCCGAGCGTCGCCATCGCCAGGCTGCGTATGGTCGGCAGGTGCATGCCGGTCAGGGCCATGTAGAAGGCGCCGGCGGCCAGCGCCGCGACGGCCGCGATCTGGCGCGTCGGCAGGCGCAGGGCGGCATATTCCCACAGCGCCAGCAGCATGCGCAGCGCCCCCATCGTCAGCCCCATCACGATGCCCAGGTGCAGCCCTGCTACGGCCAGCAGGTGCGCCAGCCCGGAGACCGCGAAGGCGTTCCGGTCCGCCGCCGGGATGGCGCTGCTGATGCCGGTGAGCAGCGTCGACGCGATCGCGCCGCGCGGCCCGGGCAGGGTCAGCGCGATCCGCGCCGCGATCGCCTCGCGCATGGCCTGCCAGCGGCTCGCGAGACCGGGTCCGGCAGCGCCGCGCGGCTCCAGCCTGGCCGCTCCGAGAGCGTAGCCGGAGCCGGCGAGGCCGCCGAAGAACGCCTCGCGCTGCATGTCGCGTCCCCCCGGCAGGTCGGGCGGCGCCGGTGCGCGAAGCATGGCACGCAGCGCCACGCTGTCGCCGACGGCGACGGTCTGGGCATCGTCCGCACGCAGCCGCACCCGCAGCCGTCGCGCCATCGGCGGATCGGCGTCGATCCCCGGCCGCTCGAAGGTCAGCCGCCGGCTGCCGTCCGCGAACAGCTCGATGGCGCCGATCCGTCCCGACACGATGCTCGCCATGCGCGGCAGCTCCGGCATCGGCGGCGCGCGGTCGGTCGCCAGGGCGGCGGCCACGAAACCGAGCGACACCGCGACCAGGGCGGCCGCGCCGATACGAAGCGGCTCGATCCGGTGCGCGAAGGCGAGTGCCGCCAATCCGGCCAGGGCGAGGAGGATCGCCGGCCAGCGGGCGGGCTCGGCGTGCAGCGCGAAGTAGCCGGCATCGCCGACGCCGACGCACACGGGCAGCCACAGCGCCAGCCGGTCGCGCTCGATCAGGAGCGCCGCACGCAGCACCGGCAGCGCGCGCAGGACCGGTGCCAGCGACGGCGACATGCGCCGGATGTGCCCCGGGTCGGCTGCCTGGACGATGCCGACGCGGGTTGCCATGCGGCGGTATTATAATGATATCGGAACAATTACCAGGGTTCGTGCGCCCGCCTATCGTGCTTCGCTCCGCGCATGCTACGAAACGCCGCATGAGCGTCCGCACCCGTTTCGCGCCCAGTCCGACCGGCCTGCTGCATATCGGCAACGCCCGGGCCGCGCTGTTCAACTACCTGTTCGCCCGCCACCACCAGGGTGCGTTCCTGCTCCGCATCGAGGACACCGACCGCGAGCGCTCCACCCAGCATGCGGTCGACGTGATCCTGGACGGCCTGGACTGGATGGGCCTGACGCCGGACGAGCCGCCGGTCTACCAGTCCAGCAGGCAGGCGCGTCACGCCGAGGTGGCGCACGCGCTGCTCGCCGCCGGCCACGCCTATCGCTGCTACTGCACCGTCGACGAGCTGCGCGCGATGCGCGAGCAGGCCGTCGCGGAGGGCCGCGCGCCGCGCTATGACGGGCGCTGGCGCGACCGCGACCTTTCGGAGGCGCCGCCCGGCGTGCCGTTCACGCTACGCATCCGGGCGCCGCAGGAGGGCGAGACGGTGGTCGACGACCTGGTGCAGGGCGAGGTGCGCGTCGCCAACGCCGAGCTCGACGACATGATCATCCTGCGCGCGGACGGCACGCCGACCTACCAGCACGCGGTGGTGGTGGACGACCACGACATGGCGATCAGCCACGTGATACGCGGCGACGACCACCTGACCAACAGCTTCCGGCAGTCGCAGGTCTACGCGGCGATGGGCTGGGAGCGGCCACGCTTCGCGCACCTGCCGCTGATACACGGCCCCGACGGCGGCAAGCTGTCCAAGCGGCACGGCGCGCAGAGCGTGGTCGAGTTCCGCGAGCAGGGCTACCTTCCGGAGGCGCTGAACAACTACCTGCTGCGGCTCGGTTGGGGGCACGGCGACGCCGAGATCCTGTCACGCGAGGAGCAGGTCGGCCTGTTCGACCTCGACGGGGTCGGCCGCTCCGCCGCGCGCATGGACTACGTCAAGCTGACCCACCTGAACGGCGTCTGGCTGCGCCAGGCCGACGACGCGCGGCTGACCCGGAACGTGCTCGATCGCCTGGCGGGACGCGAGGGGCTGGTGCTCGACGCCGTCGCCGAGGCGCGCATCCTGGCGCTGATGCCGGGGCTCAAGGAGCGCGCCAAGACGCTGGTCGAGCTGGCCGACAGCGCCGCCTTCCTGGCCCGCACGGTACCGCTGCCGCTGGAGCCGCGCGCGCAGACCCAGCTCAGCGAGGCGGCACGCGTCATGCTGCGCGACCTCGCCGCCGAACTGGCGCCGATCGAGCCGTTCGACGGCGTCCAGATCGACGCGGCATTGCGCCGCTTCACCGAGCGTCGCGGGCTCAAGCTCGGGCAGGTGGCGCAGCCGCTGCGCGCGGCCGTCACCGGCAGCACCATGAGCCCGGGCATCGATGCGACCCTCGCCGCACTCGGGCGCAACGAGACCCTGGCTCGGATCGGCGCCGTCTCGCGTGCCGAACGCACGCCGCATGGCTAAGGTGGAGCATGGCTGACGGCCAGCGCTTCTTCGGCGGCCAGGAGGGCATCGACAGCCATCGCCACCTGCTCGGGCTGCAGGGCATGCATCCCACCCGTATCGAGCCGTTCCTCGACCTCGCCGAGAGCTACGTGCTGCTCAACCGGCAACGCAAGATGCAGCGCGACCTGCTGCGCGGACGCACCCTGATCAACCTGTTCTTCGAGGATTCCACCCGCACGCGCACCAGCTTCGAGCTGGCCGGCAAGCGGCTCGGCGCGGACGTGATCAACATGTCGGTCTCGACCTCGTCGGTGAACAAGGGCGAGACCCTGCTCGACACCGCGGCCACGCTGAACGCCATGCGCACCGACCTGCTGGTGGTGCGTCACGCGCAGTCCGGCGCCCCTGCCCTGCTCGCCCGCAAGGTCGATGCCAGCGTGATCAATGCCGGTGACGGCACCCACGAGCACCCCACCCAGGCGCTGCTCGACGCGCTCACCATACGGCGCCGCTGCGGCCGGCTGCAGGGGCTGCTGGTGGCGATCTGCGGCGACATCGCGCACAGCCGGGTGGCGCGGTCCAACATCCACCTGCTGACCGCCATGGGCAGCCGGGTGCGCGTCATCGGCCCGCCGACGCTGATGCCCGCCGAGGTCGAGCGGCTCGGCGTCGAGGTGTTCCACGACATGGATGCCGGCCTCCGCCACGTCGACGTGGTGATGATGCTGCGCCTGCAGCGCGAGCGCATGCAGTCCGGCCTGGTGCCCAGCGAGCGCGAGTTCTTCCGCTTCTTCGGGCTCGATGCGCGACGGCTCGCCCTGGCCCGGCCGGGTGCGCTGGTGATGCATCCAGGGCCGATGAACCGCGGCGTCGAGATCGACAGCGCGGTCGCCGACCACCAGCAGAGCGTGATCCAGGAACAGGTCGAGATGGGCGTCGCCGTGCGCATGGCGGTGCTCGACCGGCTCTCGCGCGGCCGCAACGCATGAGCAGGCCGCTGCTGTTCGACCGCGTGCGCCTGCTCGACCCCGCCTCCGGCCTGGACCGGCCCGGACGCCTGCTGATTTCAGGTGGCCTGATCGAGGATATCGACCTGCCCGCAGACGCCGCGCCGCCGGAGGGTGCCACCGTGATCGACGGCGACGGCGCGGTGCTCTGCCCGGGACTGGTCGACATGCGCGCCAGCGTCGGCGAGCCCGGCCACGAATATCGCGAGACCATCGCCTCCGCCGCCGAGGCCGCCGCGTGGGGCGGCGTCACGACGCTCGCGGTGCTGCCCAACACCACGCCCGCGATCGACGACCCGGCCCTGGTCCGCCTGCTGCGCGCGCGCGGCGAGGAGACCCTGGCTGTCACCATCCTGCCCTACGGCGCCGTCACCAGGGGCTGCCACGGCGAGCAGCTCGCCGAGCTCGGCCTGCTGCGCGAGGCCGGCGCGGTCGCCTTCACCGACGGCATACGCGCGGTGGCCGACGCCAGGCTGATGCGCATCGCGCTGTCCTACGCGCGCGGCTTCGGGGCGATGGTGATCCAGCACCCCGAGGACCCGTCACTGGCGCGCGGCGGCAGCGCCACCGAGGGAGAGCTCGCGACCCGGCTGGGCCTGCCCGGCATCCCGGCCGCGGCGGAGGCGATGCTGGTGGCGCGCGACCTGATCCTGGCGCGGCTGACCGGCGGCGCGCTGCATTTCGGGCACGTCTCGACCGCCGAGGCGCTGGCGCTGATCCGGCGCGCCAAGTCCGAAGGGCTCGCCGTCACCTGCGACACCGCGCCACCCTATTTCGACCTCAACGAGACCGCGATCGGCGACTTCCGCACCTTCGCCAAGCTGTCGCCGCCGCTGCGCCCGGAGGCCGACCGGCTGGCGGTCTGCGCCGCCCTCGCCGACGGCACCATCGATGCGATCGCCTCGGACCACATGCCGCGCGACGCCGACGACAAGCGGCTGCCGTTCGCCCAGGCGGCCTCCGGCGGCGTCGGCCTGACCACCCTGCTCGGCGTCACCCTGGCGCGCGTGCATGACGGCACGCTGGGCCTGCTCGCCGCGCTGGACCTGCTGACCGCGCGGCCGGCGCGCGTGCTCGGCATCGAGGCCGGCCGGCTGCAGCGCGGCGCGCCGGCCGACCTCTGCCTGTTCGACCTGGAGCGCGCCTGGCAGGTGCAGTCCGGCCAGCTGCGCGGGCGGGCGCAGAACACCCCGTTCGACGGCCGCGCGCTGGAGGGCCGCGTGCTCGGCACCTGGAAGGCCGGACGCCGGATGTTCGGGTGAGCCTGGAACTCGCCGCGGTCGCGATCGTCGCCTACCTGATCGGCAGCGTCCCGTTCGGCATGATCCTGATCGCCTCCGCCGGGCTGGGCGACATACGCAAGCTCGGCTCGGGCAACATCGGCGCCACCAACGTGCTGCGCACCGGCCGGCGCGGCCTCGCAGCCGCCACCCTGCTGCTCGACGGGCTCAAGGGCGCGGCCGCGGTCTGGATCGGGGCGGCGATCCTGCACGGCCCGCTCGCCGCCGCCGTGGCGGGGATCTGCGCGGCCCTGGGCCATTGCTTCCCGGTCTGGCTGCGCTTCGCCGGCGGCAAGGGCGTCGCCACCATGCTCGGGATCGCGCTGGCCTTCGACTGGCGGGTAGCCCTGCTCTGCTGCACGCTCTGGATCGCGCTCGCGCGGCTGACGCGGATCTCGTCCGCCGGCGGCATCGGCGCCGCCCTCGCCCTGCCCGCGGCGCTGTTCATCCTGGACGGGACCGGACCGGTCGCCTGGTCCGGGCTGCTGGTCAGCCTGCTGGTGCTGCTGCGCCACCACGCCAATATCGGCCGCCTGCTGACGGGCACCGAGCCACGCATAGGAGGACGGGCATGAACGGCGACCTCTCCGACCGGCTGCGGCTGATACGCAGCGAGGGCGTCGGCCCCGCCAGCTACCGCAGGCTGATGCAGCGTTTCGGCGAGGCGGCGGCGGCACTCGACGCCCTGCCCAGCCTGGCGAGCGCGGGCGGACGCAGCGAGCGCGCGAGGATCCCCTCCCGGCAGGCCATCGACGACGAGATCGGTGCCGTGACCGCGCTCGGCGGCCGCTTCCTGATCCTGGGCGAGGCCGCCTATCCGCCCTTGCTGGCGCAGCTGCCGGACGCGCCGCCGGCGCTCGCCGTGCTCGGCGACATCGGCGTGCTGCAGCGCCGCGCGGTCGCCGTCGTCGGCTCGCGCAACGCCTCCTCGAACGGGTTGCGCATCGCCGAGGCGCTGGCCGCAGAGCTGGGCGACAAGGGGCTGGTGGTCGTCTCCGGCCTGGCGCGCGGCATCGACGGCGCGGCGCATCGCGGGGCGCTGCACGTGGGGCCGACCGTCGCCTGCGTAGCGGGCGGGCTCGACCATCCCTATCCGCCGGAGCACGCCGACCTGCAGGCGCGCATCGCCGGACGCGGCGCGGTGGTGGCGGAGGCGCCGTTCGGCACCGTCCCGCAGAGCCGGCACTTCCCGCAGCGCAACCGCATCATCGCCGGCCTCTCGCTCGGCTGCGTGGTGATCGAGGCGGCGCCGCGCTCGGGCAGCCTGATCACCGCCGACCTCGCCCTGACCTATGGCCGCGAGCTGTTCGCGGTGCCCGGCTCGCCGCTCGATCCGCGCTGCAGGGGCTCCAACAACCTGCTCCGGCACGGCGCGCACCTGACCGAGAACGCCGCCGACGTGCTCGCCGAACTGCCCGCGAGCCTGCCGCCGCTCGGACCCGGCGGTTTTGCGGAGGCCCCGGAGATGCTGAGCATGGGATGGGGCGTCGGCTGGGGCGCCGACGCTCCGGAATCCTGGGCGGAGCTCGACCGCGTGCGTGGACAGGTGTTCGAACTGCTGGGGCCGGCGCCCGTGCCGGTTGACGATCTGTTGCGTCGCTGCCAGTTCTCCGTGCACGCCGTGCTGGCGGTGCTGACCGAACTGGAGCTTGGCGGGCGGATAGAATCCCTTCCTGGCAATCGGGTCAGCCTCCTCGGACGAGTTGCCGCTTCCTGAAGCGCGGGGCTTGCGGCGCTGGCTGAACACGTCCATCACCGGACGCTAGACTGTTCGGAGACGCAATGACCGACGTTGTCGTGGTGGAATCGCCCGCGAAGGCGAAGACCATCAACAAGTACCTGGGCGACGGCTACACCGTGCTGGCCTCGTTCGGCCACGTGCGCGACCTGCCGCCCAAGGACGGCAGCGTGCGGCCCGACGAGGGCTTCGCGATGGACTGGCAGTCCGACGAGCGCGGCAACCGCCAGATCGCGGCCATCGCCAAGGCCTTGCGCGGGGCCAAGACGCTGTACCTCGCGACCGACCCGGACCGCGAGGGCGAGGCGATCTCGTGGCACGTGCGCGCCATGCTCGACGAGAAGAAGCTGCTGCGCGGCATCGACGTGCAGCGGGTGACCTTCAACGAGATCACTAAGGGCGCCATACGCACCGCCATGGGTCGCCCGCGCGCCCTCGACCAGCCGCTGATCGAGGCCTATCTCGCGCGTCGCGCGCTGGACTACCTGGTCGGCTTCACGCTGTCGCCGGTGCTGTGGCGCAAGCTGCCGGGCAGCCGCTCGGCGGGGCGCGTGCAGTCGGTGGCGCTGCGCCTGATCTGCGAGCGCGAGGCCGAGATCGAGCGCTTCAAGCCGCGCGAGTACTGGACCCTGCTCGCGCATCTCGCGACGCCGGCCGGTGCCCCCTTCACCGCCCGCCTGACCCACCTGGACGGACGCAAGCTCGAGCAGTTCGACCTCAACGCCGAGCCGCTGGCGCTGGCCGCGAAGGCCGCCATTGAGGCCGGCCAGTTCGGCGTCGCCTCGGTCGAGCGGCGCAAGGTCAAGCGCAACCCGCCGGCGCCGTTCACCACCTCGACGCTGCAGCAGGAGGCCAGCCGCAAGCTCGGCATGGGCGCGCAGGCGACCATGCGCGCCGCCCAGCAGCTGTACGAGGGCATCGAGCTGGACGGCGAGACGGTCGGGCTGATCACCTACATGCGCACCGACGGCGTGCAGATGGCCGGCGAGGCGGTGGACTCCATACGCGGCCATATCCGCGAGAGCTTCGGCGCGGACTACCTGCCCGCCGCCGCGCGGGAATATTCCACCAAGGCCAAGAACGCCCAGGAGGCGCACGAGGCGGTGCGCCCGACCGACGTCGCGCGCCGACCGGAGGAGATGGGTCGCTACCTGTCCGACGAGCTGCGTCGCCTGTACGAGTTGGTCTGGAAGCGCGCCGTCGCCAGCCAGATGCAGTCCGCCGAGCTCGACCAGGTGACGGTCGAGATCGCCGAGCCAAGCAACAAGATAAAGCTGCGCGCCACCGGCTCGATCATCGCCTTCAACGGCTTCCTCAAGCTGTATTCCGAGGGCCGCGACGACAGCAAGCCGGAGTCCGACGCCGAGGACGACACCCGCATGCTGCCGCCGATGCGCGAGCGCGATCCGCTGGAGCGCCGCGAGGTCGATGCCGAGCAGCACTTCACCCAACCGGCGCCGCGTTTCTCGGAGGCCTCGCTGGTCAAGAAGATGGAGGAGATCGGCATCGGCCGGCCCTCCACCTACGCCTCCATCCTGACCGTGCTGCGCGACCGCGACTACGTACGGCTGGAGAACAAGCGCTTCATACCGGAGGATCGCGGCCGGCTGGTCACCGCCTTCCTGACCAGCTTCTTCGAGCGCTACGTCGACCCGCATTTCACCGCCGGGCTGGAGGAGCGGCTGGACGACATCTCCGACGGCCGCGCCGACTGGCGCGACGTGATGGCGAAGTTCTGGGAGGACTTCAGCCACGCGATCGCCCAGACCAAGGACCTCAAGATCTCCGATGTCATCGCGGCACTGGACGCCGATCTCGGGCCGCACTTCTTCCCCGAGCCGGCCGACGGCTCCGACCCGCGTCGCTGCACCGCCTGCGGCAATGGCCGCCTCGGCCTGAAGCTCGGTAAGTATGGCTCCTTCATCGGCTGCTCGAACTATCCGGAGTGCCAGTACACCCGCCGCCTGGTGGTCGACGCCAAGGACGGCGAAGGCAGCGAGACGCTCAAGGAGGGCAAGCGGCTGCTCGGCGCCCACCCCGACACCGGCGAGGAGATCACCGTCAAGCGCGGCCCTTACGGGCTCTACGTGCAGCAGGGCGAGCCCAATCCGGAGGACAAGAAGAGCAAGGTCCGCCGCTCGACGCTGCCCAAGGGGGTCGAGGGCGACAGCATCACGCTCGACCAGGCGGTCGGGCTGCTTTCGCTGCCGCGCATCGTCGGCATCCATCCGGAGTTCAACGAGCCGATGGAGGCGGGCATCGGCCGGTTCGGCCCGTACGTGAAGATGGGCGCCATCTTCGCCTCGCTGGAAAAGGATGACGACGTGCTCGCGGTCGGCATCAACCGTGCCGTCGACGTGCTCGGCAAGAAGCTCGCCTCGGTGCGCAGCCTGGGCGAGCATCCCAAGGACCGCGAGCCGGTGATGGTGCGAAAGGGTCGTTTCGGGCCGTATTTCCAGCATGGCCAGATGGTCGCCAACCTGCCGCGCGACAAGCTGATGGAGGACGTCACCCTGGCCGAGGCGGTGGCGCTGCTGGCCGAGAAGGGCAAGCACCTGAAGCCGCGCGGCAAGAACGGCCAGAAGCTCGCCGCCAAGGCCAAGCCGAAACCGAAGCCGGCCGCACCCCCCGTGCCGGCGGCGGCGAAGCCGAAGGTCGCCAAGCCCAAGGCCGTGAAATCCAAGACGCGCAAGCCGGCTGCCAAGTCCGCAGCGGCGCCGGCCAGGAGCAAGGCCGCCGCCAAGGCAAGCGCCAGGCCTGCCCGCAAGCTGGCCGGGAATCCGGCCTGAGATGAAGCCGCGGCGGCCGGCCGGACAGAACTCGCCGGACGACGCTGGCCGGGTGATGGGCCAGCTTCCGACGCCGGACGCGTTGAAGCGGTTCGTGGCGGAGGCTCCCGGCCGCGTCGGCAAGCGGGAGGTGTCGCGCGCGTTCGGCCTCGGTCCCGAGCATCGTACCGCCCTGCGCGACCTGCTGCGCGACATGGGCGCCTCCGGCGAGTTGGCACCGGCCGGCGCCAAGCGGTTCCTGGCGGCGGGGCGGCTGGCCGAAGCGATGGTGGTGCAGGTCACCGGCACCGACCCGGAGGGCGATCCGATCGCGCGTCCGGTCGGTTGGGAAGGTGCCGGTGCGCCGCCGCTGGTGCTGATGCACGCGGAGGCGCGCGGACAGCCCGCCCTGGCGCCGGGCGAGCGGGTGCTGGCGCGGCTGCGGCCGCTCGGCCCGGGCCGCTACGAAGGCCGTACGGTCAAGCGACTGTCCGACGCGCCGGGACGCATCCTGGGCGTGTTCCGGATGGCGCCCGCGCCAGATCCCGGCCGTGTCCTGCGCCGGGCGGAGGCGGGCCGGCTGGTGCCCACCGACCGGCGGCAGAAGGCGGAGTGGAGCATCCCGCCGGGCGAGACGCTGGAGGCCGAGCCCGACGAGATCGTCCTGGCCGAGCCGTTGCCGTCGCTCGGCTACGGCCTCAAGCCGGCGCGGGTGATCGAGCGGCTCGGCCGCATGGGCGACGCACGCTCGGTCAGCCTGATCTGCCTGCACGCGCACGACATCCCGCAGGTCTTCCCGGCCGCGGCGCTGGCCGAGGCGGAGGCGGCGCAGGAGGCTGGCCTTGCCGGCCGCACCGACCTGCGTCAGGTCCCGCTGGTGACGATCGACGGCGAGGACGCGCGCGACTTCGACGACGCGGTGTTCGCGGAGCCGGATGGCAACGGCTGGCGCCTGATCGTCGCCATCGCCGACGTCGCGCATTACGTGCGCGCCGGCTCGCCGCTCGACCAGGAGGCCAGCAAGCGCGGCAACTCGGTCTACTTCCCCGATCGCGTGGTGCCGATGCTGCCGGAGGCGCTGTCGAACGGCTGGTGCTCGCTGCGTCCGGGCGAGAATCACGGCTGCCTGTTCGTCGAGCTGACGATCGACGCCGAGGGCCGCAAGCTATCGCACCGCTTCGGCCGCGGCCTGATGCGCAGCGCGGCACGGCTGACCTACACCCAGCTCCAGCAGGCACAGGACGACGACGCGCCGCTGGAAGGCGTGCCGGACGGGCTCCGTGCCGCCCTGTACGGCGCCTATCGCGCGCTGCTCGCGGCGCGCGCGCGGCGCGGCACGCTGGATCTCGACCTGCCCGAGCGTCGTGTCGAGATCGACGCGTCTGGACAGGTCACCGCCATCACGCCGCGCCCGCGCCTGGACAGCCACCGGCTGATCGAGGAGTTCATGGTGCTGGCCAACGTCGCCGCGGCGCAGGAGCTGCGGCGGCTGCGGCACCCCTGCATGTACCGCATCCACGCGCCGCCCTCGCCGGAGAAGATCGAGGCGCTGCGTGCATTCCTGTCAACGCTGGAGCTGTCGCTGAAGCCGGCGGGCGAGCTGCGCCCGGCCGACCTGGAGGTCATCCTGCGGCAGGTCGCCGGCCGCGACAGCGCCGCCCAGGTCAACGAGATGGTGCTGCGCAGCCAGAGCCAGGCCGAGTACAGCCCCGACAATATCGGCCATTTCGGCCTCGCCCTGCCCGAGTATGCGCACTTCACCTCGCCGATCCGGCGCTATGCCGACCTGCTGGTGCATCGCGCGCTGATCGCCGGCCTGGGCCTGGGAGAGGGCGGCATCCGGCACGAGGATGCGTCCGACTTCGAGCAGCGCGGCGCCCACGTGACGTCGACCGAGCGGCGTGCCGCGCTGGCCGAACGCGACGCGATCGAGCGCTACGTCGCAGCACACCTCGCCGACAAGGTCGGCAGCAGCTTCGAGGCGCGCATCTCCGGCGTGACCCGTTTCGGGCTCTTCGTCACCCTGGCCGGCACCGGAGCGAGCGGCTTGGTCCCCGTCTCCTCCCTGCCGGACGATTTCTGGCTGCATGACGAGGGCTCCCGAACGCTGACCGGCCGGCGTTCCGCCATCTCCTACCACCTGGCCCAGTCGGTGCAGGTGCGGCTGACGGAGGCTGCTCCCGTCACCGGCGGGCTGCTGTTCGCGGTCGAGGCAGGCACGCAAGCGAGCCCTCGTCGTGCGGCGGTGCCGCGGCGGGGAGGCACCGTTCGCCGTCCGTGAACCAAACCGGCAGCCTGATCCGGCGGGCGAGGCTGCACGCAGCGGTACTCATGCTGCTCTGGCTGCCGACGCCAGGCATCGCGCAGGACCATCAGGCTGCAGGCGGACTGGACCTGGTCATGGCCGTGAGCGTGATCGGCACGGCGCTCAATTTCCTCGGGCCACGCACGCTGGAGGCCTACAGCGACCGGCAGCTCACCCTTTGGGGGCTGGGCGGCCTGACCGCGATCGATCCCTCCCTGACCATCGAGGTAACCGCCGACATGCTGCGCCTGGTGACGCCGCAGGGCGTGCTGCACGCGCAGAAGGCGCCCGCGGACAGCGATCTCGCGAACTGGACGCAGGCCGCGGTGGCGATGGCGGACGCCGCCTGGCGCGACTCCGCGCCGATCCGCAACGCCGGCCAGCAGGCGCTGATCCAGAGCTTCTTCGACGAGCTGTTCAACCATCTCGATCCGTATTCCCGCTATATCGCGCCAGCCCCCGCCAACACCGACCGCATCGCGCGCAACGGCAGCGAGGCCGGCGCCGGCATCACCATCGTGCGGGTCGGGCTTCGCGTGCTGGTCAGCGCGGTGAACGCGGAGGGACCTGCCTGGGAAGCCGGCCTAGTCGCCGGCATGCGCCTGGTGGCGGTCGATGGCCGCTCCACACGCAACCAGGAGGAGGCCACCATAGACCGGTGGCTGCACGGCCCCGACGGCAGCAGCGTGGCGCTGACCCTGGTTCCGGCCGTTCGCGGCCCGGAGCGGAGCGTGACGCTGACGCGCGCGCGGGTGCCACCGGAGACGGTGTTCGCCTTTTCCAGCGGCGACGTCGTCGTGCTGCGGGTGACCGGCTTCTCCGCCGACACCGCCCAGGAGATGAGCCAGTTCCTGGACCAGGCGATGCAGCCGGAGGGCGGCGATGCGAGCCGGCCGAGCCGCGTGCACGGGCTGATCTTCGACCTGCGCGGCAACCGCGGCGGGCTGTTGCAGCAGGCGGTGACCTCGGTGGCGCTGGTGCTCGATCACGGCGTCGCGGTGGTCACCCACGGCCGCAACCCGCAGGCGAACCACGTCTGGAGCGTCCAGGGCGGCGACCTCACCGGCGGCATCCCGATCGTGGTGCTGGTCGACGGCCGCACCGCGAGTGCTGCCGAGATCATGGCGGCCGCCCTGGCCGACCATCGCCGCGCGGTGGTGGTCGGCAGCGCCACGCTCGGCAAGGGGCTGGTGCAGACGATCGCGCAGCTCCCTGACGGCGGCGAGCTGTTCGTCACCTGGAGCCGGGTGATCGCGCCGCTCGGCTGGCCGCTGCAGGGGCTCGGGGTGATGCCGCAGCTCTGCACCAGCCTGGGCCAGAGGTCGCTCGACCGCGCCCTCGCCGACCTCGCCCACGGCGTCCAGGACGGCGCTCAAGCGGTGCGCTCGTCTCGCCGCGCGCGCCCGCCGCTGCCGGTGGCGCGCATCCTGGAGATACGCGCTACCTGCCCGGCGGCGATCGGCGGCGATGCCGACCTCGACGCCGCACGGGTGCTGCTCGGGGACGCGACCAGCTATCGTGCGGCACTGGTTCCGGACGATGCCGCCCTGGCCATACGTCCGGATTGAGAGGAAGACCGCAGCGATGGACGAGCCGCGCCTGAAGACCGCGATCTGGGCCAGCATGGCGGTGCGTCGCGCCGACCAGCTCGGCCGCTCCGGCATGGTGCTGCGTCGCGGCGACGCGGATGCTGGCGGCGTGCTGGCGGTGCTGCGCGACCGCGCCGGCGCGATCATCGTGCTCAGCCAGGTCCGCCGGATGGACGGTGCCGCGGCCTGGATGCGCGCCACCGGGCCGGAGGCGGTCGACCAGGCCACCGCGGACGCCTATGTCGCACGCCAGGTGGCGCGTGATCCCGACCTCTGGGTGCTGGAGTTCGACGCGCCCGACCTGAAGCCGCCGTTCGAGGCGACGATTATCTGAGGGAGGTGGCGGACGCATGGCCAGCGTGAGGCAGGGAGGCAGGCCGGCGACGCGCGACGAGGCCGAGCGGCAGCAGGCGGTGCGCTGCTTCGAGACCGGCGATTTCGGGCAAGCCGCGCGGCTGCTGGTGTCGCTGCTGGCGCGCACGCCGCCCGATCCCGTGCTGCTTCGGATCTGCGGGATGGCCCTGGTGCGCAGCGGCGCCGTCGGCCAGGGCCTGCCCTACCTGGCGCGCGCCCGGCGCCTGGCGCCGCAGGACCCGCTCGGGGCGCTGTGGCACGGCATCGCGCTGCATGCGGCGGGGCGGTTCGCCGAGGCCGCGGCAGCGCTGCAGGGCTGTGCGTCGCTGTCGCCCTCCGATCCGGCGCCGCTCATCCACCTCGTGCGCGCCCTGCTCAAGCTCGGCCGCCCGCAGGACGCCGTCGCCACGGCACGGCAGGCGCTGTCGCTCGCGCCGGGCCTGCCGGAGGCGCAGCACGCGCTCTGCCTGGCCGAGCTCGCGCTGCTGGCGCCGTCCGGGCCGCTCGACGCGACCGGGGACCCGCAGCGCCTGGCGGAGGCGTGGCTCGGGCTGGGCCTCGCCTGCCTGCGGCTTGGCCGCGTGGCCGATGCGCACGGCGCGATCCAGCAGGCCCTGGCGGTGGCGCCGCACGACGCCGGCGCGGCCTCGCACCTCGCCATGGTGGAGCATCTGTGCGGCGAGCCGGTGACGGCAGTGGCGCGCCTGCGCGACGTGCTGGCGGAGCATCCGGGATGTGGGACCGCGCGCCTGCACCTCGCCAGCCGCCTGATCCTCGAAGGGGACGCCGCCGCCGGCCTGGCCCTGTTGCAGGGCCCGACACCCGACAACATTTTTGCGGCGCACTGGCACGCCCAGCGGATCGACGCGCTGATGCGGCTGGAACGGCGGGACGAGGCGTGGGCCGCGCTGGCGCAGGTGACCGGACCGGCCGGGGACGCCGAGATCCTGCTCTGCTGGCAGCATTTCCTGCTGGCGCGGACGGCCGGCGACCGCGCCGCCGCCTCCCTCGCCGAGCGGGTGGCAGGGCTTGCCGGGAACCCCGCCGCCGCCGGGTTCGAGCACCGGATCAACGCCCACTTCCTGCTGGCCGACCTGCATCACGCGGAGCGGCGGCGCGAGCGGGCGTTCGCGCACTGGCAACATGGTCACGCGCTGCTGCGGGCGGCGCAGCCCTTCTCGCGCGCGCAGCACGAGGCTTTCATCGATGCCGTCATCGGCCGCTTCGACCGCGACCGGCTCGCGAACGGTGCGCGCGCGGCCAACGACGACCCGAGCCCGGTGTTCATCGTCGGCCTGCCGCGCACCGGCACGACGCTGACCGAGCACATCCTGGCCGCGCACCCGGCGGTGCATGGCGCCGGCGAGCGCCTCGCGATCCGTGAGACCCTGCAGCGCCTGACCGGGATGGCGCACGCGGAGGACGCACTGGCGCGTGCCGCTGCACTCGATGGGCAGGCGCTGACCGAGGCCGCGTCGGACTACCTCGCGACGCTGCACGCGCTGGCGCCGGAGGCCGCGGTCATCCTCGACAAGATGCCGGACAATTTCGCCTATCTCGGCTTCATCGCGACGCTGCTACCCGGCGCGCGGGTGATCTGCTGCACCCGCGACCTGCGCGACGTGGGCGCCTCGATCTTCCAGCATCGTTTCTTCGGCCATCACCCCTACGCGCACGACCTCGCCGACCTCGGCTGGACCATGGCGCAGCATGAGCGGCTGTTGCGGCACTGGCGCGCGACGCTGACGCCGCCGTTGCTGGAGGTCGACCATGCGGACTGGGTCGGCGACTTTGACGCGACGCTGCGCCGCGTGCTCGATTTCGTGGGGCTTCCCTACGATGCGGCCTGCGCGCGCTTCCACGAGCAGGACCGCACAGTCGCGACCGCCAGCCGCAACCAGGTCAGCCAGCCGATCAACGCACGCGGCGTCGGCCGCTGGCGCGCCTACGCGGCCCAGCTCGCGCCGATGGTCGGCGAGCTACCACCGCCGATGGCGCAGCTCT
>JAABUQ010005178.1_pt1 | contig 21190 bp, 3 predicted proteins | sample 5560001 | NCBI WGS metagenome assembly JAABUQ01 (sample SAMN10711888, study PRJNA513371) | rock metagenome | isolation source: Antarctica rocks | place: Antarctica: Victoria Land, Finger Mt nord | collected 2015-12-18
TAGTTTAGTCGATTACTATAAGTAGTTTAGCGCGCTTCGCGCTAAACTACTTTGAGCGATTCGATTCCAAAAAATCGTCACGACCCGGTCTTGGCGCCGGGTCGGGCCAGAGGGGTGATATCATAACCTGGCCCGACGATCAATCTACTCTTTATAAAACTAGATTGTTATTTTATAAGAAGTTTGCAAACGTCTTTTAGACTAAGTTTAATAGAAGCATTTGTATTGCTAACGTCTATATATATTGATAGATTAATAAGAAAGATATCTATTTGAACAATTAAATTTAAATTACTTACAATTGTAATTGCAATAATAAGTAAATCGAAATAAAAAATATATTATTTAAATAGCAAATAAGAAAAGAGAGTTAGCAAATATCTATTAGTAGAGACATTCTAAAAGAGATAGCAATATTGTTCTATTAAAAGCTTCTTCTAATAATTTCTCTATATTAGCAACAACAAATATTTAAGATCTCTAATAAGTAACTTAATAAATATAAGACTTATTACTATATATAAAAATATTATTAATATAGCAAATCTAATTAGATTAATCGCGTACAATTATAATTAAATCTAAAGAAAATTTGCAACAAAATTAAGATTTAACTAGATTCTAATATTCTTTTATACAATTGCTACAATATAGACAAAACAAATCTATTCTAGATAACTATATCAAAATCGATGCTATTTAGTTAATCTATAGATAATATTAAAAACAAACAAGAAAAGAATTATTGTTGCTCTATATTGCTCTATATTAGAATTATACAAGCTTTGTCTATAAACAATATACAATATACAAAACTTTTATCATTTTAATCGCTATAATATCAATACAAAAAATCTTAAATAGTATAACAATCTAATTAGTAATTATAAAGTCTAAACAATTGCAAATATCTTCGAAAAATATTTAAATTAATTTTGTTAGAAGATTAGCAATCGCAAATATATATTTCTAATTAATAGTTTTTTTGCTTACAAAACAAATATTAATATATGTAAGAAAAAAAAGAATATATTAATATAGAATATTAAGATTATTTTTTTAATAGTTAATATTACAAGCGTATATTAATTGCTTAATTAAGATATTATTGTTATCTAGAAACTTTAATATAGAAAACAATAACTTTAATATTGCGTTAATAAATATATTACAAAGTCTAAAAGAGATTTATAAATTATATAAAATAATAAATATTCTTACTACAATAAGATCGACAATAGAGATATAAAAGTTTAATATCATTGTTAATACTATTGCTAATTGTTAACTTAAATCTACAATACTAACAATAAATTATACAATATCTATTAAAAGATAATACAATATAGATTACAAAAGATAGATAATAGTACTATTTAATTTCGAGTAAATACTATAAAACCCTTGTGTGCAAATGATTGAAAATACTATTGCTATTAGATAAAATCAATATATATTAAGTTTCTTCTTTTTTAATCTAATCTATTACAAAAGATTTGTCACAAAGAACATAATAGACAACAATATAAATATAGTAACAAATATTCTAATATAATATTAAACTATTAAAGTATTAATAAGAAAAAAGAAGATTAACAAGAAAATAAATCTATTTAAGATTAATATAAAGCAAACTTTAGAGACTTTAAATATATTTTAATTGTACAAAAAATAGCAAAAAACGCTAATATAAAGATAATTAGACAGTTATATTTGTTTAGAAGAACAATTAATTGCAAAAAGATCTTTTATAATAAATAACTAACTATTAATTAATAGATACAAACAATAATCGATTAGACAATATATTCTAAGTATTTAAAAGATATATTTTAAATTTTAAATAGATTTAAAAGCTATATAGAAGAGTATATCGATCTTTGCAATAGATAGATAGCTATTTAATATATTGTTTTCTTCTTATTCTATTGTATTGCGTCTATATATAATCTTATCTAATTAAAAGATAAAGGTAACTCGATCGAATCTAGTGCCTTTTAATATTAAAACTTCTATTATGAGTAGTTTTAAATTAAATATAGTTAGTTGTTATAGAATACTAACTTCTTATAACTAGAGTAGACTATAGTAGATTGCAGAGATCTCGAATTTTACTATTGTTACTACTAGTAAAGCTCTAAATTAAGATTATTTAGATTGTTTAATATTTCCAATTCGCAATTAATATAGATAATTAATAGATTAAGTATTAAATGTTGTTTTAGAAAAAGTAATAAAATATTAAAGTCTACAAGTTAAAGAGTATATTTATATAACTTAAACAAATCTATATATATCTAAAGATATTGTAAAGATACAACTATCTATTGTTGTTAACAAAATCTATAGAAAAAACACATTTCTAGATATCAAATTATTAAACAAACAGTTATTAACTCTACAAATATCTACTTAAGACAATTATTTACTATATAGATTTTTCTCTATACAATATATTAACAATTTAACAGTCTTTTATCTTAATTGTAGAATAAAGATTGAAAATATATTTTGTAGAGTTTTTATATTAAATCTAGCAATAAAATTGACAAATAGTTGTCTTTGTTAAAGTTAAAGCTATAACAGCTAGTATATAGTTAATTGACAAGAATACTAGCTATACAGAACTAATTATATATAGAAAATAGATATAAGTACTATAGATGTCAAGACGTTAACTACTAAATTGTAGTATACTCGAGACTAGAGAGCAAAAATCTAAAAAAGCAAAGTCTATCTAGCTAGAAATTGTAATACTACTTTTCTCTTCTACTTGCAAACTTTAACAAAGTAATAATAACTCTCTTTTTATTGTTTCGACTAACTTTGATTAATTGTAAATATATATTAAATACATATTAAAGATAACTTTTGATTAATTGTATATATATATCGAGTATTGTTTAATAAATAAAACTAAATTTGTCAATATATATCGAGCCAGAAACAAATATTGTCGAATAGAGTCTAGAGAGAGTAATCTCAAATTTTGAAAAAATAATTTAGAAAAACAACAATATACTTTGTAACAAATATATATATTCTGTAGATAATACTCTAATTGCTTTTCGACTTTCTTCAATTAATATCAAATATTGCTCGACAACTCTCTTTAGATAATTATTGAATTTTTGTGTTAAAAGTATTTGAATTTGCTAGTAATAGATTGACTGTTAGGTCGGGTTTCGGTTCCAACTTTAGAAATCAACCTAATTCGTCAATTTCAATATTAGAAATCGACTCGAAACTCGATTCAATTTCTATTATTTTGAAATCGGCTTGATTCGACTTAACTCGATTTTCGATTTCAAAATTAGAAATCGAATTAAATTGTCAAGAATGTTAAGAATACTAAAAATAGTTTAAATTTAGTTTAAATTTAGATTTTTTTAATTATTTTCTAGATAATATATATTAGTAATGTATAATATAAAAACAATCTAATATACTTATTAATTAATTTAAATAGATTAACTATTTCTATTAAATTATTAATTAATTGTTACTAAAAATAATAAAATTTACTAAAAATAGTAGTCTTGACAATTCGAATCAATTTTTCGAATTAAATTTCGATTTTAAGTATAGAAATCGACTCGAATTGTTAATTTTAATTTTAGAAATCGAATTGTCAAGACTTTCGAATTAAATTAATACAAATTGTCAAGATTCGAGTCAAATATTTGATTCGAACTCGATAATTCGATTTAACGCAATTAGTCTAGTAATAAAGATTGTCTTCTATTTGTTATTAAAATATATTTGAATTTAATTAAAGATTGCAATAATATTAAACTTATTGTGGAATCTAATTTTATATAATTGTTGCAAAGTTCTCTTAATTAATAATAGAATATTGCAATTTTTAATTATAAAAGCGTTAAAAACTTTATAATTAACACAAATATATAATTCTCTATTAAATTTCTTAACATTAAAAGTAAAAGTTGCGTATTATAAGATACTATTGCAAAATTTAATCTTTGTCTTTTATATTATCTAGATATACTTTAATTATCTCTTTTTTTTTGTAAAATATTGTAGACTTTCTTAGCTAAAATTATTGTTTTTGATATAAATCGAGAATATGATTAATGCTTCTATTTGACAATAGCTTGCTAATCTCTTGTAGATTAAATAGTTTAATTTAATACTTAAATTTCGAGTATATCTATTTTTTAAGTCTCTCTAAAGTTAAAGATTTTTAATTAAGATTTTTATAGAAGTTCTTGTAGTTCTTAGATATTATAGTAGCAATATCTATAGTAATATTATTATTTGTTAGATAAGCTAGATATCTATTGTTTTTTTGAACTAATTTAGTATAGCAAAGTGCTTAAATAATATAACAATAGTTTTGTAATCTGCTTTAATCGCGAGTTTTAAAAATATAATTATACTTATTTTGCAAATATTAATTCTATTTAAGAGCTTAGAAAACAAGTAATCTAGTTGCTTGTATAAATTATTAAAGATCTCTAATAATTAATAGTCTAGCAAGTAGTATTCTATATAGTAATCGAACTCGAAAACTATTAATTATATACTGTATACAATATATGTTGCTATAAGATGCGAGTGCGTTTGTTGCTTGTTAACGCACTAAGATATAAAAGAAGTAAGATATAATATACTTTTATAACTATATCTCAACTATATAGAGTAGATAGTAGTAAGACTAATTGTTAAAAAATAACAAGAAGCAAGCTTTCTCTCTATCTAATACTTGCTATAACGTGCGAGTCTACTTCTCGCTTTCTAATTAAAAAAAGCATTTATATTATTCGAGACTTTTGTAGATAACTAGAATTATGTATTCTATTATATCTTAAGACGCTAACGCGTCGATAACACTATAATATTACAATTGTCTTCTTTTTTAGAGTATTAATTTCTAGTAATATAAAAAGTTATATTAATCTTATACAAAATAGAGACGCTTGTTAAGCGTTAATGTTACAAGAGTTTGTTAAAAATCTTTTTAAATCTTTTTAAGAATCAAGAGAAAAAGAGTCTTCTACTTAATAAAAATTAGTCTATACTTTAGTTTAATACAACTTATAGAACAATATAATAGCAACAATAGCAATTTATAATAAGTTATTGCTTTGTTGTTGTTGTTAAAGTTCTAAATAGAGTTTAAAGTAAAGTTAGTATTATATAGACGTTAGATAAATTATATAGACTAATTGTTGAATTAAATTTTGGTTCCAAAAGTTGAAACCAAAATACGATTCAAATTTTTAGCGTAAAATCGAATTGCCAAGATTGATAAATCAAGCTACTTGATTAACTTGCTTAAAACAAATTCTTTCGCTTAATTGTTAAGAATTCGAATCTAATATTATAGAATCGAGTTACGTAATAAATTCGGGTTTTCGCGATCAGTCTAAAATTATAAATACAAATATTGTTATTTCTCTCTTTTTCTCTTTTTCTCTCTTACATTGTTTCTATTTGCAATAGCAATTTTGTTGTAAGTAAATTATCGAAGAAGCGACAATATATAAGACTTATATATATAGTGCAAATATTAAATTAATATACCTTTATTTTTATTTTTCGATTTTAAGAGATTAAAGAATTAAAAAAATAAGTAATTTCGATATCTTATTACTTGCGAGAATTGATATATTACAATTTATAATAATCTTCTATATATAACTTGTATAAGCAAATGTATATATATTTGCAAAAAAAGAAGTATCTATACTTATTGCACAATTCTTTATTGTAAATTAAATTGTTATATTATAATATATTTTGTTTGCGTCTATAATATAACAACTATTAATATTTATTAATTTGTTAAATACTTTTAAGATTAAGTAGAAGTTTTTGTTAACAAATATTGTAAAATATTCGAAATCGAAAATATAATTTTCAAACTAATAAAATATTTGCGAAAGAGTATTATTTTTAATATAAAAAGTTAACAACGCAATAAAAAGTTTATCTTATTAATAATAGATTGAGCGCAATTTCGTATTTGTGAATTCGAGTATAATTTAACTTACGCTCTAGAGTATTAGATTAAGCTTGAACAAAAGTTCGAAAAGACAAAAAAAAATCAAGATAATATTTTTATAAAAATAAAAAAACCAATCGATCTAGACTAATTGCGTCGAATTGAATTATCGAGTTCGAATTGAGTACTCAATTCAAATCTTGACAATTCGTAATAATTTGATTCGAAAGTCTTAACAATTCGATTTTTGAAATTGAAATTAACAATTCGAATCGATTTCTATACTTGAAATCGAAACTTAATTCGAAAAATCGATTCAAATTGTTAAGACTATTATTTTTAGTAACAATTAATTGATAATTTAATAAAAATAGTTAATCTATTTAAGTTAATTAATTAATATTTTAGATTGTTTTTATATTATGCATTACTAATATGTATTATCTAGAAAATAATTAAAAAAATCTAAATTTAAACTAAATTTAAACTATTTTTAGTATTCTTAACATTCTTGACAATTTGATTCGATTTCTAATTTTGAAATCGAAAATTGAGTCGAATCGAATTAGATTAATTTTAAAATAATAGAAAACAAATTGAATTTTAAATTGATTTCTAATATTGAAATCGACGAGCTAGATTAATTTCTAAAGTTAAAATCGAAATTCGATCTAATAGTTAATCTAAATCGATTTTCTTTTTAAGTGTATATTAATTATAAGTATTTTTGTCTACTTTTTGACATATTTTTCTATCTATTTTCTTGTTTATCTCGATGTATTGTATAGTGCACTAATATATATTTAGAATCCAAAAAAGAATAAAAACAAGAATAGAAACAAACTATTAATAAAGACAAAGAAAACAAAATTAGAACAAGTTATCTTTAAATTTATTGTCGATTTAGATTAAACAAATTCTAGAGATTCTTTTGCAAAGTTTTACATCTTTGCAACAAAATTTCTTTACACCTTCGAGTTGTTAGTTAAGTTGTTAAGTAATAATATAGTAAATCTTTTTTTTTACTTTTGTTTGCGCTTTGTTAGTTTATACGTCTTGTAGCAAATAATAGACGCAATATATATAAATAGCGAGATCGAATTTAGAACAAAAATAATAAAGATTAAGTAAAATAAATCTCTTGTAGTTTGTCTTTTTTAAAAGAACGCAAGTGCTTCGAATATCTTTAAAAACTTGTCTACAAATAATTTTGCAAAGTCTAACAATTTATTTTCGAATAAATTTAATAGCTTCTTGTAGTTGTTTAAAACAAATTTAATAAGTTGTTAAGAACTTATTAAGTTATTGCAATACGTTGTTAACTAAGAGAGAATAAAGCAAATGCGTTGTACTTTTGCGTATAGATTTTCTTTGTTTAATATTAACAATATACAATATACAAAGTTTAAAATTATATTTTAAATATTAATATTATAAAAGAAGAACTTATTATTCTTAATATCTTAAATAGCGAAATAAAGAAATCTCTTATTATATCTTTAATTTAAACAATAATAATATAATAATGCAATAGATTGTTGTTGATATAGTTGCTATTATTACAATATGTATTGTGCTACTTTTTTTTGTTTTCGCTTGTTGCATATTTGTTTCTCAAACTTCTTTTTTAATTTATCAACATTATTAAGAGACTCTTTTCTTAGTTATTAATTATACTTTTTGTTTTAATTAATTTATTTAATCTTATATTATATTTACTTCTTTAACTTAGTTTTATTAAGAATCTTTTCGATCTTTTATTAAATTTTATTATTAATAAATTTCGAAGTTTGCTATTATGCTAATACTTCTATAAAAGATATTAGAGAGAATTATACTATTAAAGAGATTTGTAGACGTCTTTAGACAATGCAAGCAATTACTTGATAACAAGGAGTTGCAACTTTAATAATTATAATAGTAAATTAAGACTTAAGATAAATTGAACACAATTTATAAGAGAATCGCGTTCGAAAGCTATATATCTTTTTATTATTTGAGATTTAAGATATTTAAGATGTTCAAGATCTTGATTATCTTAATTATCTTAATTTCAAATTTAAGATATTTAAGAGTTAAGTTTTCTTAATTATCTTAATTCTATTAATAGATTTTCTTTTTCAAATTATCTTGTAAAGAGCAATGCGCAATAAATAGTATCTATTAGCACCCAACTTGTAAAACTATCTCTTTTCTTTAAGAGTTTTTGTTTTAAAATTACTTATTTTATTTATTATATTTATTAAGCTAATTACTAAACAATGTTGCAATTCTGTTGTCGATTGTTGCTATAAATACACTATTTTTACTATATGTTCTTGTCGAGTCTTTGTTTTATTTGACATATCTTGTCAAATAAATAAAAAATATCTTAAATAAAAGAAGTATTATAAAAAGAATCGAAAACGTAATTTGACTTCTAATTATTCGAAAATAGATAAAGCTATTTAGAAGACTAAAAAGCTAAATAATAAAATAATAGAATTGCGTCTAAGAATTGCGCAAAAGACGAAACAAAAAAAATACTAATTTTATTGTTTAAAAAATATAAATAATGCAAAGCCGAAAAATATTCTAAAGACTAAGAAGAACAAAAGAGAGATCGAATATACTAAAGAGACATTCGAAGTTCGATTCGATACTATTATTAATTTTTTATTGTTTGCTCTTTTATCTTTTAATGCTTTGTCAACTCTTATAAATAATTTTGTCGCTAACAAAATTGTTATAACTTGTTAAAATACTTCTTAAAATCTTAAGTAATTCTTATATATTTTTAAAGATAAAATATTTTTAATATTTTTTATTGTAGAATTTTCTTAATTTTTTATTGTTCTTCTTTCTACAAATAAAAAATATAATTAAATCTATTGATTTTAACAATAAAATATAAAATACTAAAAATACTTTAATATTCTTAAGTAAATCGAGTTTGTAATTAATTGATTTCTTTGTCTTTTTAATAAAAAATAATTTAACTTTAATATAACTTAATTTCTTGCTTAATTTTCTTGTTTTAATTTTTTTTATAAAAAGATATATCTTATCTCTCTTTTTTAGTTAAGATATTGTTTTTTGTTTTTTGTTCTAATACTTAATCGATCTTTCTTGCATTTTAAAGATGTTGTTGTGTATGTTTTTTAATATTGCTATTCTCTTGATAATTAATTAAGCTAATAGATACTTTTGCTTTTCTCTAAAGAGATTAAATGCTTTGTTATAGTTAACAAAAAATTAAGTTATTTTAATAATATTCGAAATCTTTGCATTTAATATTAATTGTATTATAAATAAAAGTAATACTTAATTATTGTAAATATTGTTAATATAGTATTTTAGATACTATTTTAAACTCTAATTTATTTGATTTATCTAATTATTTGTAATTAAATAATAGATAATAAATATTCTAAGTCTTGTTTTTAATATTAGTAGAAGTATCTTTTAATAATTAAATATAAAGAGCTTGTCTTTATTACTAGTTAGTTCTTTAAATATATTATAATATCTTATAAGTCGATTTAATACAATATATCTTAGTTATTCTACTACAAATTTCTCTTTGCATACAATAATATATAAGTACTTAATAAGTTTGTCAACTATTATTAGTATTAAGTTATATCGATTCTTAATTGTTAAATTTGTTAATTTAAGCAATTCAATAATAAAGTTTATTGTAATTTTATCTTATAACAATTTAGATAATTTCTAATATTAAATTTTATTATAGCTTGTATATATATTATGTTTGTTTTACTAATAACTAAAACATCGTTTAATATATATTTCGACAACTTATTTTATTTGAGAAAACTAACAATATTAATATAAAAGCTAAAGAATTTTAATTATTTTCGAGTGCTTTTGCAATAATTTATTATAGTATTTCTTTATATATTTATCGATTTTGTCGATAAGTATTTGAAGTTTTTCTTTCTTTATTAGAAACTCTTCTTTATTGTTTCTAAATATTTGTAAAATAGTATTTAGCTTATATTTGTTTGTTAATAATAATTTGTTTTTGTTAATCTTAAGTATACTATAATTAAATAATTTCTTTGTTTTTATATAATTACTTCTTTTGTTAAATATATTTACTCTATTATTGTTTTTGTCTAAAATGTATTGTATTCTAAACTTGTATTGTTCGAATTGCTCTAATCATTATACTTATTTTTTATTAAGTTATTTAATAGTAATAAAATGCAAAAGATTTTTATAATTTGTAAGAATTGTAAATTCTAATAATTTTTCGATATATTCTTTTTATAATTTTAGAAAAACTATAATAGCAAGTAGTTTCTTGTTATAAATATTATATTTTTATTCGACTAACAAAAGTTTTCTTAAAAGATATATTATAAATATTATATATCTTTATACTCTTAATTAAAGTATATATTAATAACTAGATCTAATATATTAATTTCAATTTTGCTTAACAATTGTAAATTGTATATTTTTAATATTAATTTCTTTAAATATTTTAGCTTAAGATTTTAAATTTTTTTTTGTTAATTTTTATATTTATAACGTCTTTTTCTTTGTAAGATTTGTTAATAATATTGCGTTAACAAAGTAGTTTTTAATAATTTTTTTATTGTAGTTTATAAAATCTAGAAAGAATTAAACTTTCTTAATATTAATAAATAATTTTTATTCTTTAATTGCTTATAACTTTTTAAGATTTATGCGTACTTTATATTGTTTAACAACAAATTTGAATTTTTTTTTTAATAGAACTTACATTTCTTTAATTTAAGATATAGATTTTTTTTATTTAAATATTTAAATATTTTAAAAATATAATCTATATTTTCTTTTAAGATATTTAAATAAGTTATAATATTATTCAAGTATACTATAACAAATTAATTTAAATATTGTTGTAACATATTATTAATTATTTTCTAATATATTGTTAAAACGTTTATAAGCTCAAACAATGTTATTATATATTTGTATAATTTATATTATATACGAAAAGCTATTTTTTATTTCTTTTCTATTTTTATTCTAATCTAATTGTATGCTTTTTGTAAATTCATAAAATACTTTGCTTCGAATAATTAATTTTAAAGTTTACTAATATTAAGTAATAAATATCGATTTTTTATTGTAATATTGTTTAGTTTTCGATAATTAATATATAGACAAAGAATTTTGTTCTTTTTAAGTACAAAGAGAGTTAAGTATTCTGTTTGTAATTAAATTTTTTTTAATAAATTCTTTCTTTTTGTTTTTTGCTAGATATTCGCGAAGTGTTTCTAGCTTTTTTTCGAACAGAATATATATATATTTAAATATAAATTGCTTGTCTAATTCAAGTCTAATCTTGTAATTTTACAATTAATATTTAGATAAAATCTCGATTGTTTTTTCTCTCTAAAACAAATCTCTAAAACAAATACTTTTAATTGTTGTATATTTGTAATATATATTTTTGCAATTTTCTTGCTATATTAAATAGTTTAAAATTCTTAAAAGATTTGCAATTTTCTTTATTTACTTTAACTTTGTAATTTAATTAACTTTTGTCAATATCTACTAAGTCGAATTTAATTAACAATAACAATAATACTAATATTAAGATAATTATCTTTATCTAGTTCTTAAGATATATTGTTTACGTAATTTTCTTTACGCAATTAACTATCAATAATATTCTAACAATTAACAAATCTCTAAATACGCTTGCAATAGTATGTTACTAGTAATTTGTTAACTATTGCTTTTAACTAGATAGCTTTGTTTAAACAAAGCAATTAAAACTATAAAGTAGCAACTATCTATTTAAATAAAGTTGCGTAGTTAAGCAATATGAAGTTAGATAATATATATAATAACAGTATAGTAATATTTGTAGTAGAACTAATTGCTAAAAAACGCAAGTGCGAGAAAATCTTGTTCTTCTATAAGACGCTTTCTTGTTTGCTATTAAAGAGAGATTGTGTATACGCAATATTTGTTAACTTAATACTAGTTTTGCTTACATTTAGTTTGTTCGAGCTTTGTTAAGTACGCAAATATATACGCTTCATACGCTATTGCAAAGCGAGTCTATCATTGCAAGATACACTTTATAGCATGTTAATATTTTATTAAAATTTAGTATGTGTATTTTTAATGACAAAAATATTAAAGTTAATTAGAACAAGTTTATTTTGCAAATTTAATTCTATTTACAATCTATATACGCATAAATTAGATATAATAAGTCGACTTTATATCTAATTTAAAAGAATTTGCTAAGTTATATTAATACAAGTTTGCAATATCTATACAAATTTTAGTAGAAAATACTAAATATAATATATTATTGTACAAATCTCGATATTCTTCTCTTAAAGAAGTTCGACAAAAATAATAATTCTGTCGATTCAATTGTTATAGATGGGTTTTTTTGGTAGAAAATTATAGATTCTACGTAGTTCTAGAAATTTGCTCAAAACAATATTATTTGTTTTGTTTTTAGAAACCCTGTTTAAATTTCTATAGAAAAAAATAATATAAATATCTAGACAAGAACTTCTCTTATATACTATAAGTTGTTTCTACATTTTATATAACTTAAAATATTATACAATATAAACTATATATAACAATAATTGCAAAATCTATAGTATATAGCTTCTAAAATTATAAAATACAATTGCTAAAACATTAAAAGTTAAACAATCTTATTATTATATTACAATTTTGCAATATTAATATATATCTATCTATTTAATTGTAAATTAATATTTTAAGACTTTAAGATATATAATTTCTTACAGTTGTTAGATTGAATTAAATCGAATTTAGATAATTATTCTTAATTTAGTTGTATATTTTATTCTTGTTGTATCTATATATATATTTTGAACAATAGTAGAGGAAATATATTGCTAGAAGTAATAAAATAAGTAAAAAAAGAGAGAAATACTTAATTAAGAACAATATAGTCTTTAAACTTGTATTAAATAACAATATATAAAGATTTTTATTAGCAAAGTAGAAGTAAGAAAATAGTTATATTTAACTAAATTTTATGTAGCATTTCTATAGCTTTCTAATATTGCAATTGATTTAATAGATGAGCTTTAATCTAACTTATATATATTATTTGCAATATATCTTGACTTTGATTGCGTAACTAAATATTGTTTCTAAATATTACTTATCTTTGTTGAAATCTTTTTTGCAAATACAAAGTCTTAATTTTCTTATCTTTAATATTAATATATTAAGAGATTCTTTTGTATAGTACTCTTTTAGCTTTTTTTATATATATATTAGATAGATTTTAAGAATTGAACTATTTCTCTATAGTAGGAATTCTTTTTATCGAATTAGATACTATAATTTTTTATATCTTAACTTGTTATCAAAAATATTCTTAATCTTTTGTTTTTTATTTTTGTTAACAAGTATTATATTTTTTAAAGCAATTGTATTTGCATTTTAATAATATAATTCTAACAATAAAATATAGAAAATAAAATAAATTTACTATTTTTTAGAAAAATGCAAGTAATATATTTATTTGTTAATAATATTTTTAATCTCGAACAAATCTATAAACTTGTAGAATAGCTTCTTTCTAAAACAAATATTTAAATTTTTTTTGTAAAAAAATATAATCTTATTATCTACCCGATATTTTTTCGAAGTAATTTTTTTATTGTAATTGCAAGCTTGTATTTGCTATGCAATTTAAAATCAACTTACAAGATGATCTTGTTTATTTTATAAAAAACTAAATTTGTTTTTGAGTAGCAAAAATATCGAAACAATTCTTGTTGTTTTAGTTAAATCGAAAATTAGCAATAAAATAAAATTAGTAATTTAAATAGTAATATTTCGATAGATGTATACAATGCGTTATTGTATATATATTAAATAGACGCTAGTAGCAAATCTTAGTTATTTGACCTATAATTGCAATAGTATTTTAATATTTAATGTTATTATTTAATTTGTCTATTAGTTTAAGAATAAAAGGTTGTACTTAGCTTTTATTTAATACAAGTATAATAGTATATTGTCAATTAGTAGTTAGTAATAAAAAAAAATTCTTAATTAGAAACAATTTTAAAAGTTTCGAAACATACAAATAGTATCTTTTTAAATAGCATATTGATTAGATTTTTTGCAATCTATATAGATTTTGCAAATATATATAACAATATCTTAGAATAACAATTAACAACAATTAAGATTGTATTATAGATATTATTTTTGTAGCAACTAGTAGATAACTCAATTATAATTTTTTTTGTCTAAGATTAATTAGAAACTACAAACAATATTAACTTGCTATAAAAACAGTAGTGCAATATTTTATTGCGCTAACAAATATTAATATTTGTTGTTATTCTCGACTAGTAGAATTTTTTGCTTATAATTATTTATATCTTTTTAATTTCGAAGTATTTTGCTAGGAAATTATTGTAATACAATCTAAGTAACTTAACTTTAAAAGACAACTTATTAGAAATAAGAATTGTATAGAGAGAAAAAAATCTTTTGTTAATTGATTAATCTTTTTTAGCGCAAATTTTGTATCTAGTTTTTGAAATTAATTGTTTTTCTAATTTTAAAAGCTATCGAGTTTTTATTTTATAGTTTTTTAATTTTGATTAGCAATAAGAAGAACAAACTTTTTAGAGGATTTTTTATTTTATTTTGCTCGAATATTGTTACAACGCAATTGTTGTATTATAGTATTTTAAATTGTATTTGCAATTTTCTTTTCTATTGCTTTAATATCTATATCTTCTTTAATTATAACTATTTTGTTAAACAGTTTTTTAGACAATTTGTTGTCAAATTTTTTAATTCTAGAGACTTCGATTTTGCTAGAGTATAGTAGTAATTGTATTTTGATAGCATCTTTTGTTAGTATAGAAGTTATTTTAATAGTTGCAATTGTAATATTCTTTATCTTATTTTAAAGAGTAGATAAATAGATTTTATTGTTTATATTGTTTTTGCAGTTTATATATCGAAAAAAAATTGTTTGTTAAATTTATCTTTTTAATACAATGTTTAATCTCGAAGTAATATTTTGCTAAAGAAAGAGTCTATTGTATATAACAACGATTTAATAATATTATCTTTATAAAATAACAAAGATTGTTATAATTTATTAATATAGTAATTAAATACCAATTGCTCTTAAAATAGTATTTCTATTATCTAAAACTAATAACAATAGCAAGCAATTTTTAATTATAAGTTTTATATTGTATTTTTGCAAAAAGTATTTTTCTCCAATAGAATACTATAAAATATTAGATTGTTTAATTGACTTTGTCTATAAGATATGTTAGTTGCAGGAAAATAACAACAATAGCAAATTCCGAAATATTAGTCTTAACGTAGATATAATTTTTAAAATCGAAATATATTAATATAGATGTTTGCGTAAAGATAATAATTAGTTTTTTAAATATTGCTATAGTATTCTTGTTAAATAGAAAATAAAAAAAATTGCTTTTTTTATTTACCATTTTTTAAAAACTTTGCTAAAGCTCGAGTAATCTTTGTATAGTATCGAACAAATTGTCGATAAAAGTTTGCAAAATCTAGAAATATTTAAAATTTACTAAAAGTAGTTAATTAAAACTATATTGTAATTAACTCTATATAGCGCAGATCTATCGATATACATCATATACTATAGTTGCTAATAATATATTTTAAGAATTTAATCGAAATTGTTATAAAGAACAATATAGCTAGACTAGTAAAAAATTCAATCGTTATACAATTGTTGTACAACTATCGAAAAATCGTCGAAAAATCGTTTCTTAATCGATTAACAACTAGAAAAATTCTAAATTTCGGTTGTTCAATTGTTGGATGCTTCAACAACTATTAATCTTAGTCAAACAATAGATAAGTTAAACTATAGTTGCGTAACAGTTGATAAAGTATTTTAACAAATCGAAAAAATATATAAATAATTAGACTCTCTAAGTACTAGACTAGTAGAGAGATATATAAGAAGAGTATAGATAGGAAGATTACTTACGCGTATATGTTTTTTGTAAATTATATAATTTTTCTATTTATAACTTGATAGCGTTGATAGTAATTATGTCAAAATAATAGATAGTAGAACGCTTAGTTACTATATAAGAGCTAAGAAACTTGTTCAACTATATATATTAGTCGATGCTATTCGACCCAATTATATAATGTTGAGCTAGATAGTATTGGGCCAAATAGTACTTGACACTAGACCAGATCAATTACAGTATTTCGACAGTTCTATCTAATCTAAGTCTAGAAATTAGCTTCTATATAAACTATATTCTATAATTTTATTAAGTTCGAAATCTATTTCAAAATTTCAAAGTCCCAAGCACCTTTCTAGCAAAAGTAAAAAAAGTGTATAAAGTCTCTTATTAGCAATTTATATATAGACGTACGTATGTTTACAACTTCGAAGTCAAGTAGTATTCGAATAGAAATTATGCAAACATTGTTAATAGTATTCGATAACTATACTAGTAGAACAAAAAGAACAATAGATACAAATTTGAATAAATAGTGCAAAGATTGACAACAATAGATATAGCAATTATCTAGTCGCAAGTTATCTAGATAACTAAGTCTAGCATCTATATTCGAGATTACAAGTAATCTAGTTATTAAGTTAGTTTAAAAGTTTGTTGAAACGCTTTAAATACGTTATAGAAGAAAGCTTTAATTAGCTTGTTAGCTATTTGTTTCTTAATAGATATATGTTCTAGTTTAATTTGACTATTTGCAATTTTTTCGCAAACATTTTGAATTTGAATATCTATATATTTTGTTCAAATATGCTACGCAAAATTCTTAGCAAATATTATTGCTTTCTAGTTGTCGCAATATATAACAATAGCAACTAGATATAGCGCAAAGAACATCAAAAAGAATTTTTTTATAGCAACAAAAACTCTAGATATAAATAATAAAAATAAAAATAAATAGAACAATTGCAATTGCTTTAATAGCGCTTAAAGTTAAATAGTCTTTTTAATAATTTATATTTAATCGATATATTCGACTTTGCAAGTAGAAAGAGCAATAGTTAATTAATATTTAATTAATTAACTAATAGCAACACTCTCTAGATTAGAAACATATTTAGAGATAGAACAATAAGTATCTTGATTTTTGTCTTAGTTAACGTCGATATAGTCTAATAGAGAACAAATATTTTTACAAGAAGTAAAACAAAGATCAAAAGTATTTCGAAGATAACAAAATACTTGTTTAACGATTTTTTAGTAAATATTAATAGAGTTAGAAATATATTTGTTTATTATTGAAACAACAAAAGCGATATCTAATTAAATATCTAGTATTGCGTATATAAAAAAATCAATAGTTGATTAATAAACGTAACAATAATTTAAATCTACAATATAATTCGAATTGTTGCGCAATACAATAACCACATATCTAAAGTCTACAGACTAAGATAATATTAGACGAGCGAACTAGAGAGCTATCAATCTAATTTTAATTGACTTGCTTAGCAAGCTAATTCAAGTTAAATTAATCTAGTTCAAAAGAGTTAAATCTAATTGAAACAAGCTCAAAGACTACAATATATATCGCAATTTTTACTCTTTATATATAGACTATCTTCTAGAAGAATAATAATTAACTACATTGTTTGCTATATTTTTAAATAGAGTATAAGCTTAAGTTCGCGAAAACTTTCGATTCAACAATTTTTAGTACTATTATTGCGACAACTTTAATTGGGTTCTAAGAAAAACAAAAGATATTGCTATTAATAAACAAAAATCGACATATATCTTCGAGTTACGCGAGAGACTTTTGCGTAAACAAATAAATTTCGTTCGATTACAAATTCTATAAAAAACAAACAACAATAAGAAAGATTAACTTATACGCTTAAAGAAGAACTAATTGCAACTTTAAAGAAAGCAAACTATATTACTTAAAAGAGAGTTTATTACAATTTAAAGAAAGCAAACTAAATTACTTTAAAGAGAGTAAACACAATATTAAAAAACTTTGTTAAGACAATAACGTAGCTACAATCTTCGCACTAGATGGATAAAAAATTAGTGCATCAGATTTATTTATTGTTACTTAACAAGCTTTTCTTTACTTACTTTTCAATTTTTTTGTTAACTTTACTTTATTTACTTCTTTTATAAACTATATATCATAGAAAACAATATATAAAAAACAATTAATGTACTTAATTGCATTACAAGCAAGCAATAATTTTGTTAAATAAAGAATTGTTTTATAGCAAAAAATCTTTGAAATATAGTTTAATCTTTAGACTCTATTATACTTTTTACTTTTACATGCGAAACTAGTTTAATTTTATCAATAGTTTTTTAGTTAAAGAATGTAAAGACAAATATTGAAACTTCTTTTTATATTTAACTTTACTTGAACAAAAACAATAAGAAGAACGTAGTCGCTATAACTACTATATATAAGATATAAGATTCTTGATATACAAGTATAAAGAGAAATTTTAGATTATTGAAAGATAGTATTTGACAAACTATATAAATTACAAAAAGTCTATTAATCAAAGTATCAACAAAACATAAACGCATCTTAAGAAATTAAAACAAAAAATTGTCGAAATTTAACTCAATATAAAGAAACTATATCGCAACAATAAACTAATTTAAATATTGCTAATTTTTTTGCTCTCGAAATACTTTTAATGCTTAAAATTCTTTTAACGTCGACGTAACTCTACAAAAGTTGCAAAAAAACAAAGTATTACTTAAAGTTAATAAGATTACTATATAAGTTAAACGTAGAATAAGTTGCTTCAAATCTTAACACTAATATCGAAATTTCTTTTTAGAATCGAACAATCGTTGTTAATACAATCGAAAATCTAGCAAAGATAAGTATTGCTATTATCTTTATTGAAGTTTCAAGCATTTTGTCAACAATATTTTTTGATATTAACGTTCGCAAATACATCTAAATAGAAATAAAAAGTATCAAAAATATTAAGAATTATACGCAAAGTTTTTATAAAAAGTATTGCGTCTACAATACTAAAGATAACAACTTGTCGAAAGAATTTTTTTTCGATAGCAACAACTTCAATATTGAGAAAAATATGAATAAAAAGCTTGCAATACTGTTTAAGAAAAATGTTAATAAAATTTTCGACAATAAATAAGTTGTTAATACTAGCGCTTTCTTATATACAACTAATTAATATCAATACTTTAGAGATTCTTTTATTACTATTTCAAGATACATTGTTAAAATTAAAGAGAAAAAGTTGTCTTTAAATTAATATAAAACAACAATAATGCGTACAAAGAGCAAAAACAAAATATATTTAATAAAAGTTCTTTTTGTTCTAAGTCTAGAAATTAGTTTTTTGTTAAGCAAACTTATATATTAAAAAAATCTATACTAAAACTTTAACAAAAGCAATATATAAATGCGAAATAAGCAGAATAAGCGTATTCTTATTGCAAATTAACAAAAAGATATATATATAATTAACAAAATAGCGCTAAATTTAAATAAGTTTGCTTTTATTGTTATTATACAACAAAAGTCTCTTGTAGCGTTTTTAACAATTAATAGCATATTTAATTAAGAGCAGCAAATCCATCAAATAAATCTTAATACTAATAAGACAATTACTATCAATTCTAAAGCAAAGATATACAATCTTTAATTATAATGTTATAGTGTTATTGACGCGCTAGCGTCTTAGAATATAGCAGAGCACGTAATCTTGACTATCTATAAAAGTCTTAAATTGCACGACTTCTCTTTCTAGTTAAAAAGCAAGAAGTAGACTCGCACGTTATAGCGAGTATTAGATAGAAAGAAAGCTTGTCTCTTGTTGTTCTTTAACAATTAGTCTTACTACTATCTATTTTATATAGTTGAGACATAGTAATAAAGGTCTATTATATCTTACGTCTTTTAGATCTTAATGCGTTGACAAGTAACAAACACATTCGCATCTTACAATTCTAATTATTTTATCTTTCGAAGAAAAAGACTCGAGACGTAATAGCATTATATTAGATTAGAATAATTTAAGTTATAACAATTATTTAACTACTAGATTAGAGTTCGAGAAATTTAATTTCTCTCGAGACAACAATCGGAAATATTGACAAAGATAATTGTTGACAATATAATATTGACAAAGATAATAGTTTAGATACAATTAGGTTAGAACTTCGACTTTATATTAGTAGATTAAAATATTAATAACAAAGATTTGAGATTCGCAAAACGTTTAGCAAATTCAAGTTATAGCAATCGAAGAAACAAATTCTTAAGTTTCTTAAATTGCTATTGTATTGTTATCGATTATATGTAAGTTTTTAAAGCTTAAAAAGCTAAAATTATACAAGAGTTTAAGCGTAAATAAATATATTATTTGATTTCGCAAAATTAACATTAATATAATGCGATTCTTGATATATTTTATTACAAATAAGAATAAAATTCTCTGTTGTATAATATTCTTGAAAAATAATATTGCTACGCAATAGTATTTTAGAACAAACAATAACGTTAAGTTAAAAAGCAAGACTTTCAAAGAATTTAGGAAGTTTCTATTAAATTTGATAGCTAATTCTACTAATTGTTGTCTTCTTGTCTATAAAGAATAAAAGAACGCTAAATAGAAACTAGATTAAAAAATAACTATCTTTAAAAGATATCTAAATAAGCTAGAGATCTATGTATTGTTGCTCTTAGAGAAATATAGAATCTACGTATTTTTAATTAAGCTTAAGTCGAACTTAAAAGTAAAGATTCTAAATATTAATAAAATATTAAATACTCGCGATAAGCTTTTAGCTATAATTATTATATAAGAACAAATACTAAATTGCACTTGCAAAGCAAATTCAAGTAGTTTTAACAATTAGTAAATTACAAAAAATTCTAGTATCTCTTTAAGCAAATCTTATTAGAATTGTTTTACAAACAAGATTGAAAAATCTATTAAAAGTAAGAAATTCTATATTCTCGAAGACTTGTCGACGTTGTGCAAATAAGTTTATAAAATTAGTAACGCAAACTATTTAAGTTGTGTCAAATACTTTAAATATTATAAAAAGAAATATTATAAAAAGAAATATTATAAAAAGAAATATTATAAAAAGAAATATTATAAAAAGAAATATTATAAAAAGAAATATTATAAAAAGAAATATTATAAAAAGAAATATTATAAAAAGAAATATT
>JAABUQ010005179.1_pt1 | contig 21189 bp, 8 predicted proteins | sample 5560001 | NCBI WGS metagenome assembly JAABUQ01 (sample SAMN10711888, study PRJNA513371) | rock metagenome | isolation source: Antarctica rocks | place: Antarctica: Victoria Land, Finger Mt nord | collected 2015-12-18
ACCGGTTTATTTTTAAATTATTTATATATTTTAAATATATTAATATATATTAATATTAATTTTATTAAAAAATTTAAAATAATTATATTATTATTAAATAAATTTTTATAATTAAAATATTAATAAATAGCTTTATTAAACTCCTTCCTTATTAGAAATATAAAGAATTTATTTATATATTATAACTTATTAATTTAAATAATTAAATAATTTTATTTATTAATTAAATAAAGTTATAATAATAATTAAATTATTATTATTTTAAAAGGATATATCAATTATTATTATTTCTATTTTCCCTTATTAATTTGTTTTTTTTATTTTAATTTTTCTAAAATTATTTAAACTTTTAATTATATTATTAAAATATTATTATTATATTATTTATTCTCTACTTTATTAAGCGAAGTAATTAGTATAAAACAGGGCTAGGAATACTTATTTACCCCTATTTAGGGCCTTATTATCATATATATTAGGGTGCTGTGTACTATTATTTATCAATCAAATGATTTAGCCCTGAGTACATCTGACATATTGTAGCCAGGAAGCTTACCAGTATTGAAAAGGGCCTTACAGGCCCAAGGGAAGTACCTAATCCTAAGGGATTTCAACTTATATTACCCTGTATAGGCAAGACCTTCCTACTTATATTAGTATATATAGTCTGATAACTTATTAGAGGATATACGGACCGCTAGCGCGATATTAGCGATATTAAAAAGGATTATAATAAAGGATATATATAGCCAACAAACTATTATTAATTTAATATTTATATCGGAAGAGATAACCGATAAATTATTAATATATTAAATAAGAAATAATATCGAATACTTATCGGATTATTTCCCTATAGAAATAACCTTTTATATAGTTATACTTAATATATAGCTATAGCGCTTATAAAGGAATTAAAAGATAACGGACCTAAAGAAGTTCAAAGAGTTATTCTTTATTAATCTCTTAGCGCCGCTAGAAGACAGGTACAGCAAAGTTATTAAGGATACGCGCCGCCTGCGGCGAAATTACAGTACGATTAGGACTTAAGAGAGTTAAGATAAATACCAAAAGGCTAAAAATAAGGTAGGGAAAGTTATTAAAAGGTACAAACGGATAGAGTTTAGGAATACTATATAAAATATAAGAGAATTTATTAAAAAACTTTATTATATTACAAAATAAATAAAATATAAGAAAAACATAATATAAAGCTTATTTATTCCCCCCCTATATTATATAAATAAAATATTAATAATAAACGTAAAAGATAAAATAGAAGTTCTATTTAAGAAATACTTCCCGCCTCCTTTTAAAGTCGATTTAAAAGATATCCCTAGTTATTATTATAAGAATCTAATAAAAAGGGATAACCTTTTAATAAATTATAAAATATATAAAATAATCCGGAAAATAACTTTTAATAAAGCTTTTAAATTTAATAGAATATTGAATAGAATCTTCCGTTTTACCGTATACGAAGTATTAACGTAATTTAAATTCCTTTTCTAAAAATATTTGGAAGAAAAAATATAATTGAATTATTTTAAATTAATAGTTATAATTATAATATGAAAGCTTTAAAAAAAAGATTATATAAACTTTAAAATATACTAGTTTATAATATTATTAAATATTTTAAGGAAAATATTAGAATTTATAATATTGAAATATATATATTATATAATTAAAATATATAAAAAGTTACCGAATACTTAAATAAAAGCGAAGATTAAAAGGTCCGTTAATATAATATTTTATTTAATTATTAAGAAAATTTATATTATATAAAATAATAATAATAAAAATAATAAGCTTATTAAATTTAAATATTATAAAAGCGTTTAATAACGTCTCTTATATAAAGTTAATATATAATATACGGAGACGCTATATATTAATTATATTAATTATATAAACTAAAAACTTTTTATAAGCAAAGAAAACTAACTTAATAATAAATTCTTATATATTAATAAAATATAGTATTAATATAAATATATTATAAAAATTATTATTATTATTTATTTTATAATATTAATTTATTAAATATATATAAGAATATATAATTTAAAACTAATATTATTAATTTTATAAATAATATTAATTTATTAATTTATAATACTTTTATAAGAAAGAATTATAAAATATTAAAATATATTTATTATATATATAATATATAAATATAATATTATAGCTTCCGATTTAAGGTTAAAAAGTATAAATTAATATATTTTATACAAATTTCAAAATAATTTAATATAATAATAAGTTCTTAATTAAATAAATATATTATCGATATAAATATAAAAGTTTTAAGAGTTTAATTAAATTTAAAATTAAAATTAAAATAGCAATTTTATATAAGATTATTTTAAGTTAAATTAATAAAGAAAATATTAATTTTAAATATTTTAAATAAATTTATATAAAATAAATTATTAGAAATAATAAAGCAAATTTATATTATAATATTATAATCGGTATTTATATATAATATAATTATATAATATATATTTATAGGAATAAAAGTATATTAGAAAGGTATTATAATTAAATTAAAATTGATTTAAAAATAATCTTTAAGGATTATAATCAAAGTATATAAAATAATAATAATAAAGGCCTTAAAAATAAAAATATATATAATATTAATTAATTTATAAATAAAAAAACTAATAATAAAGATAATAATTAAATTAGATTCGAAGTATTTTATATATATAACAGAAACGGTAATAAGATATATCCGTTAGAACCTTATAATAAAACAAAGTAAAAAAGGCAAATTTGCTAAAATATTAAATATTTAGAAGAAGGAATAAATAACTAAACTCTTAAAATTTAACGAAATATTAAAACCGGTTTCTTATATAATATTATTATTTATAAAAATAAGGAGATAATATATTATATATATAATATAAATAATATAACTTTAGGCTATAAGGCCTATTTTAATAGGAATAAATAAAATAAAAATATAATAATTATATTAATTATATTAATTAACTTAAAATAAGAATAAGTAATACGCCTAAGCAGCTTGGGAATCGCCTTTATATATTATAGAGAATTAAAAAGCTTAATAATAATAATTATATAATTATATATTTAATATATTACTAAAGCGAATATAAGCTATATATATAAAATATTCTTAAATAATTAAATATTATTAAAGGTAATATAAAAAATATACTTAATAATAAATTAAATAAAATTAAATTATATATAAGCTATTTATAAAGAAATCAAAGCTTAAAAGATTATATTAAAGTTAATTTAAATTTTAAATTATATAAAAATTTTAAGGAATAAAATAACAAATAAAGCCGTAGAATAAACTTATAATAATATATTTATAAAACTTATATAAAGCAAGGTTATAACGAAAATGGCTTTAATATAAAAAAGATATAAATAAAAATAAAAGAAAAAATAAAATAATAATAAGAAAGGAAAATATCTTTTTATTATTATTTTTTTTATTTTTTTTAAATATTAAATTTTATATAAGCCGCCCGAAACCTTATAATATATTCTTAATATAATTAAAAATAAGTAAAATAAACTTTAGGGAATTCTTATATAAGAGAAAAATACTAAGTATTCAAATAATAAATTACGAATATAGTAAAAGTATTATAATAATTAAATATATATTATTATTATACTTTTAATAAAAATTATAAAAGAAAGCTTTAAGGAAATTTATTAATATTACAGATTTAAAAATATATAATAAAAGTAATATATATAATTTTTATTATCGAAGAGTTAATATAATTTTAAAAGGTTAAAGCCTCGTTTAAAGAAGTAAAATAAAAGTATTTAATTTTATTTTAATAACTTTATTTAATAAAAGAAGTTTAAATATAATAATTAATTAAGAAAAGACGATAGCGGAGCTTATATATATTACTATTGCCCCCTATATAAAGTAATAACTGGCTGGGAATATATAATAGAAGCTTATATAAGCCCGTATAGGGTATTAGAACGAATATGAATTTAAAAAAAAATTTAATTATTCTTATTATAATAATAATTAATTTGGAAATCTTTATTTAGCTTTTTTAATTATATTTTATATTAATTTAAGCAATCTTAATAATTTTTAAAATAATTTTTATTTTTAAATTATTATTTTTATTTTTATTTTAAAAATTTAAATTAAATAAAAACCTTTAAAATACTTTAATTTATTAATTATAAAATATAACTAATTAAGTTAATAAATTTATTTTTGAAATTTTAAAAATATTATATAATAAAAAATATTATTATAATAAATTTTTTTTAATAAAATATAAAAATAGAAACAGAATCTTTTATTTTTATAACAAAATAATATATTTTGAATTTTAATAAGTTCCGTTTTTATTTAATTTAATTAATTTATAATAATATTATTAACGATTGTTTAAATTATATTAAATATTAGGAATTTATTAGGAATTATTATATATACCGGAGATCCAAACCTTCTTAATAATATATTTAAAGGTAATTATATTTGCTATTGCTCCTTTAATAACGTTATAAAAATAGCTTGATAAATTATATAAATCTTTTATTACTTTATATTTTAATAAAAATTATTTATTAATATATTCTTATTTTCGTAAATTACTTAAATAAAATAAAATAATTATTATTTATTATTTTAATAGAAATAGATAAAGCTTACGATATTTTCTATTAGAATATATAAAAGCTTTATAAATTATTGAATATCTTTATTTCGGATTAAAAATCTTAATTTATATTAAATTTTTAAAAAGCTTTATATATATAATTAAAAATTCATTTATAAACATTTATAAAATATTATTTCTATATATATATTAATTATATATAAAATAATGAAATAAAATAACTTTTAAAAGCAAAGTTTTTTAATAATAATATTAGTTTATTTAATATTTTAATTTCGCCTTTTTTAATTAATTATAATTAATATTTATATATTAATTTCGAATTAATTGAATCCTTACTTTTAAATTTAATAATATAAGCCTATATTTACCTTTTCGTTATTAAAAAATTTATAATATAAATAGAAATAATAAATTATTATTTCGAAATAAATTATTTATTATTTAAATTATTTATAAATTTATTAAAATTAATATTAATATTAATATTTTAAATATTTAATAAATAATTAAATATAATTAAATATTAAGAATTTAAGTACCGTTTGTTTCTTTATTAAGTTTAATAATTATAATATTAATCTTTTTTGAATTTCGAAAATCTTCGATAATTCTTTAATAATTTAATTGGATCTTCTACGTTTTATAAAAATATATTTTGTTTCTTATATTAATTTATTATAATTAATAATTAATAATTCTAAATTTAAATAAATTTAAATTATTTAAAACCTTATAATTATTAAAAATATTAAAAATTCGAAGTATAACCGCTAATATATTCCGTTTTTATTAAAATATTATATCAATTAGGAAAGTTATATAATAATATAAGAACTTTTTTAATATTTATATTATTATTAATAATTTATTAATAAATATTATATATTAAACTTTAATATTATTAACCCTTATAAAACTCTTTATATTATTTAAAATTATTAGTATTAGGATTTTCTGCTTACTTAATCTTATCCGATTTAAGGAATTATCCCTGTTTTATTTTATTTTATACCTTTTTTTTTATAATCTATTTTATAAGAGTTCGATTTTAAAGAAAAAACTATTATTATAATATAAAGTTATATTAATCTTAATATAATCTTAATAAAGTTTATTAAAATTTATTAAAAGTTTAATAAATTAAATTTTATTTTAATAATAAAAATAAATTATAGAAATTATAATTATTTTCTATTTAAAAAGTAATTAACTTTACTTTAATTTAATTCCTTTATCTTTTATTTTAATTTTGATTTTATATTATAATTTTATTACAATAAATTTAATTTTCAAAATATATTTATTTAGAATAGCTTATCTATTTCGAATAGTTTGTTTGTTTTAAATAACTATTTGCCCTGTCCTTTGACATATATTATATATTAATTTTATATAAGAAATATTATTAAATACTTTTATAATATTTAAATTTGATAAATTTAATAAGTTTATTATTCTTTTTTTTATTATTCTTTTATATAATATAAGAAAGGAATAAACAAACTTTATATTATATTTTTCTTTTTTTTTTAATTTATAATATAATAAAGCCTTTTAATAGATTCTTTTATATTTTATATAATAATTTTAAACTTTTTTTATTTATATTTTTTAATAATTTTCTTTATTTTATCTTTAGTTTTTTAGTATTTATTTTAACTCTTTTAAGTCTTAATTATATTATAATTTCGCTATAAATAATATATATCTTTAATAACTTTGCTATATTCCTTAAATTAATATATTTTAATTTTATTATTAAGTTTAATTTATAAAATTAAAACCTTTATAATTTTCGTTATATAATAATTAATTTATTAACGGCTTATTTGCTTATCTTCTAATAATATTTAAAAATTAATAAAAATTAATTCTTTAAACTTTTTTTTAATTTTTTTTTAATTCCTTTATAAATATTATAGTTATATATTAAATACAGTTATATAAAGAGTTATTTTTATAAAGAAGTAATTTAATAAATATTTAATATTATTTTTTATTTAATATATTAATAATTTATTAATAATTTTTTTCGATATAAATATTAAATTAATAATAATTTATTAATTATATATATCTTTTATTATAATCCTTTTTAGTATTATAAATATTACGTTAATAATCCGTATATCCTTTAATAAATTAATAAATTATATATATTAATATAAATAAAAAGGTCCTATTTATATAAATTAATATAAATTAAATTTTTTTAAATTAAATACTTTTTTTATTTTTATATAACTTTATTTAATATTAATAAGTTTCTTTATTATAATATATAATTATAATTAAATATTATATATATTATATATTTATAATTACTTTATTTATATTCTTATTATATAATTTATTATTAATATTTTAACATTTTTAAAGCTTTATTTTATCCTTTAATAATAATAATTTATATTCTTATTAATATAAAAGCAAAGTTTCTCTTTATTATTCGTTATTATAAAGCAATTAAAGCAAAAATTATATATATATTAATTAATTAATTTTTATTATAATTTTTAAGTAATTAATATATTAAATTTCTTTATTTCTTATTCGTTTAAAAGCAGAATTTTTATTTTATTTTTCGATTTATTAATATTATATTATAATATTTTAATATTTTAAATATATTTTATTATAATTCTTTAAAGGTTTTACTCGGAAAGTTTATTATATTTAATTTTATATTTATATCCGTTATTAACGAAGCGGTTATAAATTAAATACTTTTTATTTTTATAATATTAAAAGATATTATTTTTATTAAAATATCGAAGCTTAAAATGATTACTAATATAATGTTATTTATATATTTTACTTTTATTATAATAATAATATTTTTATTATTCGATATTATTAATTAAAATATAATTAATATAAATAATTTTTTAACTAATTATTATATTATTAATATTAATTTTTTCTTTTTACTTTCCTTTATAATTTCGGTTTTAAGGAAAATATTTTATTAAAAGCCTGCGTTTTCTATATAAAATAATAGCGTTATTATTATATAATATTTAAGCTTAAAATTGTAAATTATTTTTCCCTTTTTTTTTTCTTTTTTTTTTCCAATAATTTTATATTTAAGTATTATAAGCTATATATTATATAATTTCTGTATTTATAATATTTTCGTAGTTTTCTATTTTATAACCTTTAATATTATATTTATATTTTATTATTTTAAAATTATATTTTTAATATATTTTATAACTAATAAGTTTATTTGCTATATGTATATTATAAATATAAAATATTAATAATATATATTTATTTATTAATAATATTTTTATAAGTTATTTTATTTTCTTAATTTCTAATTTATTATATATAATATTATTTTCTGTTTTTATAATCCTTACCCCGGCTTTATTTATATATATTTTTTTAATATATATATTATATATTTTAATTATATTTTTTAATTTTTTAATTTTAATTTTTTAATATATATTTAATATTTATATAATATTTTCCTTTAAAACTTTTTAAGCTTATTTTAATTATATTTTAATTATTAATATTTTTTTAATATATTTCTTCGTAAATGTAATCCTTTTCCGGTATTATATTACGCCTTTTTTATTAATAATATATTTAATAATCTTTTTTATAATATTAAATTAATTTTTATTAAGTTTTTTAAATTTATAATTTTTATTATTATTTCTAAATCCTTTTTTAATTAATACGTCGGTAATATATTATTATAATTATATATTATTTATATTTTTTTAGTAATTACGATTATATATACAAAAGCTTTTTTTTCTTATTTTATTATAAATATAATTTTTTTTAATTTATCGATTACCTTTTTTGAGCGTTTTATTATTATTTATTATTATATTGAATATATACCGTTTATATTCCTTATATATGTTATTATTTGCCTTACTCCTTAAAATATTTCTAATATTTAGTTTATAATAATTTTCTTTTTATCCCTTATTAATTTTATTCTATATAATTCCTTAACCTTTTTTATTTCCTAAATTATTTATTTTTATAATCTATTCCTTTTATATTCCGTATTCGTTCTGTTTATTAACATTTAACTAGTTATATAATTTTTATTCCCTTATTATATAACATTAGCGTCCCGATATTAGTATATAAATATATTATTAGTAAACTTTTATTTCCCTTTTTAATTCAATTAGTATTTTGAATATTTTTGAATATTTTCAAAAATCGAAGTTTTTTTTCTAATTTTTATTAAATATATTTAAAATTGAATTATTTAATTAATAAATAATAAACAATAATATTTTAATATTTTAATATATATAATTATAAAACCTTAAATAAAGGTAAATAAGTATTTTTAGTCCTGTTTTATACCAATTGCTTCACCTAATAAAGTGGAGAATAGGTGGTATAATAGTAGTATTTTGTTAGTATGATTAAGGGTCCAAATAACCCTAGAGAAAGCTGAAAGGGGAAAACAGGGGCAATGACAGCTGACAGAATGCCTATAGGTACCTTAGTGTTTCGACAGCAACAAAGAAATGTGCTTCATGTGCTGTCCTCGTGCCTACGAGAATCCGGTCTGACAGGCTGGAGCCTAGTGATGCTGAGTGAAGTGGGCCACTGCACTGAAACCACAATGGCAAAACGCTCGGTGAAGCTATGGCTCAAGAATTGCCAATCAATGGGCTAAACACAGGAGCGTCTTGTAACTCATCCTCAGCGTTGATTCCGAGGCATATGTTAGTGGTAAATACGCTGTGCACCGAATTCTGCTGGATTATGCTTTGCAAGCATCCAGGGAATCCCACCTGCTTGCATTCATCGAGGCGTTGTGGGCTCGAGCGAAATCTCCTAACCCTCTTACAACACGAATTTTCCCACCGTACCTACGTGCTCTTCTCGTTTTCATCTTCGAACATTCCTGATTCTCTTGTACCTGCTAGCCACATTTTCTTCTCTCAAAATACGATTTGGGGTTTCTTCCTCGTAGATTCACAAAGATTCTCTGTACGACCAACCATCCTTCTCAGCTGACTATTCTCCCATCTCACACAACTCTCCCTCGAAGCAATGCATCGCTCGCGTAGGGATGATGGCTATGGCGAGCGCTCTCACAGATCCCGCAAATACACCATGGGATTTGATGATGACCACGAGGGTTACTACGAAGATCGCTTCGATAACCGTGGAAAAGGCTACCCAAAAGGTTACCCCAAGGGCTCTTCAACAGGTTCCTCTTCGCCGTATGGCAAGAAAGGACCCAGATCTCTACCGCCTAATTTCGAAAGTGGTTGGGTTTCAGAGCATCCTACTGACCATCTTACCAACCTATGCCCTACCCCGTCGACAACCGTAAGGGCCAGTATTCTGGCAATATGGATCCGCGACCACGACCGATAGCGCCTCCACGGGAGATGCTTACCAATCCAAGACATCATGACGGACGCCCAGAACCCATACATACTACTACGGCGCAAACGAAATGTCTGGCCGCATCCCATACAAACCAGCGAATCCGCCAAATAAAGATGCCTATCGCAAAAATCCGAAGGCATATTCTGATCGACAACAGGAGGAATACGATCGCTACAATAGCAAGTGTGAGGGGAAATACAAGAAAAGGGACTACGATCGTAAGGCGCGTACAACAAACTGCCAACCGACGAACTGGCCAAAGAAGCAAAAGAGCTGGAGGAAATAGCCAGAGAGTAAGTCGAAATGGAACGTCCGTTTTCCGTCAAACACATCGTTATTTAACAGACTTTCCCCTTACAGCGAGGCGTTCGGCCGTGCCGTCTTCGTCGGGAGATATGAGCAATCGGCAGAGGGTTGGTCACACAAGCAGAGCCATGGCAAGGCTATCGAAGTTGCTAGGAGCCAAGCGCGAGAATATTGCACTGATGCGGAGGTCAACCACGAAGGGTAATGCCCAGTACTACTTCTTCTGGGTAGCCAACACAATGCTAACAAATATAGATACCGCAATAGTAAAGACAGGACCAAGAAGCAGAGAGTGCAAGGTATGGCCTCGCCCAATTGGCGCCGTGGATATTAGGGTCTACATGGCCCTTCTCCAGCGTGAGGAACGCTCGCAGTGGCATTCACCTAGGTTCCTCATGTGAAGATACAACATCATCACCCTTTCACCACGAGTAAATATGTAGCTCGTTGCCCTTCCTTATGGGCTCACAAACACCATTCGGACCTTGTTCAAGTGAACTACCTACTTCCGAGCGATAGAGTGGCGTCGCCCTTTGAAGACACGACTGGTTTATCGACAATCCTTATGGATTTCCTACCGCTACTCCTTACGTTTCCCTCCAGCCTTCACTTCAGTTCTAGCAACCCTCAGCATTCTTACGGCCTCACACCTTTACATGATTGACGAATAACGGCATGTCAAACACTCGTTTACTACGGCCAAGGCACATCGCCTTCCCAACCCTTACGAATAACAACAAAACCACCGCTTCTTTAAGCGACCTCCTATCGCTGCCCTACGCCCAAAATGCGAATACCAGCACATCACCCACGCGCTGTACAAAGAACAACGGCATCAGCCCTTCCTAGCCTGGCAAATTACACAACAGCACCCATCTTTCCAGCAAACCACCAGCATTTCCCCCCCTTTTTTCACACAACAAACACCGGCATATCACCCCCCTCTTCGCATCAAGACGTTGGCATTCGCCCCCTACACACCACACATCAAGATTGACCTCACGTCTACATTATCACAACGGATCTAGGGATAGATAACTAGCATGCTTACGTAGCGGGGGAGCAATACTACTAGCATTCCACTCTCCACATTCACTCACCAAATCTGTTCGCGAGGTCTACAGCAGCTCTGCATATAACGAGAAGGAACCACCTTCACGACCAGAAACTCTTCGAATATATTGCTTTTTACATATTTCCCCAACGCCCTTACGCCCCATCCATCGGCGCTCAAGCATTATCCATAAGTGCATCCATCCATCCATCATGACACCAAACCCCCCACCACCCCCCTCACCGCCGCCTTGACCCAGCCCCAATCCTCCCCACCGGCACCGCCCCCTCCGTCTTCAACCACTCCCCATTAAACGCATTAACCAACCAATTATTCAACCGATCATAAACCATGCGATTCGCATTATGAAAGTAGATACTATGATCGCTATCCGGAAAAATGTGCACGTCGTAATTCTCCACCCCCGCCACATCGAGTTTGTCGAGCAGGGTGAGCGAGTTCTGGACGTGCACGTTGTCGTCCGCGACGCCGTGCATCATCAGGAAGCGCACATTTTTCGCAAGGGCGGCGGTGTCGGAGATGGAGGTGTTGAGGTAGCCGGAGGGGTTGTGCTGGGGGGTTTGCATGTAGCGTTCGGTGTAGATGGAATCTGTGGGGAAGGGGGGAGGGGGGTTAGTTGAGGTGGGATAGACATGGGAAAGGGGGGGGGGGTATACCGTAGAAACTCCAATCTGTGACCGGCGCAACGGCCATGCCGTATTTGAACGTCTCCCCCGCGTCCAATTCGATCGTCTTCAATGCCATGAAGCCGCCGTAGCTCCAGCCCCAGATGGCGATTCTCTCAGCGTCGACATACTTCTTCTGTGCCCATATTTTCGCGCAGGCAATCTGGTCCATGCCCTCGTAGACACCAATGTGACCTCTGATGACAGTGCGGGCTTTGCGGCCGAGGAAACCCGTGCCACGGCCGTCTAGTGTCACGACGATGTAGCCAAGATTCGAGGCGACGTAGGATTGGAAATCGACTGTAAATTTCTTGTTGACCAGTTGGGAGCCCGGGCCGGCGTAGAGGTGGAACAGGACGGGATACTTCTTGTTTTCGTCAAAGTGGGGAGGGCGGCGCTCGACTACGTTTAGGTCGAAGCCATCGATGTTTACGGTGCTGTAGATTTCGATGGGGAGTTCGTGCGCAGATGCCATTTGGCCTAGTCCAGCGTTATCCTCGATTTGGTATTCCCACAGGTGACCCATGTAGCCGGGGGTTGAGCGGATCTCTTGCCATGGAATGTCTGGACCGTCGTAGGAGAGGAGGGCGAAGAGCCCGCCGGTGGAGAAAGATACGTCGTAGTAGCCTTCTTCGTTGGCGTTGCTAATGTGTTGAATTGCAGTGCCATCTATGTTGACACTGTAGACGTGGCGCTGTATGGATGATTCTTTGGTACCTATGAAGTACACCAGGTTCGACGCCAAGTCTACAGCTGATGGGCCTTTGGCGACTTCCCAGGGGCCCGAGGTGAGCATGATTGGCTTTGGGTTGTCCAGAGGTGTGAAGTAGCCGAGATGATCGTAGCCTTCGAAAATGACGCTGTCGATGTAGCCAGCGTGCGGTCTGTCGTTACTTGGATCACTTGGTATGTACATCGTGTCTTCCGAAACTTCGAACCAGCCACCATCACTAGCGCCGATGTCCACTGTTCGAACAACCTTTCCGGTCCTTGTGAAGACATCGATCAAGGCCACCTTCAGTATGTCACTCTCTCGATTGGTATTCTTGACTATGGCCTTGCCATCCATTCCAGCCCATACTAGTTCGGTAATGAGGCGATCGTCATCTGGAAAGTCGCTATCGGTGGTCACTGAGAACACCTCATCTTTAGCTACATCGTAGAACCGTAGATCTACTACAGGGTTCGGAGCGCCCGCTTTCGGATATTTGATTTGTCGCACCTCCGGGTAGTTCTCTTCGCCAGGTGCAGGTTCTACGCCACTCGGACGCGATACAAAATATTGAATTGGATACTCCGGAACAGCAGTCTCGTTGGTCCTCAAAAAGGCGACATAGTCACCACCTTCGGCCCACCATGTGACGCTATTGCCAGCGAAGACCTCCTCTTCATAAACCCAATCGGGTACACCATAGAACAACTCAGAGCCTCCATCCTTGGTGATCTGGGTTACGCTCTTGGATGAGATTTTTCTAAGGAACATATTGTTATCCCTAGTGAATACGATGGCGTCGGAGGTCGGTGACCACGAAGCCAACTGGACCCGGGCATCGGGTTCGGCCGGATCGAGCGGTTCAGCGGTTTGACTCGCAACATCAAAGATCCAAAACAATCCCGTGTATGAGTGCCGCCAGTTCTTCTGCTTCTTTGACAAGACCAAGACCTTTTTGAGATCTTTGCTTGGCCAAGCGTCATCGGTACTGACCTCCGCATCGTCGACCTTGAATTTTGACTCTTTCATCAATATTCGAGCCGGTGCAGATTCAGTATGGGGTTTGCGAGCCCTTACGTCTTCCACCACCAGATAGCCCTCTTCCCCTCCACTTTTTTTCTCCAGCAGCAAGCCATCTTCCCCCTCGGGGCCAGAGATCCAAGCTATCTGTTGGTGCGCAGCGTTCCACTGACCGTTGAGAACCTGGTCAAGTGTGATTGCCTTACCAGATCCAGGGGTCACTGTTGCAGCGGGATCATAAGGCTTTGTGGATGCGTGTTTATATTGCTTCTTTGAAACAAAAAGTAGAAGAGCGAGAATCCATCCTCCAAGGCACAACAGGCCCAGTATCCACATTAAGCGTCTACTCCTCTTCTCTGACCTTGCCCTAGGCGGGGGCTGGTAGAAGTCCTCTTCTGCATTGAAGCTATCGTCCTTGCGGCTCAGATGTCTGGCCCGAGCTGGGGCACCAGCACCATTGTGACCCGGATCTATTGCAAGGCCGTCTCCGTTCAGGCGCTCGAGGGCTATGGAGGTATCGGATGAGGAGCCTAGCGAGTCCAGCGAGTCTCGGCTGTTGTTTGAAGACGAGTGGTTTTGATTTAGTGGCTTCCTCTCCTCGTCATCCTTGTATGGGGAAGCCATCCCGAAAGCTCCGACGGACCGGGCATGGATTGAGGTCTCTCAGCTTGAGCGGTGCGAGAGTCGAGGAGAAGAGGGAGAGTAGGACCGGTGGTTTGATGATACCATATAGCGGCCGTGGTAATTATCAGACCTCAACTCTCATGCATGCTGTGGTTGTGAATGGAGCCATCAAGCTGAGGTCGCGTACTTTGGCAGGGGCTCGATCCGGAAGACGATCTGATCTAATCAGGCATCTTGCCAAGAAATGTGGGAAAGGCGCGCTAGGTACGGCTCGCGCGAGGGGTGGTCCCAAAAATAGATTCCCCCTCGTCCCCAGATTTAATCCCATGCCAGCAAAAAGTTTCTTTTCTTGCTTTCTCGAATAAGGTACCTTAGGTAGGTACGGTAGGGAGTATGGTTGCATGTCTTTTTTCTAATTGCACTACTTTCGCATGGTATACTCTTCCACCTGATACCCAATCTTTCGTTGTCAATCTCGACATGCCCTTTGCATTTTTTACCTACACGTCTTATCTTCACAAGAGGCCTCCCCTCTTGTGAGATTCTGCCACACACACAAATCTGAACACCAGCCACCATCACTGGGCGCTTTGATCTCAATGAATTATGTGGTCATTGAAAATCTTGTCAGCCCTATTGCAGAGAACCAATTCGTAGCATGCAGCCTTTTCTCTGATCCCTCATAACGTTCTGCAGTATGGTCAGCCAAGGTAAGATTGAGGAGAAGGTTCTCACTCACCCCAGAAAATCTTCTTTGATGCTTCCAATCGCAAACATGCTGCCAACATCACTTCTCGTTCCAATCAACTTCACCCGCAAGTGTGTCCCTCTTTCAATGGTCTGGTCACCGTTATCCGTGTATTGAGGAGGCGTTGCATTTGGGTCCCATTTGATTTCGGCAGGGATCAGCTAGTATCGTCAGTTCGGTTCGACGCATGTGAGCGGTGAACGCACGTGGTTCGAGACAAAGACTGGGAGGGGCCCAACGTCTGCAAACACTCCCATACGGTTGACCGAGCTAACGATGGCGTCCACCTATGATGCCATCCAGCTCAGTGAATGTAAATGGTCTCCTCACTATAAACGCGACTTACTGTTTCCCCTTTGAATGGTCGCCACACTACAGCCCTGTAGTGCACGGTGTATTCTGCAACAGCGCTACCCGGTACCACGCGCCCCTCCGAAATGTCATAGGTATCCATCACACATATAATATAATATTGACCTGTGCATGTTCCTTCAACATCCTCCAAGAGTCGATTTGTGAGGTACTCCTTGACTCGAGGGCCGAAGAAGGATGGATGCAGGGTGATCACGCGCTCAAGCTCATAGAGGAAATACATATCGGCGTCTCTAGCTGAGAACTTCTGAGACAGCTCTGATCAGTTTGAGTTGTGACCAACGAAGTAGTGTTCGTGCTGCACAAGGCCTCAACACGACCTGGCCCTTGCTTTCTCAGGCCGTTCGCATATCCAATCTCGGATTGCTAGTCTCCCTAGAGGTGTATCAGAAGAGCCTTGAGGCGGCAGCAATCGGGTCGGAACGAGTGACAGATGCTTTAGATGAGGCGCCTTGAGATCAGCATAGTTCAGACGCAGTGAAGCGTTGAACAACGTACTGAGGCCCACTAAGCGAAAAGAGTGGCTGCGCAACGACTTTGACACTCTAGCACACTCTCTAGGCACTCTTGAGAGGTTGCTTAAGGCTTTGCCAGTGCTGTGCAGAGCCGTCGCGGCGAAAAGAGCGGCGGTGTCGAGTTGAATAGAATAACAAGGATAGTGGACTTCGGCGTGAAGAATCCTGCATACAACGCTATGTGTTACTATAGCCGAAATTTATCCGGCATTTTACACACAAAATCTTCCTATTTGATGATTTGATCTACTACCTAACCAACTATCTACATATATCCCACGCCCATAAGGATGAGGACTTGTACCTCAGAATCTTGACTTTATGTTTGTTCCACCGATTCTTGCTGAAATTTAGGCTCCGGTGATACTCTTGAGCAGGCACAATCCCTGCAATCGCGCTTCTCAAATATACCATGACCAGAGTCAACCTGAGGCCTACGCAGGACGATCTGTGCTTTCTACTAAGGTACCGGCAATACGGGCATACACGCCGTGAGTGGCTTTCCCATCTCAACCATCCCGAAAATTCACTTTACTTGCACAAGGGCTCAGAGATGGTAGAATTTTCCAAAAAAAACTAATGTGCCTGCTACGTACAGCCTCGTTCATTTCATTTCGCAAGCCCAACATCTTATCGAAATGCTTCAGCCAACATCTCGAGGCATACTTTTGATCAATTCCCGTATAAACGTATCTAATTTCGTCGCACTGTATATTCCCGTTATGGTTATTCTCTATCCACGGTCTAGAACCTGGATTTTCACGGCGTCGGCTTTCTTTTCACCAACATGCCATGCTTGAGCCTCACACTTCCTGCAATCTTGCTAGGGGTAAGTCGGCCACCCTCTGCTCGAATCTCCTATAATGCCTGGCACTTCATTGAGATGTTCCCTTCTCAGCATGAACCTGTTGCGCAAGAGTACCGCCAAGAAGCTCTCCACCTTTTCCATCTTCTGCCTGTCTGTTTTCAGCACCGTTTCAGCTCGCGTTGCGTGCACCAACGATTCGAATATTTCTTTCATCTCTTCTGTGACAGCTACAATGCCAAATTACAAACCCACCAATCATACAACCTGGACCCTCCCTTCGACCCTCAGATCCAGCTCCTCCCCTTGCTCGACATTGAGTGTGTCATCAAGGTCATATTGTACTATACCGACTTCCACAACTCCCTTGACGTCTCAGACCTCCTGCTCAACATCAAATACGGCTTCGAAGAAAGCCTCTCAAAGAACGTCGCAGAGCCTTTACACCACTTCTTCTTTCCCTCCATCAAGTACTTCCAGCTTGCCAGCCAAGGATTGTACGATGGTCTTTCGGCCCAAGGGGTGGCCCCAAACCACTCAAGCAACTCAACAGCAGGAGCCGGGAGACCTAGGATTCCGAGTTGAAAACGGCTACAGCCGAAGTTTAACCACATGGAACTCATGCGACACCAAGAAAAAGAAATGTGCGGGTTCAATGAGCTCAGAGCTACCGTATGTGTTTGTCTATAGTTTTGGACGGGTAAACGATGCTGCGGAAGAGGGGCAAAAACAAATCAATTACCTCTATGCTGGTCATGGCGGGCATTGGTAGCTTCCAGACAGTTCTTATAGTGGCGCAAATCATCCAACCCCATGGAAGACGGAATTCCGGCAACCATTCGATTGTTCCCGTCCAAACATAACACATCACAATTGCACTGTGGACACCTCGCAGCCATCGAAGTTGGATGATCACAGCAATAACATCACCGTCACTTTTAAAAATGATGCCGATAAGAGAGTTGGCGGTAAATCTGTCACACTTGGGAAAGCCAAGAACAAGACACCGGGTTGGACCTGGATCCCCTCGGAATTGTCCTACCAATTTGGCATATGGATGGACACAGGGAGAAATCTGGAATTCACGTACGGTGGATCCGGAGGGAATCTGAAATACAAAGATAACGCGGACGGCACCAAAACAACGATATCCAAATTCGACTGCCTGCGTCTAGAGAATGGGGGCAGAACACCGTGGCTGGACCCGTGAGCTCTTCAACTGGTATTAGCTATATAACACAGTAGTCCCTGTAGTGCATTACCACCACTCATCTACAAGCCCGAACCTAATCGGTACTAGCGCAAAACAGTACTATCGGTGTCATCCATCCCTTACTTATCCCCATTCTCACCCACTATTGCGCTTTTCGCCTCTCATGTCAAACCTCATCTCAACCCTCGCAGTTCACAGTGCTGATGTGTCTGTGCGACGCCTAACCGTGGGAAGGATCAAAAAGAGGTAGAAGCTGAATTACAGGAGAGTTGAAAGCCCAGAGACGAAGCACAAGTATCCCAGGAATAACTCCCGTAGCTCCATCTTTATTGTTTCGGTTCTTTGGAACTGTCTATGCTGTAGGGTTTGATTGCTGTATAGATCCGATCTGCTTTGTACGCCGCAAAAAAAATTGACTAGCAATTGCGGAAAATGTGCGTGCGCTCGAACGAAGGATCTCCTTTCACTCTCCATCCCCTTACGACCCGTCTTTGTTGACTCCTTGCTCTTGTACATCACGCTCTCATCATCTCCTCTTCTCTCCACCATACTCCAACGAAGGAACGACTGACCACAGACTCCCTACACTACGGTATTTCTTCAATCGAGCCCCCAATTGCTTTAAGGAGCTGGTTCTCCACAAGTGGGTCCACCAGAACATCAATAGCTAGCGCATGCCAGAAGCCTTCTCACCTTCCTACCTCCGCTGTGCGACAACCGCCAGTGCCTTCACCAAAACCTCTCTGTCGTCTTGCCCCACTGCACCAGCATTAGCTTTTTCTCGACAACCACGCCTTGCATCGCCTCCATATTCAATTTAGGGTTTATGGAACCTTGGACCTAATTTGAAGTTTCATCTTAACAATCGCTGCTGCAAAAGGAGCCTACTTCGAGACGTTGACACAGGATCTACAAGGGTCTAGAACGAGAGCTTCCTAGAAAAAAAGGAATCCTATACCGGTTGCTAGTCCGATATCGATACGTGCAGATGGCCCCACGCATTATCAGGAGCGAGGCCTCTAATCCTGCCCTTCCAGATGCCCCCCAACTGGAAAAGTCCACTCGCTTCTCAAAGCGCTTGTGCAGAATGGAGCCCGCTGCTCCACCGCTTCCTTCGAGGGAGCATGATCTCCCAACAGAGCAACTGCAGTCAGAACTCGCTTTGGTTCAATACTCCACTCCAGTGCCCGAGTCCCCGGAACTCGATTCTGGCAATTCTCAAACAGAATCGACGCCGCCTCCACATGAGTCTTCCGAAGCAGAATCTTCGGATTCGGACGCTTCCTCGATGTTCTCAGGATCAACGGCTTCAGACGAGGCCGCGTTATACCCGACAAGCCTCTTCCAAAAGCTCCTTCACTTTCCCTTAGTCGCCGTTGAAGAAGCCTGAACCTCCCCTACCTCCTCTTCGTCTGGCTCAACTACGCCCTCCAAAGACTTTATTTTACCTTCATCGTCCTCCTCGCCATCACCCTTCCAGTACTCTTCCTCGCCAGTATCTTCTTTTTCACCCTTGTCCGTTTCGTAGACACCTCTACTCCTGCTAGTCTCGGCCTTCCTCGGATCTTTAGCTACCTGTGCGCTTGGAGAATATAAAAAGACTAGAGTTGGAAGAATTTCATCAGGCAGGGAGGATTTTTGGTAATGTGGCAGACGTATATTTTCATTCCTGGGCTGTGGGATAGGTATAGAGTCTGGGCTATGGAACAGATATAGAGAGAGAGCATGGGAAGAACCTTGAATTGGATCTCGAGAATTTGTTCGCTTATTATCCGCCCGCAAGGTACAGTTTGCAGTTGTACGGGCTAGGCGGAGGGCCGAGTGCTGGGGCGACTTTGTATCGGAGTCTTCCTTGTGCTCGGGCAATGGAAGCTTTCCATCCTGGAGGGGCATCCGTGCCATATAAAAATACATTGTCCGTATCAGCTTTGATACTGACGCAGCCCTTTTATGTTACAGTACTTTCGAGCAAAGGGTACCATGTTTTCCTGATTTCATTAATGCTATTGATCAACGTAAAAGTGAAGAGGGATTAGATATAGATGTTGCGAGCGAATGGTTCCCATCATCCACGTGAAATGCTTGTTGCAGTTGAACTATCAATTCTTCTCAACCACAAATCAACTGACTGATATGGCCGTTCAGCTGTCAAGCTGGCCCATGTCCTTGATAAATAATAATACCATTTGACATGGGAACAGCTGATTGTGTTGAAAATGATGTGTTGTTGCCCTGGCCATATACATACCTAATGCTAACTCGCCCTTAACAATTTCCTAATATTGTTTTCGAGCAGTAGAAATCTCAGTGGTTTTTCAAAGAATGCAACAAGAATCGGATGCTCTATTGATAATTTGGTAGCGTTATAGTATTAATTAAGCAGAACAAACGGTTTTTGCGGGATGATCGCAAGAATCCAAACAACTCGCTATTGCAATTTTTGGGGAGACATTTTAAGGGAGACATCATTAGAGATTTATTTTCGGAGAGAGACATTTTTGGGGAGATAATTTTGGGGAGACATTTTTGGGAAGAGACATTTTAGAGAGGCATTCTTGGGGAGCGACATTTTTGGGCAGATTGGGGAGAGATATTTTGTCAGCTGTCATTGCCCCTATTTTCCCTTGTCAGCCCGTTTTTCCTATTTTGCTTTCTCTAAGTTTATTTGGACCCTTAATTATATTACCAAAATATTATTATTATATTATTTATTTTCTATTTTATTAAACGAAGCAATTAATATAAAATAAGGCTAAAAATACTTATTTATTTTTATTTAAAGCCTTATTGTTATATATATTAAAATATTATATATTATTATTTATTAATTAAATAATTTAATTTTAAATATATTTAATAATTATAAACCCAAATTATATTATTAATTTATTATATTAAACTTATTTAATTAATTTATTAAACTATTATTATAATTATTTAATATTATTAGATTTAAATAAATATAATTTATATTAAAATCGCTTTTAAATTATTTAAATATTCTTAAATATAAAATATTTTTAATATTATATTTTTTATTATTATTATTTTTATATTTTTTATATTTACCGGTATAAAT
>JAABUQ010004526.1_pt1 | contig 21187 bp, 15 predicted proteins | sample 5560001 | NCBI WGS metagenome assembly JAABUQ01 (sample SAMN10711888, study PRJNA513371) | rock metagenome | isolation source: Antarctica rocks | place: Antarctica: Victoria Land, Finger Mt nord | collected 2015-12-18
CTACAGCGCCGAGTATGGGCGTGGTTCGGGAGCAATTGTTAACGTCGTGACGCGGTCGGGCACCAATGACTTCCACGGGTCGGCTTTCGATTTCATCAGAAATGGTGACTTGAACGCACGGAACTTTTTCGCGGCAACGCCCGATCAGCTGAAGCGTAATCAATTCGGTGGAAGCATCGGCGGGCCAATTCTCAGAAATAAGCTCTTTTTCTTCGGCTCCTACCAGGGAACGCAATCGCGCGATGTAACTCAAGGCAATTCCGCGACGGTGCCCACAGCGGCCGAACGGAACGGCGACTTCTCTTCGATCAACCGTCAGCTCGTGAATCCTTTTACCGGGGCTCCATACCCGAATAACCAGATCCCCACGTCCAGCTTTGCCCAGGCCAGCGCTAAGATCCTGAGCCTGCTGCCCCCACCTTCGCCGAGCGGCGTCGTGTACTACGGTCTTCCCGACAACGAGCACGAGAACCAGTTCCTGGCGCGCGCCGACTACGATCTAAACAAAAACCGCATCTACGGACGATACTTCTATTCCCGATACGGTACGGACGCTGTGATTGGCAGTTCGAACATCCTGACCTCGACGCGCGGATTCGATTTGTTCGATCAGGGAGTCGCCGCCAGCGACACCTACACTTTCGCGCCGAAACTGTTGAACAGCTTTATCTTCTCCTATAACCGGAATAATGGTACGGTTACCAGCGGCGCGCCGTTCAGCCTTGCTAGCCTCGGGATTCCTATCGCAAGCACCACGCCCCCGGAACTGGCCATTTCGGTGTCAGGATACTTCAGCATCAGCTCCGGCCATCCGACAAAAGTCAATCGAAGCGATTACCACGTCTCCGATAGCGTCCACTGGGTAATCGGAGACCACGAGCTCGCATTTGGCGGCGACTACCTGAAAGAGGATGTTGACCTGATCAACACGTATCGCCAGAATGGTTCCTTCACGTTCAGCAGCACGAACTACAGCGGCAACGCATTATCCGACTTCATGCTGGGCTACGCACGAAAGTTCATCCAGGGCGGAGGCGAGTTTGCAGCCCGCCGAGCAAAGTTAGGCGGCCTGTTTGTTCAAGATAACTATCGGGCCACACGGAATTTAGTCTTTAATCTTGGGCTGCGCTGGGACCCGTTCGTTCCCTACGGCGACCAATTCGGACGAACGGAGTGTTTCTTGCCGGGTAATCAATCGCAGAAGTTTCCAAACGCTCCGACGGGATATCTTTTCGCAGGCGATCCGGGGTGTCCGGCTGGCGGCTTCAAATCGAGGTGGCTGCTGCTTGCCCCGCGAACCGGCTTTGCTTACAACGTGGGCGGAAGAGGAAAGACAACCATCCGGGGAGGATGGGGCATCTTCTATCAACCGCCTTTCGTCGAGGCCTTCAACAATTTTGTGGACAGCCCACCCTGGAGCCCGCAGTATCAATTCATCGGAACGCCCTTCATGAACCCCTACCAGGGCGCGGCCAACCCTTTCCCTGCTCAGTTCGCGCCATTCATTCCGCCGCACAACGTTGCTTTTCCGATTCCGTTATCCCTGGCGGTTTCGTATCAGCCGAACTGGCATCCCTCGGAAGTGATGAACTGGAATCTTACCGTCGAGCGCCAACTCGCGACCGATATCCTGCTGCGGGTAGGCTATGTGGGATCGAAAGGAACCCATCTGGCGTACAACACGGACGTGAATGCGCCTCTTCCCAGCCCGGACGCCACCGCCGATAACGAGCAAGACAGGCGTCCCTACCAGCAGTTCCAGCAAGTCACGCAGGATTCTTCGAACGCCAACTCCAGCTACAATTCCCTGCAGGTCCAAGTGGATAAACGCTTCTCACATGGAGTGACGGTCAGCGCGAATTATACCTGGAGCAGAAGCATTGATGAGGTTTCTTATCAAACGGATTTGTGCGGAATCAATATTATTGATCCTTACAACATTCGAGCGTATAGAGGCGTGTCCGATTTCAACGTGCCGCACCGTTTCATATTGAACTATTTATGGCAGCTTCCGTCTCCGAAGCAGGGCATCTCAAAAGCGATACTGGGAGGATGGCAAACGTCGGCCATCATAAATTGGCAAAGCGGTTTCCCCTTGAACATCACTTCGGGCGGAGACTACTCTTTTAGCCTTCCCGAGGTCGGTAATGACCAGGCCCAGGTGATCTCGACCCCACACTACACCCAAGGTTCAACGAGCGACAAAATCGCGCAATGGTTTTCAACCAATGCTTTCGGGGCTCCGCTGCCCAATACGTTCGGGAATGCGGGTCGCAATATTCTGATCGGGCCGGGAACGTTTAATATCGATTTCGCGGGCCACAAAGAGTTTACTCTCAGCGAGCGAATGAATCTGCAGTTTCGGGCCGAGTTCTTCAACTTTTTCAACCACGCGCAATTCAACAATCCTGACACGGGACTGGCCGACAGTACTTTCGGTCAAATCACGACAGCGCGAAGTCCGCGTGTGATACAGGGAGCACTTAAACTCGTTTTTTAGGTGACTTATGCTTATCCGGTTGTTTCAGCAGGCCACAAGCTGTAGCGTAGGGATATGGCGAGGCCGCCATTTCCGAAGACGTTGCCCGAATTTCAATCGAAATTCGCCAACGAAGAGGCTTGCCAGCAATATTTGGCCAACTGCCGCTGTCCGGAAGGCTTCGTGTGTCCGCGCTGTGGCAGCCGACGCGCCTATAACCTCGGGAAGCTCAGCCGTTGGCAATGTACCAGTTGTCGGCAGCAAAGTTCGCTAACGGCCGGGACGGTCCTTCATAACACGAAAACGCCGCTGACGGTCTGGTTCTGGGCTGCCTATCTCATGATCACCGATCAGCGCGGCGTTTCAGCACTCCTTTTGCAGCGTCAACTTGGCCTGCGACGCTACGAGACGGCGTGGATGATGCTCCACAAACTCCGGCGGGCTATGGTCAACATCGCACGCGAACCACTACGAGGCGAAGTGGAAGTTGACGATACGTGGGTTGGTGGTATTGCAGGCTGGTCTGCGGGGGAGCCGCCAACTTAAGGGGCGGAAAGCTGCGCTGGTCCTTGTGGCAGTGGAGAAACGAGGCCGCGCAACCGGGCGCGCACGGATGGCTGTCATCCCGGATTTCAAAAGCACAACTCTGATGGCTTTCCTTAAACAAAACGTGGCGCCAGGTACTACCGTCGCCGGCGCCGGATGCAGCGCTTTTGTTGCTCGAGGGCCAGGACTCGGGCCGCTTGCATGAAATGGCCCTGCCTTGCCGTATTCCCAAATTGTCCCGGTATCGAAGTGCATGGAGCCATCGAGTCTTGTTGCCTTCAAATACAACGATCTGACTCTGCCCAGGCGAAATGGCTTTCCGGCGCGAGCGCTGTTCCCGGGCTGGTATGGAATGGATTCAGTCAAATGGCTCCGCCGTATTGCCGTTCTCCGGGCAGACGATCAGAACACCGTCTTCCACCAGCGCGGCATGGACGGCCTGTACAATCGGGTGACACGCGTCAACGGCGCAGCGCATTCTGAACGCCTCTCGGTCGTTCAGGTCAAGTCGGCGATGGCATGGCCCGGCAACGGATCGAAGCTGCCGGCTGGCCGTCACCAGGTCTGGGGTTTTGCTTGGTCCGGATCGGAAGCCGTGCGCGGCGTCGAGCTCAGTTCAGATAATGGCAAAACCTGGAGCAACGCCAAACTGCAAGTGAAGCCACGCCAGTATGGTTGGGTCCGCTGGAGCTGTGAATGGAACGCCGGTCCCGGGGATTACGTCTTGCTGAGCCGCGCCTCGGACCAAGGTGGTAATCAACAACCTATCGCGCGCGATCCTGCGCGAAAAGATGCCTATGAACTCAATTCCTGCGCACCGGTTCACTGCAGCGTGCGTTAAATCCTGCCTCGCAAGCCTGTTGGCCGGGGGTCTCTGGCTCTGCGGGCTGGCTATAGCGTCGGATTGCGATGCTGGACTGAGCGCACAGGAACGTATAGCGCGGTTCAAAGAATTAGACACTCAGGCGGAAAGCGCAATGCGCCGGCAGCACCCGGCCGAAGCCGTGCAGCTTTACGAGCAGGCCGTGTGCCTGGTTCCCAAAAGTGCGCGTGGATTTTATGGGTTAGGAGTGGCTGAAGCAGCAGCGGGTGAGTTTGCCGAAGCGCGAGAATCATTGCGTACAGCCGATCGTCTGCAACCGACTACAGGGATGCCCCTGGTGATGCAGGCCCGGGTGAACTTTTCGTTGAACGACGTCGAGGCGCTGAAGGCCAATTTGCGGGAGGCAGCCGCTCGCTTCCCGCGTGACGCACAGCTGCACAGCACGCTGGCTCGCTTCCTCGCGGAAAAAAATCTCCTTGTTTTGGCGCTTGCGGAGGCGGTCCGATCCGAGCAGGCCTCGGACGATGCCGCGTTAAGGCTCCAGTTAGCGATTCTTGAGAATACGGTGGGTGCCTACGAAGACGCAGTCCGAAACGCGTTGCTGGCCGAACAGAATCACACCCTGCCCGAAGAAGTCCGCGCCTCGGCAGCCGGAATCGCAGGATTGAGCTATGAAAGCCTCCAACAACCGGAGCAGGGAGCAAAGTATCTGCGGGAAGCGATTCAGCTCGATCCGTCACAGCAAAATTCATACCTGGCCCTCGCTGATCTGTTCGAGCGAACTGCCAAGTACCCGGAGGCCGTTGACGTTCTCCAGCAGGCTCGCCATAGCCTGCCAAATTCCGTCGCCGTTTTACTCCCTTTAGGCGCAGACCTCATTCGAGCGGAGCACTGCCGGGAAGGCGTGGCCGTGTTGAAGGAGCTTCTTCGAGCAGCGCCGGATACGGATGAAGCTTACATCTCGCTCGCCGATGCCGCGCGCAAAACTGGAGAAACCGCTCAGGAAGTTGACTCATTGCGCACTCTGGCGGAGCGCAAGCCGGAGTATCCAATGATCCACGTCCTGATCGCGCGCGCTCTTTTGAATCAGCAGCCAACGGACTATCCAAAGGTCCTGGACGAATTGTCGCTCGCCGAGAAGGCCGATCCTATGGATCCCGATGTCTTTTTCCTGCGCGGCAAAGCCTATCTCGTGCTCGGCCGCTACGACGAAGCCGTCTCCGCGCTCGATCGCTCGATCCAGCTGCGTCCGACCGAACCAGGTCCCTACTATCAGCTCGCCCGCGCCTACCAGAAGCTCGGAAAGGCAGATTTAGCAAAAGTGCAGTTTGAGCGAGTGAAATACCTTGAGGCAGCTGGTTCCAAGTGACAGTCCACAGGGTATTGGACGGAGAGCGATGAATCGGCGCGATGTTCTAAAAATCGGCAGCGCGATGGTGGCAGATGTTGCCGCCGATGCCTGAATCACACCGAACCCATGTAAGTAAGAAGAGCCTCGGCTGACCACTCGGGTTTTGGGGCAACCGACAGGTTGCCTGCCCTATTCGCTTCGAGGTAAATGGCGCGTAGCGCAGCGCCGTTGACTGTCCTACCTTCAGCGTCCACCGTTCCAGCCAATACGATCTTTCTCGGAGCGATCGCAGCGGCGATGTCTGGCAGATCCGTATGATTCAGCAGACCCGGCACAAAATTTGCAAACGGATGCTTGTACACTTCTGCTTCTTTCAGGTTCTGGAATGAGACCAGCCCGCCGGCAAGGTAAAGGCCTTGGATGGCAGGTTCGAGCGCGGCAGCAAATAGTGCCGGCACGGTGAGCTTGCCCAGAGCCGCCACATAGATCGGCCGTCCTTTGGTGATCGGATAAGAGCTGAGGGCTGCCACCAAGGCGAGAATGTCCGTGACACGCTGACCGACGAGCGGCTTTCCAAGCGCTAGCGAGCCCCATGCGTAGTTCTCTTCCTGCTCGTGCCAGGATTCGTAATCGGCGGCGCCTGGGCTGAACTCAGGAATCAGGGCGCCGACCCCTCGCACTTCAGCGCTGCAAATGACCGGACTGCCATCTGACAAGACCTGGTCCACCTCCGGATTGAACCAAAGGCGATCGTGCCTGATCTCATCGAAAACCAAAAGAACAGACTTCCTCACCGAAATTTTTTCCCGGACCATAAGGAATGCAGGCAGCCGCACAGTGGGCTCTGAGGCGACTTCCAAGGCCTCAACCTGTACGTTTCGCGAATTTACGCCCCCGATCCTCGTCACCGAAGCGATCTCTCCGGAGCGGCTTATCCTCAGCAGTTGTTCGAGAGCCGCGGGACTGCGCCGTATCCGTGCCGCCCTTATCAACGAATGAGGCGTTGCGCTGTTCAGAGAACGTACCACGCTCCCAGATTCGGTGGCCCACAGATCAGAGGCTGTCTCGGGCTTCACCGTAGGCGCCTCCGTTATCGGCGAGTTCTGTCCTTTTAGCCAGCGGTTGAACCAGTTGTAAACAAGCATTCGGCTGTCGTAAGCCAAGGCGTGAGGCAGAGGAGTGTCGCTCCACGCGAGATGGTCCCCGCGGTCGAGCGTCTCGTAAACCTGCTTCAGCCGCCTGTATTGGTTCCAGCCATTGCGGACATAATCCGGCGAATACGTTGCGTAGAAGTCGCGGTCGCTGGGCCAGATCAGCATGGGCTTGGGCGCAAATGGATAGAACAGATCCCAGCGGTCAAATCCAGCTGGACCCGCATACACGAAATTCTGTTCGGCGTCGTCGGTCGCGCCCGGTGAGCGAAAGGGCGAACCAATGACATTCTCTATGTTGCCCATGCACACCGCTGCCGCGCTAAGACGATCGTCAGCGGCCGCGAGCAGCATCGTAAGCGTGCCGCCTCCTGAGTGTCCGACCGAAGCCACACGTTTACCATCGACATACGGAAGCGAAAGCAGATAATTCAGACTTTGAATCGCGTCCCGAAGTTGAAACCGCGTTGATGAATCGCCAAGAAGGATCAATTGCATCCCCGGCACGGTGTGTTCGGCATCGCAACTCGAGAGACGGCTGCCAGTGCCGGTACTATCAAGATAGTTAATACGTTCTCCCTGCCCCATCGGGTCAAAAGCAAGGACGACGAACCCTAGCTGCACAAGGCCCTGGCAGCATCGCTGATAGCTTGGATACGCTTTGCCTTCCCAATAATGGCCGCTCTGAAAGAGAACGGCTGGAAAAGGACCCGAGCCTCGCTCCGGAACATAGAGATTAGCGGAAACAAACAGATCTGGCCGGCTCTGATATACCACCTTCTCGACCCGATAGCCGGAGCGCTTCAGTTGTCCGATTGTTTTGGCTTTCAAATCTGTGGGCTGCTCTCGGCCGCCAATCAGCTGCCATAAAACATCCCGAACATATTCCTGCCGAGCCTGGATCTGGCTCGCTGAAGTAAGCCCGTCCAGCGCCGCATCCCGCTTTGCCGTATATTCCCGTGCAAGCATCGCAAGATAATCCGGCAGGCATTTCGAATAGTCGCCAAACTTAGTGCCAGAAAAATTCGCTTGCGTCGAAGAGGTCACGTCAGGCGATCCGGCCAGCTTGAGTACAGGATAGAGGAGAGTCGAGCCTAGAAGGTCCCGTCGAGTCATGTCAGTCTTTGCCCCCGGTGCGATAAACGATAATGAGACGAGACGAGCAAAGGAGTCACGGCTAATCAAAAATGGGCGTACTACGAGCGGCAATTCAAGCAGGCTCTGCAAGATCGGTAGCCGGTCTACCAAAAACTAGCGGAAGATCGAATGCAAGATCGAAGGCAAACATTTCTGCGGCCTATTGGAAGATCATCCCCGATCCACTTGCGCATCGAGAGCAAGGAGCTGAAGGCGACTAGATTTTGCCAAAGCTTTTGACACGAACCTCACCCCACGAAATCGAATCCTCTCCTGCTCGACCGCTTGGGTCACTGGCGGTGTCTAACCTCCGCTTTGGTTAAACCAGTGCCTTCTGCATCCACTCTAGAACAATTCCGTCCATTGAACCTGGCTGGACTCGCAATACGAATTTCCCTGCCTGGCTTGCACGTTCATATGACTGCTCGGCTTTGCCATACTTTTCTTTAACCTCGCTCAACGCTAACCCGTTTTCTTGTGCTCCGACTGTATTGACCAGCCAGAGAGGACGGGGCGCGAGATGAGCGCAGAGATCGGGTAGATCGAACTTCCTGAGCATCCCAAATGCGATGGCAGATAAGGGCAGCCGATAGTCTTTCGAAGCCACAATGCATTCCAGATCGACGAGAGTGCGATTCAGCATCAGGGAGCAGAATCGGTCATCCAGGGCGGCAGCGGCTATACACGCCAATCCAATTGTCCCGGTGCCGCAAAGGCCGACGCGTTTGAGGTCCACATCGCTGCGGGTTTCCAAATAGTCTAGACTTCTCAGGAGATCGCACGTTTGCTGTCCAATGATGGGCAGACCGAGGCTTAGATTGACCAGCGAGTATGCGAGTTCTACGCCGTCTCCATAAAAGGACGGGCCTTCCGATGGAAGACGGGGTCTTGTGACTCCGCTCGTCCGAAGATCAACCGAACAGAAGGCAACTCCGGCGCGAGCACAGTTCTCAATCAGGGGCCATTGATCGAACAGGATGTCTTTCCCCTGGTCCTGCATGAACAAAGCGACGGGAAACTTCGAGGCTCCAGAGGATGGCTTCAGAAACCAGCCGGGGACACGGATGCCCGCCTCCGATTCGTACTCGATCTCTTCAATGGTTACGCTTCGATGCTTATTGTTCGACAACGACGTTGCATGCAGAGGCGGCGCTTCGGACGGGAGGCTCAGAAGTTCGTGGAGATCCTTTTGGAATTGCTGCTTGTCACCTTGCCCGGCATCGGAGTGCGACTTTGCAGCGCGAAGCCGGTCGTAGTTCACCTGGAATGCCGCGCGTCCTCCGAGCGAAGTGAGCACCTGGCCGGTCGCGGTACACCAAAGGCTTGACTGCGGTGCGTCTTCAAAACCGACCTCCTCCGGAGCATGCGTTCCGTTCAGCAGCGAGTTATTGAACCACTCGTAGGTAGAACGGCGGTGAAAGAAATCGTAGTCATGCGGCAGGGTTGAGTTAACGAGCGCAATTTTCTCCTGAGCTCCGTACAGACCGTAAATAGCTTTCAACTCACTGACGATTTCCTTGGTACCGGCGATGTAGTGCGGCGAGTAAGTTGTGCCCGCGTCGATCGGGGTGTAACAGATCAGGAGCGGCTTTGGCGCGAAGGCGGCGAGGAGATCGCCCCGGTCGAGGGGGATCTTCAGGCCCCCGACGATGTTCTGCTCGGCATCGGCATAAGCTCCGGGCGGCTGATAGTTCGCACCGGCCAGGTTTTCAGTATGTCCTTCCACAACTACGGCGGCGTGAATACGAGGATCGAGCGAGCAGAGGAACATTGTCTGAGTGCCACCGCCTGAATGGCCGCAGCAACCGATGCGCCTCGAATCGATCTCCGGCCGGCTTAACAAGTAGTCCAGGGCACGAACACCATCCCAACCTTCGAACTGAGTCGTGGTTGACCCAGTCAACAGAGCGGGCCAACCGAATCGATCATGTTCGCCGGTCGGTCCATAAAGCGATTCGTTGGTGTGGGGATTGAGGTATTGCAGACGCTCACCTTGTCCGGGCGGGTCCCATGTGAGCACGGCGAAGCGCTGACGCGCGAGATTTTGAAAGAGTGTCTGGTAGCTCTCGTAGGTTTTGCCTTCGGGTGCATGGCCCACTGGCGCCAGAATTCCCGGGAACGGCCCTTTACCGGGCGTGGGAATGTATAAGTGCGCCGTAACGTAGAACTCGGGTTGACTCTCGAAGATGACCTTTTCGATGCGGTAGGCGTCCCGTTCGATCACGCCGCTGACGACAGGATTGAGCGGCGTTTCGTCGAGTTTGCCTCCGATCAGTGTCCAGACTTTGCCGCGAATGAAAGCAATTCGCCGGTCGGCTTGATCCTGAGACTTTAGTGCGGCGAGTTCAGCTTTTCGCTTTTGGCGGGCCTCATTCATTTTCTGGATCAGGTGATTCGGCAAATCGTTCCAATAGTCTCGCCTGAACGCGGTCTGCGAGGCACCATCACTTGCGCTTTGCGTTTTCGCCAGAGCGGTGTTGGGAACCAGAGCGGTCAAAGCAATGGAGCTCGTCTGAAAGAACTGACGTCTGGATGTCATGTTTTTACCTTTCTGCGATGCATTTAGGGGACCGGAACAGCTGGCACGCGTAAGTGGCGACCTGGACTTACCCTTCGAGTGAGGAGTTTATCACGCTCATCAAGCAACGTTTCCCGCTCTGATAACTTATTTCCTCCAGAGCGGATTTTTAGCGTTAAAGATCTGTTGACGTGCCCCGGGAGATCTCATATACTTCCCTCACGGCCGCAACGCATCGCGTAAGATGCCGCAGAAGCACATCCCCGCCCCCAGTCGGACTGAGAAATGTTTCTCTGATGAATCGGTGCTGCGCCTAAAAAGCTACGGAAGGTGCACTTTGAAAATTCTAGGTCTACGCTCTGCTTTCCGGACTGTAACAACAGGCTTGGCGCTTTTGATCAGTGTTCCGGTTTTGGCGCAATATACAACCTCCACGCTCGGCATCACGGTTGTGGACTTGTCGGGGGCGGCTGTTTCGGACGCCAAACTTACAGTTCGAAATCTTGATACCGGTCTGCAAAAGACCTCAACGTCGAATAATGCCGGCACGTTTAGTTTCACTGCGCTTCCAGTGGGGAACTATGAAGCGTCTGTCGAGAAGCCAGGTTTTTCAAAGTTCGTCCAGACCGGGATTACGCTCACCGTCGATCAACCAGTGAACATTCCAGTTCGGTTGCAAGTCGGCAGCGTTCAGGAGCAGGTTACGGTCACGGGAGATGCAGAACTGGTGAACACCGAATCGGGGACGGTGGGCCAACTGATCAACAGCAAGAAGATTGTCGATCTGCCTCTTGACGGCAGGCAGCCGCAAGCCCTTCTATTTTTGGCGGCCGGCACTGTGAACGAGACCGGGAACTACTGCCTGGTCAACTGCCAGGGTGGCGTTTATCCGGGTGAGCAGGACGCGAATGTAAATGGGGCCGGACCACGCGGAGTCAATTACGAGATGGACGGCGGTGGCCACAATGACACCTATTTGAACGCCAATCTTCCGTTCCCCAATCCCGATGCTATGCAGGAATTCAATGTTGAGACGGACAATCTCTCGGCTCAATATGGAATCGGAGCCGGGGCGGTAGTCAATATGGTGACGAAATCTGGCACGAACGACATTCATGGCGATGTGTTCGAATTTGTGCGCAACGGCGATCTCAATGGGAGGAACTTCTTCGCGCCGACTCAGGATACCCTGAAGCGGAACCAATACGGCGGGGCAGTTGGCGGACCGATTCTCAAAAACAAGTTGTTCTATTTTGGTACGTACCAGGGCACAAAAATCCGTAGCGCGGCTCAGGGGGAACATTGCGTTCGTTCCGACCGCGGCTGAGCGGACAGGCGATTTTTCAGGTTCAGGAATTACAGTGAGGGACCCGGTGACGGGGGTGGCCTATCAGGGGGATAAGATTCCTACGAGCCAGTTGAGCGCACCCGCTCAGTACTTCCTGAATCATATTCCTTTGCCGAACGGACCTAACGGGCAGCTGACGTTTGCAGGCGCAAATATTGTCCAGAATGATGACCAATACCTTCTCAAGATCAATTGGATAGCTGGGAACAACCAGCTGAACGGGAGCTGGTTCTGGACCCGTTTCAATGAGCCGCCCGACGTTTCTATTGGTTTGCAGAACATCATTGCGGCCGATGGAAACGGCAACCAAGTCACGGTGAAGAATCTGGCGCTCAACGATACTTATTCGTTCTCGCCGAGAGTGTTGTCCAACACGTGGTTCAGCTGGACGTCCCAAACGGGTGGCTCGCTTTCGGGCGCACCTTTCGGGTTTCCGGCGGCGGGCATTCAGATCGCCGCCCCTACGCCCCCAGAGATCGCTATGTATGTGAACGGATACTTTGGTGTGTCCACCAATCACCTTGGGGAATTCGACCGGGGCGATTACTCGTTCCGGGAAGACCTCACATATGAACATGGCGCTCATGAGATGCATTTTGGTGGCGAGGCCCTTCACATTTCAAACAACCTTGTGAACACCTACAACATGTCGGGCAATTTCACTTTCGGAAGCGCTCTTTCCGGCAGCAACCTGTCGGATTTCATGTTGGGGACCGCATCCAATTTCACTCAGGGTGGCGGCGAATACAAGAATCTTGCAGGCGTTCTGTGGAGCTTGTACGCCCAGGACAATATCCGGGTCACTCCGAAACTCAAAATCGAGGCCGGGCTACGATGGGATCCGTACTTCCCCTACACGGAACAAAAGGGCAGGGTAGTGTGTTATTCGCCCGGCACGCAAACGCCGTCCACACGGTTTCCAAGTGCCCCGCTGGGCATGCTTTTCGGCGGCGATCCCGGTTGCCCCAAGGGAGGATCGGAAGCGGATACGCTTAACATCGCTCCGCGCCTGGGATTCTCCTATCAGTTAGGCGCAAACACTGTTTTGCGCGGAGGCGGTGGACTGTACTATACACCGCCTGGAAATCACGATTCGAACGGAATGGTGGATACGGCGCCGTTCAGTCCGTTGTTCAACTATACGGGAGTGGTCAGTTTCGCAAATCCCTACGGGACGATCGGCATCCCGAATCCGTTCCCCGCTCAGTATGCCACTACCGCGCCGCTGCGGGGCGTGCAATTCACGCTTCCCGTATCCATCTATGGGACGTTTCAGCATGACTGGCACATGCCCGAGTTAGCGACGTGGAACGTGAACCTGGAGCACCAATTTGGCCAGTCCCTGGTCGGCCGAGCGTCCTATGCGGGCAACAAAGGAACATATCTGGCAAGCGGCGTATTGGGTTTCAACGAGCAGAACCCGGCCGTTTACATTCCTGGAGCCTCAACAGTGGCAAACACCCAGCAGCGCCGGCTAAATCCTCTTTTTGGAAGTGTGGGATTGTTCTCCTCCGACAACAATTCGCACTATGAATCGCTGCGGCTGAATCTCGAAAGAAGATTCAGCCGGGGCTTTTCATTACTGGCTAACTACACTCGTTCGCGTCTGATTGACGATCTTAGCCCTAATGGCGCGAACGGCCGCACGGATCCTTTCAATCGGGCTTTCGACTATGGGCTGTCCAACGACGATTTCCCGAACGTCTTTAATTTTTCCGCAATGTGGCAGATTCCAGCGGTGCCGCTGCACGGACTGTCAAGCAAGTTAGTGAACGGGTGGGAACTGACAGCGATTACCAACTGGCGGTCCGGATACCCGTACTCGGTATTCAGCAATGTGGATAACTCGCTGAGCGGGGTCGGATCAGACCGCGCAGACTATATCGGTGGTCCCACTGTTTTGCCGAATCAATCCCACGGAGCTTTGGTTCAGGAAGCTTTTGATGTGGCTGCATTCGTTCCGAACGCGATTGGCACATTCGGCAACTCCGGCAAGAACATTTTGCGCGGCCCGCGTTCCTTCAATACCGATCTCGGTCTTTTGAAGAACTTCGCCGTAGTAGAACGAATATCGGTGCAGTTCCGAGCCGAGTTCTTCAATGCTTTCAACAATGTTAATTTCTCGAACCCCCAAAATTATCTTGGGTCGTCTTCCACGGGCCAGATTACATCGGCCGGTAGTCCTCGCGTGCTGCAGCTTGCTTTGAAGCTGATGTTTTGATCAGGGGGAGTCGGGGTGAGTCCTCGACTTCTCTACTTTTTGAAGATGCTCAACCAACCTAACCTTGTTGCCTGCACAATTTTGGCGTGCTGTATGTTGCCCAGTTTCATGCTGGGCGCTACCGTTGAACTCAAACAGCATGACGACCGAATAGACGTCATTATCGGTAACAAGCCTTTCACGACGTATTACTTCGGAGCAGTCGCGGCCAAGTCTTATCTGATGCCGCTCCAGACTGCCAAGGGACTGATTATCAGCAGGCCGTTTCCTATTGGAAACGATGCTTCGAAGGGCGATCCCAAAGCTTCTTCCTTTGAGCCTCATCAACGGCCGCTCTACTTTGCTCATGGCGATATCGACGGATTGAATCTCTGGGCGGAACCTGGCTTCCAGAAATACTATGGCGGTCATTCGCGTCAAGCGTACGGCCACATGACTAATCCAAAGATAGAAGAGGTGCACTCAGGCCCGGATTCCGGCACTATGAAAGCAAGTTTCGCCCTCGCCGATCAGAATGGCCGTGTGATCGGTCGAGAGACACAGTCTTTCACATTTGCGGGGGACGACCGCCAGCGTACCATCGATTGCGATTTCATCCTGAAAGCCGAGGACGGGCCGCTCACATTGGGCGATACCAAAGAGGGCACATTCGGCATACGACTTGGGCCCGAGCTGAGCGCGCCACTCGGTCACATGATCAACTCTCATGGCGCTCAAGGTGAAAAAGATATATGGGGGAAGCCTGCCGACTGGGTCGACTACTCCGGAGCAGTATCCGGTCAGAGGGTGGGCATCGTGGTATTCGATCATCCGAAGAGCTTCCGGCACCCGACCACATGGCACGCGCGGGGCTACGGGCTACTCGCGGCAAATCCGTTTGGCGCTCGTGAGTTCACAAGCGACCCGAGTAAAGACGGGAGCTGGACGATTCCCGAACGCAAGTCACTGGAGTTTCGATATCGAGTTGTGATCTATGACGGAGACCTATCGCCGGCGCAAATAGCTGCCGCCTACAAGCAATATGCCGCACAGCATTAAGCTTTCCCGCATCTCGCGGCAATTCCTGTTGCTAATCGCTTGCTTGAGCATCGGCAGTGCGCAGCACATGCAACCAAAGCTCATCGACTGTCACGTGCACCACAATGGCAGCCCAGATTTCCTGGGCAAGCTGGTCACCAAGCTTGACAGTTTGCAAGGTATGGCGATGCTGATTGTTGAGCCAAAGGATCTGCAATCGGTCACGGAGTTTATGAAGCAGCAACCCGACCGGCTGATCGGTTTGGGACAGATAGAGCTTGATTCGCCGGATGTAATTGAGGCGATCGATCGCTTCCACAGAGCCGACCTCCGCGGCTTAGGCGAGATTACAAAACCAAAGTACCCGTATGACGACCGGCGGTATTGGCCGGCGTATGAGCGCGCTGAAAAGTACGGAATGATCATTCTGTTTCACACCGGGATTGTGAATCGGAACAATCCCGAAATCCCAACCGATGTCAGTTCTGATCGCATGCGAGTGTCGACGCTCGACCTGATTGCCCGGCGCTTTCCAAAGCTGACGATTCTTGGCGCGCATCTCGGCAATCCGGACTACGCATGGGCGGGTGAGGTGGGGCGATGGAATCCGAACATTTATTTCGATGTGTCTGGTTCAACACTTATCAAGAAACAGGAAGACTATGCTTTTTTTCAAATCTGTCTTCTGGTGGACCAGCGTAGCGAGCGCGCACACTCCTAAATCGAATGCGCCAGCTTTCGAGAAACTCGTGTTTGGGTCGGATGTTTTCGAAGGAGACCTTGGCGAATTGGATCGGGAGTTGGAGCGCTATCATCACATGCTCGATGCCTGCGGCGTTCCCCTCGAGGTGCAGGCGAATATCTTCAGCGGGACACTCTGGCGTATTTTGAACCGCTAACAGATCTGCGAGACGTAGTTGAACCTGGAACCGGAGGACTGATGAACAGGCGGCATTTTCTAGTGAGCTCAGCGGGAGCGGTTGTCTTACCGAGTCGCGCAAGCGAGTCCGAACGATATGGTTCGCGTTGCCTGCGTCGGCGTTCGCGGCCAAGGACAGAGCCACATTCGAGCGTACGCCAAAATGCCAAATGTGGAGATTGCGGCGCTGTGCGACGTAGACGAATCAGTCCTGAATCAGCGGTTACGAGATGCGGAGGGTTTAACAGGCAAACGCCCGGCGGCCTTCACCGAGCTACGGAAGCTGTTGGAGGAAAAGAATATTGACGCGATTTTCGATAGCGACACCAAATCACTGGCACTCGCTGCAGGCGATCTGGGGCTGCCAGGCGGGAAAAGATGTCTATGTTGAAAAGCCATGCGCGTACAACATCTTTGAAGCGCAGCAACTTCTTGCGGCTGCGCAGAAGTACAACCGCTTAGTGCAGCACGGAACCAACGCTCGTTCTTCACCTACGATGCAAGAGGCGGTGCAAAAAGTTCGAGAAGGTGTGATTGGGACTCCTTATATGTCTCGTGGTCTCTGCTACAAATGGCGCGACACGATTGGGCGTACGCCGGTAGAGGCCGCGCCGCCTGGCGTCCACTATGACCTCTGGCTGGGACCCGCGCCTCAGCGCGAATTTACTCGCAACAGATTCCACTACAACTTTCACTGGTTTTGGGACTACGGCAATGGAGACATCGGGAATCAGGGCGTACATCAGATGGATGCCGCACGCTGGCTCCTAGGGGTGAAGTACCCGACAAAGGTCACTGCGACGGGTGGGCACTTCATGTTCGACGATGATCAGGAGACGCCCAACACCATGGTGGCGACCTTCGAATTCGATGGCGACGTGCGAAAGATGCTGATGTTTGAAGTACGGCATTGGATTTCGAACAGCGAAGCCGATATTCTGTCGATTGCCGATAAGATGTCTGGCCCTGCCGCAGGCACGCACGCGACGGTCGGGAATGTTGTTTACGGTTCGAAAGGCTATCTCAGCACTGCCAACGGGTACGAGACGGTGATTGGGAAGGAGCATCGGCCCGGTCCCAAGTCCGCCAACAATGAAGAGGGCAATAACTGGGCTAACTTCATCCAGGCAGTCCGCAGCCGTAAGCAATCGGATTTAAACGCTCCATTGAGTGAAGCAGTTCCTTCGGTAGTCCTGATTCACCTTGCGAATATCTCCTACCGTCTCGGCCGTTCCTTGAATTTCGATTCGAACACGATGACATGCACGGGAGACTCGGAAGCCAATCAAATGTTCTCCCGGAAGGAGTATCGCGCGCCTTTCATTTTTCCGAAGGTCGTTTGATGGGTTCTGTTGCAGATAGCAGACAGTATCCGTCAAACGACAAGCTGAGTTGCTGATGGTCTCGTCTTGGATTACGCCGCCAGGACTTGCTGCCACATTTCGGCGTGGCTCGCCTGAGTGCCACCGAGTCGTCGTAGATCGTATTGTCGCTTCTTGATCTTCTCGGCGAACTCGATTCGGCCAATCACCACCCGCGCATTGTCGAACGACTGAAAGCCAAGCATCGGCTGTACTCTTTTCTTTACCCGCCGATGGTCTTGCTCGACCACGTTGTTGAGGTAAGCACAGGAGCGCACACGCATCTTCTGGTAAAAGATCTCGCCGGAATCCTTAAGTTCCTGAACAGCTCGATGCGAGGCGGCGTAGGCGTCCAGCGTGATCGACAACGGGTCGCCATGTTTTCGCAAAGCAAGGCGAAATAACGTCTTTGCTGCGCGTACATCTCGTTGTTTGCTGAGGAAGAAATCGACTGTGCGCCCCTCGCCATCGACGGCTCGATACAAGTAAGTCCATTCGCCCGAAACCTTTATATATGTTTCGTCCACTCGCCAGCTCAGTCCAACCGATTTCTCATAACGGCGCCAGCGCTTCTCGAATTCAGGGGCGTAGCGCAGAACCCATCGCATCACAGTGCTGGCCGCAACGGAAACACCTCGATCTCGCAGTAGCTCACAGATCTGTCGGTAGCTCAGCGGATAGGTAAGATACCAACGAACTGCGACAATGATCACCTCATCCTCGAACCATCGACCACGAAACAAAGGATCACGACTCGAGCGGGCCTTTGGCATCTTGGCAGTGTACCCGATATCTGAAGTCTGCAACAGAACCGTGGCTACTACCCCGAAGAAGGCAACGTTCTACTCGTTAGCGAAGAACGACATCTGGCTTCATCGCGAGCTCCTTTAAGGGTCCGAGCAGTCCAGAATTGGCTCCCACTCGAGTCGATAAGCGGAAAGGGTCCTCTACGAGAAGATCTCCGCCACGCTTAACTCGCCGCCAAACAGCGGTAGTGGGATTTGCCGCCCGATGTCATAGACAAAAGTGCCACCTTCGCGACGCGTAACAGTAACCTCTTTCCGCTTCGGGCTTACCATCCAAAACTCTTGCCCGCCGGTGGAAAGATACAGGGTTGCCTTCTCCCGCATCTCAGCCTGAGTATTGGACCGAGACAATACCTCGATAACCAGCTCAGGCGAGCCTTGTAGGTTGTCCTCATCGTCCGTGGCGATCCATCGCTCGTGCGATACAAAGGCTACATCGGCACCGCGAAGTTCATACTGCGGGAGAGCTCGGAAAGGAACTTCGGAGGCCACAATTCCCTTGAGCCCGACTCGGGAGCGTAAGAGCTCTACCAATCGATACTGGAGCTTGGTGTGCCTCATCTTCGGTCGAGTCAAAGTAACTACCTGGCCCCAGTGCAGTTCTTGGACGACTTCGCTCGATTGTGGAAGTTCACGATACTGTTCGACCGTCATCAGCAACGGTTCGGCTACGGCGGCCATTTCTTACCTCTGCTCTAGTATGAATGGATTTGGGTACAAAAACCAATTTTCAATCTTCTCCGGCTGCGTAGAACGAATCACTTCGCCTTTTCCTGCTTCGATCAGCTCGATGGCGCGAGTTTAAAGCTTGCGTTCACTCTACCCGGATCTTGACTCGGTCATTCACAGCCTGCACCAGATCCTGCTTCGTCCCGAGGTACCGCTCCGTCGTCTGAATACTAGCGTGCCCGAGAAGCAGTTGAATTGTTCCAAGTCCCCTCCGGCTTTGCGGCAGAGTTTGGCGCAGGTCCGGCGCAGATCGTGGGGGGGTGAGTTCCGGATGGCCGACGGCGGCCCCGCAGCGCCGGACGAGGGTGTACACCAGATCTTCACTGATCGGCTGAACTGTCGGTTCGAGTGCTCCGCCCTTGCGCAGCGTCCGAAACAAGGGTCCTTCCCGGATCTCCGCGTCCTCGAGCCAACGGTCCAGCATTCGCTTCACCCAGAGCGGCACGGGCAACGGTCCGGAGCCGTCTTCCCTTCCCTTGAATATCGAGCAGCACCCAGCGTTCGTCGCGCAGCTGCAGATGCCGGACCTCGAGCCGGACGAGTTCGTCGTGGCGCAGCCCGCAGGCGACCAACAAAGCCAAAATGGCGCGGTCCCGAATTTCGATGCGGGTCTTCCCCTCGGGCACCCCGAGCAGTTTGCCCGCTTCGCCCTCGGTCAGCCATTTGCCGAGGCGCTGCCCTCCTTGCTTCACATTCGGGACGGAAGCGAGCTGCAACGCTTCTTCGCGACTGAGTGCGCCCCGGTCGGCGGCTTGCCGAAAAAGTAGCCGAACGGCGCTCAGCCGCTGATTAACGGAAGACACGGACAAGTCGCGGGCGAGGAGCGCCGCGCGCCAGGCTTCGACCAGCGGTTTCGAAAGCGGTTCCCCCCGTTCCGCTGTCCAGCCAAGGAAATCCGTCAGTGCCGTCGCATAAGCCTGCTTGGTCTTTTCGGAGGTGAGGGTCCCGAGAACGGAGTCGATCAGGAGCGAGGGCGAAGAATCCCCGGCGAAAGAGGAAAGGACGAGACCTCCGCCGTGACCGCTCATGGGGAAGCCAGGGGAAGACGCAATTGCGCCGGATGTCCGGGATGCTGCTCCCGCCAGAGCCGAAAGCACAGATCGGAGTACTCGCCCGGCAACTGTCGGCGACGATGCAAGCGGGCATGACAGCAACGGCACAGCGCGATCTGGTCCGTCGGCCGATCCGTCCCCGGCCGACGATGGTGCACGACCAGTCCCTGACGCGCCAGGCAGACTTGGCAGCAGCCGTCCCGGGTGAGAACCGCTTCGCGGTGCCCGCCGAAGAAACGCCGGGAATGCCGGCGCCGGTCGTAACACCGTCGGCAGAGTCCGGCCGCGACGAGGGCCGTCGTCCCGCAGGCCCGGCACCACCAGGCGGGCTGCGTCATCTTCCGGCGCCTGGTTGGTTTCGGGGTGGTTCAGTTCCCTGCCCCGCTGCGCCCGACAAAACCCGTATCCATTCGAGCGGTAAGCCGTTCGCGACCGAGGCCTCGAACAGGGTCCGCTCGAGCCAGGCCGAATCGAGATCGCCCGTGGCGGGACGGAGCCAGCCAGGTTGGTGCGAAATCCCTGGTTCGCGCACGGCACGAAAGCATAGCGCGATGATGAAGTGAAGGATTGGTCTGCCACCTTCGAGCTTAGAGGCAGGCCCGATTGCGAGCATCTATGTGGAAAGACTTCACCTTCGCTCTGCGCACGTTGCGAAAGAGCCCCGCATTTGCAGCCTGATTGGCGACAATTGAACTTCCCTGCCGTGTTGCCTCAGCAGAAAATGTTACCGCAGAATAGTTGTCATTTTCGCAGCCTCTCGCGATTTGATTGGGGCTCCTTGATAGTCATTGGCTACACTGTTGCTGACCCTGGCTGAGGGTAGAGCAATGCGGGGACGCAACTCGAGCGCAGACCAAGGGGCCAGACCAAAAGGGGCGACGTCTTCGCCCCTTCTGCTGTGAACGGATTGGGCATTGGGATGGCAGAGAAGCGGAAAATCCAGGGGGAATGGGGGCGAGCCCGGGCGAGCCCCCAATCAAGAATCGATTCCTTCCTTAAGGTTGGTTGGCATCAATGCCGCAGGGGACGTCGTCTGAGTCGACGTCGAAGTTGGCCAGACTGGACCGATTGTCAAAAAAACAACGCTAAGCCATGTGGGCCGCTAGCGGATCCAGAGCCGACAGCCGGAGTGGCCGAAAGCGACCCCAGGTGGATTGAGCGCCCTTCCACTGGTACGTTCCTGTGATCGCGATGTGTTCCCAGCCCAAGGGTGAGATATGCGGGAGGTAGTGAGCTGGCAGGGAGATTCCCCGTTCCTGTACGGTTTTGAGAGCCCGGTCGAGATAAGCGGTATTCCAAAGCGTGATCGCGGTAACAACCAGGTTGAGCGCCATCACATTGAGATCCTGCTCGAGCTGCGTCCGATCCGGTACGGCACCGCGCCGGTAAAAACGAATGGCGCGCTTGAGGGTGTGGTGGGCTTCCCCTTTATTCAGCCCGATCAGGACGCGCCGGCGGAGTTCCGGATCTTGGAGCCAGGCCAGCGTAAATAGCGTCCGTTCGATTCGGCCAATCTCGCGCAAAGCAGCCGCCACGTGTGACTGGCGGGGATAGGCGGCGAGCTTTCCGACCAGGAGAGAAGCGCTGGCAGAGCCTTGTCTGATCGATGCGGCAAACCGTGCCACCTCATCCCAATGCCGGCGGATGCTGGAGGTATGAATGCGGCCGGCAATCAACGGACGCAATTCTGCGTACAACGAGGGTTTCTCAAAGGAGAAGAGACGATGGT
>JAABUQ010005180.1_pt1 | contig 21187 bp, 29 predicted proteins | sample 5560001 | NCBI WGS metagenome assembly JAABUQ01 (sample SAMN10711888, study PRJNA513371) | rock metagenome | isolation source: Antarctica rocks | place: Antarctica: Victoria Land, Finger Mt nord | collected 2015-12-18
ATGGCGAGGGGGGAGAGCGTGATGGTGGGTTTGGGAGGTTGGGAGGGGGAAAGATGGGAGGGAGTGGGGGTGTGCGGTGTGGTGCGTGAGGTTGGAGTGATGCGTGGGGGAAGGAGGGCGCGGAGGGCTAGTTTGGTGGGATTGTGGGGGAGGGATGTTTAGGGAAGGGGAGGGTGCCAAGAGTGGGTTGTGCATTGACACTGCGGGGACTGTTGACAGCAATCCTGTCGTGGGGGATGGAGAGGAGCCGGGAGATCTGTTTCGGTAAGTGAACAGCAAGGAGCGAATGGAAGAGATCGAGAGGTCTTCATCTCTTGGGCCTTGGATGGATTGCGGTTGCCTGCCATTGTAGCGGACTGAGCTGAATGGGCTGGGTTTTTCAACTTCGGTTCGGGAAACTTGGAATAGTCGACTTGGAAGAGTTGATTGCGCAAGGTTTAGGTCTGAAGTGACGTGGTTTGGCATCTTTCGAATTGAGGATCGACGAGTTCAAAGATTAAAATACAGGTTGTGGGCTTAGGACGCCTTCTTTGGGGATCTTATACGCCAAGATGGATATTGCACAAAGACTGCGCTCACTTCAAATGCTGAATCGAAACATGTTCGCAGATTTCAAGTCGAATCTTATCAAATCAGGTAATTGTTGCGAGGTCATATAGGTGGAGAGATAAGGGGCTGAGCAGTGTGCCGAATATTGCCACCCACCAAACAAAATGGAGGCTGAGCAGTGTGACGATGATGCTTGAGCACACCACACCCAGCGAGCTTGATAAGGAGTTGGAGCCTTCGCTCAATCGAATGCTGTCCGTGTATATCACCATTGAAAATCAAACATGATTGATTCTCTGTACAACCATCGCTGTCGCGGCTCCTCCGCCGTTACAGATGGCTGCAACACCATACTGTTCAGGTTCCAATTGATGCAGCAGCGTGGTGAGGATGCGTGAGCCAGAGCTTCCCAACGCATGACCAAGTGAGATGGCCCCGCCACGCGGATTCACGTTGTCGGTACCCAAGGAGAGGATCTTCTGATTTGCTTTGATGACCGCAGCAAATGCTTCGTTAAACTCCCAAACGGCGACCTGGTCTTGAGATATACCAGCTCGTTCGAGAGCGATGGGTACAGCTTTTGCGGGTGCAACGGGGAAGTCCACTGGATCCACCGCGGCGTCTGCCGAGGACACAATTCGAGCCAATACGCGACTGCTCGAACCGTATGCTGATGCCATGTCTTTGCTACCCAGCACGAGCGCAGAGGCACCATCGTTGAACGTCGACGAATTGGCTGCGGTGACGGTTCCACCGTTCTTCACGAAAGCTGGTTTCAGCGTTGGGACTTTCTCTTCTTTCAGGCTGTCGTAACCTTCGTCTTTCGAGACGACGGTCTCGCCTTTCCGGCCCTTGATTGTAACAGGTGCAATTTCATCTGTAAACCTGGACTCGGCCCAAGCTTTCTGTGCCCTTTTGAAGCTCAATATGGCATATTCATCCTGCTCCTCCCTGCTGATATTGTGCTTCTTTGCCGTCTCTTCAGCGCAGACACCCATGTGGAACTGGTTGTACACATCCCATAATCCATCCTTGATCAATCCATCTTCCATACTAATCGCGCCGAAAGGGGGTTGTTGGTTCGCCCTAGGCATGTAGTATGGTACACGGCTCATGTTCTCCATCCCTCCCGCTACTTGGGCTTCTGAAAGCCCTAATTGTATATTCTGTGCTGCAAAAACAACGGCTTTCAAGCCTGAGGCGCATACTTTGTTTACTGTGACTGCATCGACTGTCGGTGAGAGCCCTGCTAACATAGACGCTTGACGAGCGGGCGATTGACCAACGGCGGCTTGGAGTACATTGCCCATGTAAACATCCGTAATCTTGTCTTTGGGAATTCCGGACTTTTCGAGCGCAGAGGTAATGGCGGTAGCGCCTAGTTGGGGAGCAGGGACAGAGACGAAGGAGCCATTGAACTGATGTATCATCAGCTACGAAAGTGTCCGCAAAGAAGTCTGATGCGCACTTTGCCTGTAGGTGTACGAGCTGCGCTGAGGATGTAGGCATCTCGAATTTCACCTCTCGTCGTAGGGCTTGTGCTGAGGTGTCTTCTCACTTGGTCTACGCGCTGCAATGGACGTTGCACCGCTTGTGTTATTAATCTTTTCGATGTGTGTGGTAATGTTGTAGACATGATGGTGAATGAAGAATGATGAGAGGGCGAGAGCTCAATTGAGAGAAAGAAATTCGGTGATGCGGGATGACGAAAAGAGGGGCAAAAGTCAGAGGCGCGAACGTTCAATCCTTACGGAGTAAACAATGATTTTGAATGGCAACAGAGAATACTCTACTGTAAACTTAGGAAATACATCTACTCCTTACTGCGGTAAACAAGTCATCAGCCCCAATCCATTCAACCGGTTCCATACCTCTCCCTGCTTTTCAACCGTCTCCATAGTCCCCCCACTTTCTGCTACAGTTACCGTCGCAAAGCACCCATCATGCCTGAGTGCAACGTCGTCCTCCGCCGGCAAACGGCCACCGTTCCCGCAGATATCAAGGTCGACTGGCCCAGGAAAGCGCTCATCGACGCCGAGGAGTCTCGTCATCACGAATTTCCAATTGTTGATATCATCGCGCTTCTCGCGTCCCTCGCTCCCGTCAATCGGGCCGAAGTTGACGTTCAACAGTGTCTTATAGGGCAGATATGGCCGATCGGCACTGAGCAAGGCGTTGGTGAAGTTGGCCGCGAGACTGTTGTAGACCTGGAGATAGTGCGTGTCCCCCTGCTCCTTTGCCGCCTCATTAAACGCGTGGTGCCGTCCGGTGTGGCCGCTGAAAGCAATGGCGGGGACGCTCAGCTTTGCAGCTATTGCTGCGGCGCCGAAGGTACCGGATGCTATCGTTATCAAACCCTTATTGGCGCCGACATTGGGACCTGACAGCGCGATGTCAACCGGCCCTGTACGCCGGGGGGGAGGAGGTGCTTGCAACCAAGTTGGGGGGTCCGGCTGTGCCGGCGGTGGAGCCCTCGATGTCACGGATCCTCTTTAAGGCTGCATTGTCCAACACGGGGTAGGGGTAAGTGGGGTTGTCAATGGGGGTAGCCGTGTTGTGCAGAAGAATGAAGACCTCTTCTGCGACGATGGTGACTTGGTCGTCGCTGAGATAGGGGGCGGGGGCGTTGGGGGGAAAGAAATGGTCTGCATCTCCGGAGGCGATGGCCAGAATGATAGACCAGAGTGAGCTGGGTGCCATGTGCAGCCGCGCGGAAAGGATGCTCAAAAAAGTTGAGCCTGTGGAAGTGCTGGTGGAGTGCTCGGAGGCGTCATTGGGAAGGATGATTGCGGCGAGTTTACAGACATGACGCATCCGGGTGTCTGAGTCCTCAAGAGCCTGAGAGGCAACTGCGTATACAGCTGAGGCAGCCCTCTTGCCGTTGCAATCCAGTTTGCCGGCGCGAGCGGTAGACCAGTCCGCAAAGAACTTTGGAGCCAGTCGGAGAATGTCATAGCGCATCGCTGTCGCCGGGAAAGAATTCACGTAGTTGATCGTCACGTCTGCAGGGTAAGAGCCAGTGGCAGTACTGCCCTTTTGGCATGAATTGTACTCGCAAGGGGTCGTGAGTTTATACGCATCGCCATCTAGCAGCTCGAGAGACCTGAGGTCCTTTGAACCGGAGCCGCTTTTGTCGGTAGCGGGAGCAGAGATAACCACATTGTGGCCATTAACGGTAAGGATGTCATGAAAATTGCGGATAGAGAGTTCAGCCCAGCCATCATCGTTGGAGAGTATGATGTTTGCAGCAAAGGCAGAAGTGAGAATGAGGCTGGTGAGGAGTCTGGTGAGGAGGGGTGAGGGCCGCATTTTTGCGATATATATGTATAGAATGGTGTGGGCTTTGTGAAAGTCTCCGATGAACTAGAAGGCTTTATCTGGAACGGATAAGAAGTTTGAGCAGTTTGACTTACAATATCATGAAGGAACAGGCAGAATGGAGACAGTCAAACAAGATTATTGTGAGTAGAGCGTACGTTGAAGGAAGAGGATCTCGACACAAGATATATCAAATATTTGAAATTCTCATAGCAGGCTATGTCTTGTGGCTGATCCTCATCCAGGCAAAAATTCTTTTCTTCCAATTCTTAGGAATTCTCAATGAGTCAGACTTTCTGATAGCTGCTTGAACAGTCATAGCATAGAATACTTGGAACCTTTGAAATCGCTGAAGAGTGCCCTCCTACTAAGTAGTAGATTGGTGACCACTTTTTTTGAAAGCGAGAAATAAGATGAAGACCCATGTACCGGCAACGAAGGCAATGAAAACATTGCGACTATCCACATCTCCTACACTGGTTTCAAGAGCTCTAGTCGATATGGAACCCCGGTAGATGATAAGACCTAGCAGAAAGGACGGAATCGATATCTTGACCATGAAGAAAAGGGTGGGAACAATGAAGACAGCTATCAAGGATATGCTAGAAGGATCGTATGCTCCATGGCAGGGAGGAGGTAAGCGGAGCCAACCTCTGATGCTCTTTGGCTAATAAATGGAACTCAACATTCGCTGCAAAACACAAGCAGAGTAGATGGATAGACATTCAGAGGAGACAGCGTTGGATAGGGAGGCCCCGGCTACACAGTAGGCCAGATTCAAGCTCTTGAAGCACAAACCAGTGCCAACAACCTGAGATGGGATGGCGCCCTGCAACTATGATGACTTGTCAAACCCGTGGGCGAGATGGCTCATTTACGGCGACAGCATTCATAGGGCGGTCGTCAATGATGGCTTGCTTGAAGGCACGAGCATCCCCTTCATTGCCACTCAAGATATCCGGCTCGACACTGTCATAGCGAACAGCTATATCTCCAAAATCTACCACGAAAGCTCGATTCTATCAATCGCATCGTGTCTATTGCGCATTCAAGGACACCTGTGACCTTTACTGCTGTGGCGGCAAGGGAGACTGCATTCATTCTGAGGGTTTTTGATCAACGAAGATTGTTCGTTTAGCATATGTCAGCATCCACTGGTCTTGGAAGTCTTTGTCGATTGCGGTTATTTATACCAAAGAACTCAGTCGAGCCTCCATAACTAGGAGGAGAAGTGGTCTTTGTCCAATGCGAGTGCAGAAATCGTGGAATCAGCCGCATCCGCAGCAACGGAACAGAAATGACCTCGGCTCCCGATCTCCGAAACAACCCCACGAACCCACATCAACATCACTTTTCCTCCTCTCCCTCCTCCTGCTCCACCTCCACCACACTCCCTCCCAGATGCCTTCTTCCTCCCCCTCCTCCCCGTCGGCACCCTCAATCCCCTCCGCCGAAGACGTCAAAGATGAAGTCGTCGTCGCCACCAAAAAAGCCGCCTCCAGCCTGCGCTCCCTCGCAGCGGGCGGCGTTGGCGGAGTCTGCGCCGTCGTAGTCGGACACCCCTTCGACCTCGTCAAAGTCCGCATGCAAACCGCAGAGAAAGGCGTTTACACCGGCGCCATCGACGTGGTCCGAAAAACAATCGCGAGGGAAGGTCTGCGCAAGGGTCTCTACGCCGGTGTCTCGGCGCCGCTGGTGGGCGTGACACCCATGTTCGCCATCAGTTTCTGGGGCTACGACGTGGGCAAAAATCTCGTCCGGTCTTTTTCCCCCAACACCAGTCCAGACACCCCGTTCTCGATCGGCCAAATCGCCAGTGCGGGGGCTTTCTCCGCTGTCCCGATGACGCTTGTCACCGCGCCGTTTGAACGTGTCAAAGTCCTCCTTCAGATCCAAGGGCAGAAGCAATTGGCTCCGGGAGAGAAGCCGAAATACTCTGGTGGTCTGGATGTAGTGCGGCAGCTCTACAAGCAAGGGGGGATACGCTCGGTGTTCCGTGGGAGTGCTATGACGCTGGCTCGTGATGCGCCGGGGAGTGCCGCATATTTCGCCACGTATGAATACATCAAGCGGATAATGACGCCGAAGAACGCGGATGGTACACCCAGCGGCGACCTGAGCTTGACGGCTGTGATGACCGCTGGTGGTGCAGCTGGCGTGGCGATGTGGATTCCGGTGTTCCCAGTGGATACGATCAAGAGTCGGTTGCAGAGTGCGGAGGGGAAACCGACGATAGGTGGCACTATCAGGGGGCTGTATGCCAATGGGGGGTTGAAGGCGTTCTTTCCTGGCATGGGACCGGCTATGGCGAGAGCGGTGCCGGCGAATGCGGCGACGTTCTTGGGGGTGGAGTTGGCGCATAAGGCTATGGATAAAATATTCTGATGGAAAAGAGGTAGGTTCTTGGGGGCATCGGGCAGCGTACGCTTTATTGTTGGAGGGTTAGACCACGATAACCATGTACTACTATGAGAATCCCTTCAGTAAGAGGATGATGTCTAGCCAATGGAAGCAGCCAAAATTCTTTTACTTGGGCTCACCCGCTCTTTCAATGTAGACTGAACGCCGCTGAACTCTCACATGGCCTGAATGCACGCAGCTGGCCTTGCGGCTTTTCGAATTGACAGTCCAGAGCCAGGGAATGGGAGCATTGGGTTTACATTTACGTCTTTGCAAGGAAATTCAGGCAGTCTTGGCATGGCCAAGGAGAATGTACGTGGGAAATCTGGGTTCTTTTTAATCGCTGTAATCATAGGGACAGAAAGACTAGGAAAGGAAGCCACCGCGTTGCCCCTTGACCAATACATAATACCGTGTTGGTATATGTTCAACACGGGCTTACCTTTTCGTCAAAGGGTAACGCAGTGCCTTCCGTCTTGGTTTTTCTGGCAATTATAGGGCGATGATTCGATCGGCGACGAAAGATAGAAAGTTCGATTCCCTTACAATACATTTTTATTATTGGGTAATAAATCTTTACTCTTATTTACGGCGGCGGCGTCCGTTTATTTCGGAAAAATATATAAATAATAATAATATATTGTAAGGATAATCGTACTATATAGCTAATACCGTATTAATAAATTATTAATACGGGCCTACCCTTTTAGTCAAGGGGCAGCGCGGCGGCTTCCCGTCCTGGTCTTTCTATTACTGCAATTGAACCTTCCCACCAAACGTTTTGTGCGAGTTTCCCCTGGATAAAAAGCAAAATCCTTTCCGCAGTACAGACAACAGAGGGGCTGTGCTGGATACGGGACGACAATGTAGGATCGGGAAGAGTTATGAAACCCATATTGATCGTCGTATTTTGGTGGGTAGTGTTCTAGTGGGTCGTGTTTCATCCAAGGACATCACTCACCAAAGATAGACCAACTAAGAAAGGACTAGTCATCCTTCCCATAAGCGAGCGAATCAGAAGCGAGGCATCCTTTGAGGCAAAGCCAGGGAACTGCCTCATGTTGGCTGCTGCCTGAGACCTCCATCACTTTATCTATTCATCACCAACATTTCCTCTTCCTTCTCTCTTTCATCACCGGAAGTCTATCCCATCAAAGAAACATTGATCTTCATTTCAACATTCCCCTAAATATCATACCCAGTCCACTTCGCTCCACGCCACCATGTCTGGTGTCGCTCACCACCTCGTCCGTCGAGCCCTCGACATAACCAATGAACAGTACGCCAACACCTCCAACGATGACGACCAGGTCAAACGCATCGCCATCTGGGGCATGCTCATCCTCTGGGCCACCGGAATCATCTACACCGCAATGATGGCCGCCATCTCCTACACCTACGGGGACGTCATCGCAACCCTAGCCATGATCGAAACCCCCACCGCAACCGCCTACACCCCGGCCCCGCCGCCCAAGTACACCGACGCCATCGACCAAAAGACTCCTCTCGCCATCGAAGAGCCCCAGGAACCCGACCTCCTCCTCGCCCACGCACCCATAACAGCCAAACTCCGCACCGCCGTCCACCACCTCCGCCGCGTCGGCGGCCGCCTTGCCCGTTTCCGCGGCTTCCACATCGCCCTCCTCTACAACATCCTCCACGCCGCTTTAATCCACCTCTTCACGCCCCGCGGGTCCATGTCCGCCATGCGTCCCTTGATCGCCGTGCTCGCCACCATCGCTCTGTGCCGCCTCCAAATGACCTGGACCCACCACGTCATCTCCGCACCCCGCGCCGAACCCGTCCGCTGGTACAAACGCTTCCCGAGCATCCAGGCTGGCAAGAACATCCTCCTGCCGACCGCCGTCTGGGCCGTCGCCCAGCAAGCCGCTATGTACGTCCCGGCCGGGCTATTCGTGGCTATCGCAGAAAATTACCACCACCCCGAGGTCTACGGCTCCAACCCAGCTACCGTCCAAAAAATCGCGATGGTGCAGATGCTCTTTGTCGGGCTGATCTGGATCGGTACCATCATCTTGGTCGTCATCCCCGCCCAGGTCACCATGACCCGCGTCATGGCATCCATGCTCCCAGAGGAGGACGAGCCGATCGTGCCCTTCGACCGCAGCTTCGCTGGCAAGGTCACCTCGGAGCAGATCGCCTCGGGCGGAGCGGTCAATATGCTCGATGCGTGGAAGACTTTTGACAAGCAGGCACGATTGAGGTTGGTTAAGCTCTATGTCAAGGTCTTCATGGTGCAAGTCGCGACGACGGTCTTGTTTGCTGGTGTCTTGCTGCTTGAGCTTAGGGCCATTGTGGGGGCGAATGAGTTGCCGAAATTGGGGAGAGCGGCGTTGGAGGGGATGAAGGGTGGGTTGTAGACCCTTTAGAGGCTTTGCTTGGCTGCGGAAGGTCCGGGTAGGAGGAAGAGGAGTGTCTGGCGTTTGGTGAGAGGGGAACGGTGAGGAACGGTTGTGGGGTTGGTTCCTCTGGGACTGAAAGATTTCCTTGGCTCTCGGGTGGGAATAATGCTCTGTGGTTAACAAGTCTCATAACGTCCATAAAAATCTTTTGCGATGTCCACGACCACATTCATGCCCTTTGAAACGCGACGTACTTCATTACTCAAAGGACGCCTACCTGCTATATAAGCCATTGAAACCCGCACTTTTGAGCCACCAAACTCCACAGCCACCCCTCTCCTTCCCCTCTGTGTATACCTTCCGCTCTCCCTTCATACCCACCTCCCAGAGAGCCGAAACCCGACCGCAAAAACAACCCCCCTGTGCAAAAATACCCGCACCACCCTCCCACTCTCATTCACAGCCCCCTCCCCTATGGACATCCAGCACGCATCCCCACCGCACAAGCCCCCCCCACCTTCCCTCCCCCGAACACGCGCAGCTCACCCACCCCTTCCTCCCCAATCCCCCTCCAACCACCCCCCAACTACCCACCCAAAACCCCATCCACCCTCTCAGGCGCCGTACACCTCTGCACCAACACCGGCCTTGCAGGCCTCGCCTTCCGCACCGGCAACGACGGCACTGCATTCCCCTTTTCATCCCTTTCCTCCCTTTCCGCTGGCTTGACCGTAGGAGCGGCTTCGATCTCGATTTCAGAGATATTTAGTGGGGCCTGGGGGGGGAATGGGAGGTGGAGGGGGATGTGAGTGCTGGGGGTGCTGTTGACGGGGAGGGAGGTGTAGGTTGGCTGGAGGGTAGGGCGTTGTGGGGGGCGTGGGGTAGGGGCAGGTTGAGAGGGTTGGGGGATGTGGATATGGGAGGTCTGGATTGAAGAGCGGCGAGAAGATGTTCTGACCACATCTTCGGTTTCAGGGTCGGACTGTCGGTGGATGATGTCGTGCGTGTTGCTCTGATGGTAGACTGAGCCTCGCCGGACGGGTGATTCGTCGTCCACGGTCCTTGAGACGTTCGTGTCGTCTCTGCCGTGGAGGGTTTTCCGCGTTCGTTTCTCGATCCATTCGCCCGCCTCGCATGCGAGCACTTTCTCGAAGCTTACTTCTGCCATACGATCGGCGCCTTCCCATGGCCGCTTCTCCGCACGGTCTGGGTCCAGTAGTCGGGTGTTGTATCTCGTGTATACATCTACCAACATAGTTTTGATGACTGAATAGCTTGTGAGCGAACCTATTCGAGAGATCAAAGATCATCTGGAGCTCTCACTTGCAAGAGATAATTCCCGGCCCACGCAGCTTTTTGGGCCACTTGAGTACGTCCACATACTCTTTGCAAGAGTTTTGTAGCTCTCACGTGGAAGAAGCCATCGAATAGGGTCAAATGCATTTGGGTTAGGGAAAATATTAGACTGGCGGTTGATGAGGTAGGGTTGAGTGGCGACTGTTGTCTAGAATATAGTCAGTATCAATTTCAATGGCTTTTCTATCTATCTGAAGCACTCCGGAGGTGGTTATACCCCTGCCGGTAGGAAATAACCTGAGATCACACATCCGCCTTTCGGTACCGTTCGTGTTTGGTATGAGCTGATTGTGTCGACCGTTCGAAGGCCCTCCATCACTACAGCATTCAGATATGGCAAGGTATCAATCATTGCAAAGGTCCGGTCCTCTGCGTGAAGAGGAACGGAAGTGAGCAATTCAAGACGCAGCTTAGACTGGACCTCCGGATGGATGCTGATTTGACGAACAATGTATTCCAACGCAGCAGGGACTGCGTCTTGACCGGCAACTGTGGTTTAGTCAGTGTATACTCAGTACCCGGGATTCACGCTATTTCAACCTGCATGGTCCATAATTTCGCTGGCTCTCTCCTTCCAATCTAAAGGCTGGCCAGTGCGTTGGCTTCTCCAAAACAGGAGCTTATCGTAGACCCCAGTATTGAACATCCTCATTTGTTTTTCTGAGCCTCTGTCGAATTTGTCCGAGCTGGATCGATTTTCATGCTGTCGGACAAGTTTCGATAGCCATATTTGTGCTCTCTCATGAGCCTCCGGCCCATCCCAGCCAATGAGACCGCCGACGTATTTGAACGGTGATTCACTCTCCCAAAAGAAGAATTTATCGCGTCTCTCGTCATGGAAAAGATCCATATCATCCATACCCAGGTCTTCCAGGGTGTTTGGACCCTTTTTGAGATTGTCAAGGTATCTTGTACCATCCAGATCTGAAAATGCAAAAGCTGTAAAAACATCGGACTGAAGAGCCCTGAAAACATTTCGAATTACTACAGGGCCACTATTGCCGTGGAAAGTAGTATCACTGCTTGTCTGCTTTTCAAAGAAACGTGTTACTTTTGAAGTGCGAGCCTTGATCAGATCTTGCACGCGGTTTTGCGAAATGGCCGTCTTTGAATAAGCCGAGGCAAGAATACGCTTGCGTTCACCGTGTGCCCGAGATGATGCGAATGAAAACATATTCAGCTTCCTGGAGTGTTATACAATCAGTCCGAGCGGCTCAAAGCATGAGCAGAAGACACACCCAAAGTTTTGGAATACATTGTACCATTGGGATCTCTCAAAGCCTCCAGCCCACGCGACTTTTACGCCTTCACTTGTCATGATCGACACTTCATTTGGACCAACTCTAACCACCGGCAGAAATCCATCTCGGCCTTTGGATTTCGTGTGAGCTTCGTAGTGGTTAAGACGGATACTGTAGGAATATTTGATGTAAATATTATAGTATGATGACCATGGGGCCAGCCAATGGATAGCTGGGATCTTTCTCAGGGGACTTGTAAGACGATGATGGACAAAACGTATCACGATCATTAGGGAGACAAGTAAAGCCAAAGGCAGTACCATGGACCATGCATAGCAACCTTGCAGGGTCGACAGCGGAGCCATGTTTGAGTGTGGCTAATGCAGAAATTTTGTAAGAAGAAGCTTCAAAGGCCGTCATGCATCTCACAAAGGGGAATTGCAATGCTTCATCAAGGTTCTTAAGAAAGTTCAAGTAAAGCCTAGTTCAGATTTGTCCCGTCATTATTCGACGGGGCAGACGTATGTGCATTATAAATACCCGAACCTAGGATTGGGGATTCCCCTTTTCGCTAGGGGAATGGAGCAGTGCCGCCTTGGAGGTAGGAGCGGCGGAACATAGAGGAGCATTGTGAGAGCACGGGGTATATTGCACTTGGTTTTTTTACAAGAAAAATTGCAATGGCGCAGTTTGATAGACAAGTTTCCAGAGCGTATGAAAAGGTTTCTTCTAACGAAAACTAAAGAAGCGAATTGGACGGAATCAATCACATGCGAACGTTTTAAACTTGAAGCAGTAATTTGGACAGGAGCAAAGTCCAGATGGGTCCAAGCTCATGCATCGAGTCGCAGGAACACCTCAGGCTTGCCAGTTACGCTTCAATCGCTACCAAAGCTGAACTTACGATCATCGTTTCCCATTCGGAGTGAGATTGAGGCAAAGCAAAGCGGTAGTCCACATCGAGACCACCTTATTGACTTTATCGACGGCAAAGCTAATATCGTTCCGCCACCAGCTCCACGTAAACATTGCCAGGCCAATCAAAAAGATCAGTGCCTGTCAAAACGAAGACGAAAGTTCGAGATTACCCTAGTACTTTTTCTTGAATGTCTGGGGTAAAGCCAAGCGTGCGGAGATTTCAACAACGGATCTCCACCAGTTGGACTCAAGCAAGAATGCGGTTGAGGGGTGGACAATTGGGTTTCCACTGGTATGGTGTTTTGATCACGGCAAAGGCCAGAACAGGTATCGGTGCCTAGTGGTCGTGGCGTTCCTCGAACTGGGCCCCTTCATGACATGCAGAAGCGGATCTCGGATGCACGCCCTTTGCACTCTCCTACATGCGGCTCGTGCAGATTCGGAGATTTGAGTAGATCTCGTGATGTTTTGCCCCATTGCCATAGAGGTCTCCTTATGCAGGTGTGTCAGAATAGCAGCCCCTTTGAGCTTCCCCATATCCAGCTGTTGCTTGTTTAATGGACACCAAAATCTACTGAACATGCGACCGGCCTCGACCGCACTTTGTACCACATTATTTAGGCATATTTTGACATCTGACACCTGCGGTTTTGCGTCCTCGATCGATCGGCTCCGGTGCAAAACCAAACACAGAAATGCCGTCATACCCATAGACTTCATGTGAGGATGTCAGGTCGAGGAGTAAGGGGTCAAAGCTGATGTTAAGAAGGGCTAGAGGAAGCTATTATGTCACTGAGGGGAGGGGCTTGGTTAGTGTTGGCTTAGGAGATTTCAATTGCTCTATCTACCTAGGAATACAGGCTCATCTATATACTCGGCTGATCAATCTAGGCCCTATAGATAATAAGGTATTTAGTAGAGCTGATATGCCTTGAGTATAGCCCTTGTTGTTCGGTATACAGCCTGGCTAACAGTAATCCTAGGATTGCGATACGCTAAACCTAATTTAGCTTAGTATTGCTAGAGAGACTGCCCTAGTTATTCTCTAATATCCCTTTTTAGGCCTCGTAATAGCTTCCAAAATACTATTAGCAAACAATCTATTAAGCTCTATACTTCTTCTTTTGCCTTCTTAAGCCAGCCCTAGCAGCTAAAGTATATACTTTAGGCTTGCTGCTATTATTAATTTTGTCAGAAAATCTGTTATTATTTTTTTTAATAAGGATTTAGTTTATAATTATATCTTTGCTCTATATTAACTTTTTTATTTTATAATATCGAAGTTGTATATACTTTATTTTGGGGTATATTATAGGGTTTTCGGCTAAATTGATTACTAATTTATTATCTAAGTTTATTTTTATAATTCTTATATTTCTCTTATTATACCCAAATTCCTAGAGTAAATCTTTGAGATATATAGCTTTTTTATACGCTTTTAATATAGCGATATATTCAGCTTTAATTGATAATATAACTACGATTAGCTCCTGCTTAAACCTCTAGCTAACCGGTCTATTAGCTAGCTTAAAAAGATATCCTATTATAAATTTATTATTATTAATATTATTATATTAAAAAGAGTCGGAATAAGCCTAAAGGATCCCGTTATATATATAATTTAGCCTAAATATTATTCCGATCTTAATTATACTAGCTAGATATCTTATTACCCGTTTTGTTATTATATAATAATTATTTATTAATTATATAAGATACTTATTTAAATAATATATTATAAAATTAATATTAGACTAGCTTATTCTAGCTATTTAATTTAGGGCTTTAATAATAAATACGAAGTTATTTTTCAATTTCTTATTAGTAATATACTTAGGAAGTAGTTATTCTAGCTTTATATTCTTATTTATAGTATTTTTAATAATATAATAATCCTCTATTCCTAATTGCTTGAATATCTGGGTAATATAGCCTTTCTAAGTAATAATTATTATACGATTATTACGATTTCTTGAGATTTCTATTTCTAAATAAAAAGAAATAGCTCCTAAATACTTCAGTTTAAATTCCTTATTAAGCTGAGTTTTCAGTTTACTTATCGCCTTCTTTATATATAAGAGTATTAACAGATTGTTTATATAAATAGCTACAATTATTCTTTTATTATTAATAAAGATAGAATTGTTTTTTTGAAATTATCTAAAGTTAAAACTCTTTAGCTTTATTATTAATATTTTTCCTTATTCTTTAAATAATTATTTAAAACTATATAAAACCTTTTCTAAATAGTATATATTATTTATACCGTTAATATATTTATAAGGCTATTCTATTTATATTTTTTCCTTAAAAATTGCTTCTAAGAAAGCAGTATCGATATCAGAATATTTTATTTCTATATTATATTTTATTCTTAAAGCTAGGAGTACTTTCTAGTTTAAAGTTTTTATAATTAATAAGAAAATAATATTATAATTTATTTCCTTTATTTATTCGAAGTTTTTAGCGATTTATTAAGCTTTATATTTAATAATTTCGCCCTTAATACCTAGTTTAATTAATAATACCTATTTTCCTAGGAGTATTTTGCGTCCTAGTAATAATTTCTTAACTTTTTATATTCCTTTAGATTTTATTATATTTAGTTCCGTTTAGAATATTATTTTTTATTATTCCTTATTTAGCCTTAAAAGTACTTCTCGCTAATTTTTAAAAGGAGTAATATTTTTATTTTCGATTATTTAGGAAGTTTATATAGAGAAAAATCCTCCTCCCCTTACTCCTTTTTGGAGATTATAATAGTTTATTAATAAATAAAGTCTTATAGACCGTCTCGGTTGGTATTCTGATAATACTAATAACTCCTAATAAGTTTGAAGAGGTATTTGTTATATTCCTAATACCTTTTACTTATTATATAAAGATAATATATTATTAATATAAATTACGATTTCCTTATTTAACTCCGTATTTGGTATTTGCTTAATATTTTGCTTATTAAGATTAAGATTAATTACTTTATTAGGCTTAGTATTTTGAATATTGACTTCCCCAAATCCGTTTTGCGTATTAAGGCTAGGGCTAACTTCCTTATTAATATTAACGTTTTGAATATTTGCTTCTATATTCGCGGATTGCTTATCTATTAATATATTATCTATTTTATCAGGAATATTAGGAATAATTTCTTTATTACTTTTTATTTCAAATAAGTATATTTTTATTAATATTATTTTATTAAAGATAATATAAACTAAAAGCTTTAATCCTTTAGCCTTTTTATCTTATACTCGATATTAATTAGAATTATTATTGAATCCTAGGAATCTATACTTAATACCCCGGAATTTGAATTTCTGTTTATAAATATTTTTATTATATATTTAATAAATATATCCGAATAGCTTTATATAGCTAATATTTGGTTTCTTTTTAATTTATTTTTCGTATAATATTTTTCTACTAAATATTGCTATAAAGAGCCTCTTCCTAATATATATTATAAAATTCAAGGCTTCCCCTTAAAAATCTTTATTCAATCCTAAATAAAATAATATTATTCTAACTTATTCGAATAATATTCTATTACCTCGCTTAATAATACCGTTTTGGTAGGGGCTATATAGTAATATCAGCTCCTATTAAATATTAGCCTAGCTAAGAGTTATTTATACTTACGAATTAATAAATTCTTTTATATTATTTTTATATAAATAATTAATAATATATCCCTTGATATTGTTCTTCCTGATATAATCCCTAATACGATTATTAATAGGGCCTGTTTCTCGCAAGGGAAGAAGATAAATAATTATTATATTAATATACTTATTAATAAGTACCAAAATATATTTTATACAACCTTTTATAGAAATAATCTTTTTACCTTTAGTAATATTTATAAATTATTATTCGCCTAGAAGTATTGCTTGCTTATTCCTTATTAACTTATAATTAAAAATATAAGATTGTTTTCTTATAATATAGGTTTTGTATTGCTATTCCGGTAATATCTTATTTTTAAACTTATTATTCTGCTTAATATTTATTTTAATAGTTACTTTTGTTATACTTTTTATTAAAGTTATTCTAATATATTTAAAGTATATATATCAGAGCCTTTATAAGGCTAGAACGTCTTTTATTCTAATATTCCTAATATACTTTTGGTATTTTAGGGGAGATTAAGGAATAAGATAATTATTACCTGTTTTTTTGGCTTAAAAACAACGTTTTCCCTATCTTATCCTTAATATCAAAAAATTTTCCCCTAAACGATATCGTATATCCTTTCTTAGCCAGCTTCGCTACTAAAATAACGTTATATTGGCTCTCTAGGATATAATATATATCTGTTAGCTCGACTTCTTTATTATTATTAATTATTATAATAATAAAGCCTTTTTCTTTTATTATTATAATAATATTATTAATCCTATTAACAAGGTAATTATATATATAATAAAAAATAAAACGTTATTATTTAAAGTAAATATAGATCTTAGCTTCTAAGTCCAAATAAATATCTGATTTTCTAAACGCCTTATATACCGATTATATTATTAATACCTTTTTGAGATTAATAGTTATTTTAAGGCTATATACCCTTAGGACCTATCTCGTTTTCTCCTTATTATCTTTAGGGAGGAGTTTCTTATTTTTTGGCTTCTATTAATTAAGACGGAGGTTGCTATTTAAATAATAGTATTTTTCCTTTGTATAAGATCCTTTATAATAAAAATATTTCGGTTTGGTATTTTTATTATTTCCCTTTTTATTATTATTATTATTATTACTTTTTGTTTTCCCCTGCTTTCCAAAGTTCCCTATCTTTAAGGCTTTTGAAGAGCCTTCTTGGCTTCGTTATTTATTATAAATAAATACTGCTTTAATAATCTCCTCAAAGGTAATATTCTTGTTAATATTATTTATAATTTAAACAATTTAAATTTAATATAGTTTTATCTTATTTAGGAGACTTTTCAAGAATAAATAAACTAATATTATTTTATTTATAGCTTATATCGTTATTATTAAGTAATTATTCTAATAATATAAATAATTAATATACTCGTTAATACTCTTGAAAGTAATAGAATCTATATTAATTAGATACTGAATAGTTATATATATAATATAATTATTTTTCTTTTGGAATTTATTCTCTAGAAGCCTTTAAATTTTTATAATATCCTTTTTGCTATTAAAAAAGTCTTTAATATATAATTTATATATTAGAATAATAATAGCCTAGGCCTTCCTGTTTATTAAAAGTAAATTATTATTAATATTATTTTTATTTTTGTTAATAGCTAACCAGGATCCTTTTTTGATAAGAATAGCTTATATTTCAGAAGCTTAATTATAATAATTAAAGATCCCCTTAAGGATAATTACCTTCTTACGTATTACCTCTATAGCTTAGTATAAAAATAAATAAGATAATAATATTTATAAATTGAAAACTTAAATATTTTTCTCTTTATATAAATATATAGACGCTAGCCGGGCTTATAACCTATTAGCTTAAAAGATTTCAATTGCTCTATTTATTTAGGAATATAAGCTTATTTATATACTCGGCTGATCAATCTAGGCCCTATAAATAATAAGGCATTTAATAGAGCTGATATATCTTGAGTATAGCCCTTATTATTCGGTATACAGCCTGGCTGACAGTAATCCTAGGATTGCGATACGCTAGACCTGATTTGGCTTAGTGCTGCTGGAGAGACTGCCCCAGCCATTCTCCAACCGTTAGACGTCTCTAGCGGTCACGGCTAGGGAGCACCGGGCCAAATGTGGAGTTTGAGCTAGTCCCCTGATCGAGACAGAATCTTGCAAGCATCGAGATCTATCTAACGTTGCCGCAGCTGTCATTATGAGGACAGAGAAGGTTAAGAGGTATTGCGGATTTCGGATCTTCACCATGGCCACGGCGCTGTAGACCGTACCTCCTTACATGAGCCCACTCGTTGCTCGACCCAAAGCCATGGAGAGAATACCTTGCTAAATTCTTCGATGATCTCATCTTACAAGAAAACCTGAAGCTCACAAGTGGACCTCATATATCGACGGGTAACCGTGATATTGCACCGGTGGATAACTAATAGCTCAAAGACTCTCACTCCGTGTCCTATCAAATAAAATAAAAATCATTCCAGATAATAGGATTGGAAGGTGCAATCTCCTGCAGTACCGTTCAATCCTGTGAATGGCGTTGTGCGAGATGGTGGGGGATGAAAAGCTGGGATGAATCTTGCAACATCCTGGGCCTAGTAAAGAGTCTCGAGACACTGCCTGAAAAGTTCTGCCTTGTATGATGGAAGAAATTGAGATGGCAGAAGAAAGCTGGGTGCGATATGTCTGAACATTACTGAGAATCGCGCCTTCGCCATTCAGAATCTTTCTGTGCTTGTATGCGGAGTCTGTATCCAAAAATGGACTGCTGCGGGTCTCCTTGACCGCGTCTCCGATATAGGGTGATGCACGCAACTTCAACACTCAGCCTCCCCTTCGACAAAGATGTTGACCATCTGCATTCTGAGAATCGGTAATCGCACTCTACTGCACTCCACCTACCCAGTATCATCATAACATATTCGATACCATTCGAACCAACCTCTCCATTGCGAATAGGTAGTCATGCTTCCACCCAGAAGTGTCGTCCTCCTGCTCTTCGTCTCTTGTTCGCCCGTCATTGCTGGTCAAAATGTTTTGAATGCTCGAGGAGCGGACTGCAGCAAGAGCTACAGCATTTGCGCTCCTCAAGGTGCTGCGACTACCGACGAGCCTGATATTGGAAGTGATGTGGCCTCATTATACACCGACATTGTGAATACCATCAGCAGTGGGAAGAAGCATTCCAGGCACGTCATCGAGTCCGACAACATCTTCTCCCGAGCGTCTGGTGGAAGCCTTTGCTGTACGTTATCTCCTTGACGACATGTCTGACTCCCTCCTGACCAGTTGAACAGGTGCCGATGGAACAGAGTGTCTGCTTCTTCACAACTACAATCTCCCCTTCTGCTATGTGAGCTCTTCGACTTCAGGCTAATCTTCCCACTCGCTGAACCATCAGGACAATTACACAACCAACTACTTCCTTCCTGGAGGCGCCTATGGCCAAATAGTCTCTGGCAGTTACACCGCACCCGGCGGCTCGATGGCAAACTTGATCAATGGGAACTACACGCTTTCACATGGGACATCAGGCAACATCTACGGCTCGCCGTTGTCCCTGGCCAAGCTTGATACAGCCACTCTGCCAGTTCCTACGCAGTACACTGCCTCAGGTAGTGGGACTGCAATACCAGCGACGGCATTGGGACAGGAGATCACGTACACGACCACAATACCCGGCACTACAAAGTCCCCCCTTACAGTCTCCGCTGTTACTGCAGCTCCAATTGTGGTGTCTGGTAGCACCGTCAACGCCGGTATTACGGAACCAGCAAGCGCCGTTCCGGGAACAACTGTGGCAGCGGAGACGAGTACAGTAACAACGAAATTGGGAGGAGTGGCAGCAGCGAAAACGAGCAAGGGGATTCCTAGGAAACCACGGAAACTTTTGTCTGCTGCCGCGGCCGTAGCAGCTGGGTTGCTCCTTGTATCGGTCTTTCCCGACCTATGAACCTATGTTGATCAGATGTGGTACGCTTTCGCGACGCTAAGATACCCAAGATACCCATTGTGTATGCCTAAGAGGAGAGGGTGGCTTGAGGCCGTCCTGTCGCAGCGCTGCTTACTGCTTGCTTCCACATTGTACTCTAGACCCTAGGCCTACAATGAGTGAAATAGACAGAAATTATGGCCTGTTGAATGCGTTCGAACACCGAAATCTAAAACTGCTAGTGCACTTTGTAGTACGTTAGCTGGGCGTATATATCATCTGGCACGACCCTTGCAACTCCACCTCGAGCAGGTATTGAGAAATTTTTCGTTGCATCAACCAGTGAACCGCACCTCTGGGTTCCACAACATACAAATATATAAATCACCGATGTCGACCATATCTTAAAGCCACCCGATACTCGGAGAATACGACACCACCTCTGACCACCTCTACCCATCTCATCCCTCCCACTTGCCACCACATCGATTCCGCACACGCAACTCCCCCACCTCAAAAACCACCCACACACCGATTACCCCTTCAACCCCATCCCCACATTTCCTCCACAGCCTTACGAAACCCCAACCCACCCACTCCGCCACCTCCTTCGAACCCCCTTCTCCCCGGGCCCCTCGCCCAAGCCCCCTCAAGCATGGCGAGCACAGCCGCCTCCGGGCTCCTGAGCCGCCAGCTAAAAGCCATGCAGACCTCAACCGACATCCCCGGGATCTCGTGCGGGCTAGTCGGAAACAATATCTTCGAATGGGAAGTCATGCTGATGATATCGGACGACTGCAAGTTCTACGGCGGTAGGCCCACCCTCCCCAGCAGACCCACAAAGGAAGAAGAAGAAGAAGAAGAAGAAGAAAAAGCGCTGTTCCGCCCCCCCCGGGCGAAAGGGGGGCGGAGGGGAAGGGTAGAGGGTAGAGGGTAGTAGGGGGTAAAGGGTAAGAAGAAGGAAATTGGCTGATACGGTACCTATGCACAGGAGGATTCTACCGCGCCCACCTCACCTTTCCACCGGAATACCCCCTCCTCCCCCCGAAAATGACTTTCCAAACCCCCATCTTCCACCCCAACGGTACCTCCTCCCCTCCCCTCCCTCCCCCACTTCCCCTCTTTCCACCTCCTGCCGGACCTAACCACCCCCCCCCTTCCAGTCTACGCCACAGGCGAAGTCTGCATCTCAATCCTACACCCCCCAACCGTGGATCCCTACGGGTACGAATCCACCTCCGAACGCTGGTCCCCCGTGCAAACACCGGAGACGATATTGCTGAGTGTGATTTCCATGCTGAGTAGTCCGAACGATGAGAGCCCGGCGAATGTGGAGGCGGGGCGGATGTGGAGGGAGGATGTTGTGGGGTTTAGGAGACGGTGTAGGCGGGATGTGAGGAGGAGCTTAGGGGAGGAGTAAGGGGGTGTGGTGTGGTGGGGAGGGGAGGGGGGTTGGCGAAAGGGTGGGC
>JAABUQ010005181.1_pt1 | contig 21186 bp, 20 predicted proteins | sample 5560001 | NCBI WGS metagenome assembly JAABUQ01 (sample SAMN10711888, study PRJNA513371) | rock metagenome | isolation source: Antarctica rocks | place: Antarctica: Victoria Land, Finger Mt nord | collected 2015-12-18
TACCCCGGCGACCGTGCCGAGCACATCCGCCGCGTGGGCCAGGTGGCGCGCCTGTTCGCCGATGCCGGGGTCGTGGCGGTGGTGTCGCTGATCTGTCCCCTGCGCTCGGATCGCGAGCTGCTGCGCCGCTCCCACGACGAAGCGGGGCTGCAGTTCGAGGAGGTGTTCATCGACACCCCGGTGGCGGAGTGCGAGCGCCGGGACCCCATGGGCCTGTACGCCCGAGCGCGCGCCGGCGAGATCAGGGGCTTCACCGGGATCGATGCCCCCTACAAGGTCCCCGAGCGCCCGGAGGTGCACATTCGCACCTCGCAGACGACCGCGGACGCGGCGGTGTCCCGGATCCTGGAGCTGCTGGGCGCGGGTGGCGGATGAGCGACGGCCCGCGCTTTGACCTCCAGTCGCACTCCCGCCACTCCGACGGGTCGCTGGAGCCGGCCGAGGTGGTCCGTTCCGCAGCCCGCGCGGGAGTGCAGCTGCTGGCGCTCAGCGACCACGACACCGTGGCCGGTGTGCAGGAGGCGATTCAGGCCGGCCGGGAGGCTGGGGTACGGATCGTTCCCGCCGCCGAGCTGTCGGCCCTGCACGGCGACGACGAGGACCTGCACATCCTCGGCTACGGGATCGACCACCACCGGCCGGAGCTGCTCGCCGCGCTGGCGCGCTACCGCAGCGATCGCGAGGCCCGAGCCGAGCGGATGGCGCAGGCGCTGGGCGAGCAGGGCTTCGCCCTCGACGAGGAGCTGCTGGCGCAGCGGCGCACCGCAGGGGCCTCGATCGGACGCCCGCACCTGGCCCAAGCGGTGTTCGGAGCCCCGGCCAACGCGGACCGCCTGGAGGCGGAGGGGCTGACGCGCCCCGAGGAGGTGCTTGTGGCCTACCTGCTGCCGGGAGTGCCGGCCTACCGTGGTCGCACGATCCCGGCGGTGCAGGAGGCGATACAGGTGATCCACGCCGCCGGAGGCGTCGCGGTGTGGGCCCACCCGTTCTGGGACATCCCGGACCCCGAGCGGGTGCTGGCCACGCTAGAGGCCTTTGTCGGGTGGGGGCTCGACGGGGTCGAAGCCTTCTACGTCACCCACGACGAGGAGCAGACGACGCTGCTGGCCGACGCCACCGAGCGGCTGGAGCTGCTGAGCACCGGCTCCTCGGACTTCCACGGTCCGGACCATTCGCGCTTCTCCCGCTTCCTGGCCCACGATCTGCACGGCCGCCACCCGCGTCTCGGACCGCTTCTGGGCGGGTAACCCGCCCTGATTGCCCTACGGTGCACTGAGTGCCCGACTACGCTGGCAGCGCCACCGCGGTGATCGACGCCTCTGCGCAGGAGGTGTACGAGCTGATGCTTCGCTACGAGCAGGTGCCGGAGTGGATGCGCTCGGTGCGCAGCACCCGGGTGCTCTCCCGTGACGCCGAGGGTCGCGCCGAGGAGGTGGCCTACGAGCTCGACGTGCGGGTGGGCGTCGTGCGCTACACACTGCGCCACCGCTACGAGCCGCCGGAGCGAATCGCCAGCGTCTACGTGGAGGGCGACTTCAAAGACTGCGATGGCCAGTGGACCTTCCGCGACCGTGGCGACGGTACCACCGAGGCGTGCTTCGAGCTGCAGATCGACCCGGGGCGGAGCATCCCGCGCCCGGTGGTGAAGATGCTGGGCAGCCGGGTCATGAAGGGCTCGGTCGAGGATCTGCGGCGCCACTTCGCCGGAGCCAAGCGCTGAGCCGCTGAGCGCCGTCTCGCCGGCTACACGGGCACGCTGCGCTCGGCCAGGTGGCTGCCCACCTTGCGCTTGACGCGCTGCAGCGCGTTGTCGACGGTCTTGCAGTCGCAGTCCAGCCGCTGGCCGACCTCCTCGTAGGAGTGACCATCGAGGTAGAGGCCGAGCACGCGGGACTCGAGCTCTGAGAGGGCGGTGGAGATGCAGGCCACCAGCGCCCGGAGCTCCTCGGAGGAGATCACCTGGTTGACCGGGTCGTGAATCGGTGAGCCCGGCAGCATCTCGTCCAGGGTGGGGTCGGACTCCGAGCCCGTCCCGGAGGGGGTGCTGGAGAAGGACACATACTGGTTGAGGGGAGTGTGCTTGTTGCGGGTGGCGGTCTTCACCGCCGTGATGATCTGGCGGGTGATGCAGAGCTCGGCGAAGTTGCGAAAGCTCGACTCTCGGTCGCTGCGGTAGTCCCGCACCGCCTTGTAGAGACCCACGAGTCCCTCCTGGATGAGGTCGTCCGAGTCCCCCCCGGTCAGGAAGTAGGACGAGGCCTTGAGCCTCACGAAGCCGTAGTACCGGCGGACGATTCGATCGTAGGCATCGCCGTTGCCCTGCTTGGCGAGCGCGATCAGATAACGATCCTCAACCTTGGGTTGAGCTTGAGCCCCTGCAGAAAGTCGAGCCACCACGTAGTCCCTTCTGGCCGGGCGAAAGCCGCCTGGTCTCCGAGTTCGTGGCGCGCACCTCCCCTGGCGCTCACCTATTCACGACACAGAGGCGCGTTCACCGCACCCCCTCCGGCTAACCCAAGCCCTCAAGCTCAAGTCGATGCTGATCTTACGGCGCGAGCTTGACATAGCAACACCCGGCTGTCAAGAGGACCTCAGCGCCCACCCGCCGCGGCGTAGAGCAGGACCGCCGCCGCCGCGCTCACGTTCAGCGACTCCGTCCGGCCTCGCATCGGGAGTGAGAGCAGGTCGTCACACGCCGCCGCCACGCGCGGCCGCAGGCCCTTGCCCTCCGCCCCGAGCACGAGCACCACGGGCCCGGAGAGATCCACGCCGTCGTAGGGCGTAGGGGCGCCGGCAGCCGCGCCGTAGCACCACGCCCCGGCGGCCTTGGCCTCCCGGAGGAAGTCCGCGAGGTTGCGCACGCGGGCCACCGGCAGGTGCTCGACCGCCCCCGCCGAGGCCTTGCACACCGCCGCGGTGACCTCCACTGCACGCCGCTCGGGGATCACTACGGCGCTGGCGCCGGCGCACTCGGCCGTCCGGCAGATCGAGCCGAGGTTCTGCGGGTCCTGAACCTGGTCGAGGGCCACGATCAGCGGCTGGCTGCCGGCCAGCACCGCCTCCTCGGAGGCGTAGCGGAAGGGCTCGACCTGCGCGCAGAGCCCCTGGTGGGAGCCGGAGCCGCAAATCCGCTCCACCTCATCGGCCGCCACCGTGCTCACAGCCGCCTGGGGACTCTGAAGCCAGGGCTCGCGACTCGCCGGCGCGGTGGCCCAGACCCGCTCCACCCGCCGGGGCCCCCGCAGCGCCTCCCGCACGGGGTTGCGGCCGTAGACAATCATCGGCTCGGGATCAGCTCAGAGCCCTCGGGTCCATCGCGCACCTCCCAGCCCCGCTCACGCAGTTGCTGGCGCAGGCGATCGGCCTGCTCCCAGTCCCGCGCGGCGCGGGCCTCCTCCCGAGCCCGGCTCAACTCCACAACGTCGGCGGGGACGGCCTCCTCGGCGGCGTGGAGCAGGCCCTCCAGGGCCAGGATCTGCAGCATCTGACGTAGGTCCTCACCGCCGACGGGGGCGGCGGAGCGATTGGCCTCCCTAACCCACTTGAACACCGTCGCGAGCGCTTCCGGGGTGTTGAAATCCTCGGCCAGCGCGCCCAGGAATCGGTCCCGCAGCGGAGCAGACCACGCGGGAGAGGATCCCGGCGCCAGCCCGCGCGCTGCCTCCCTGATCCGCTGCACGCGGGCGGCGGCCTCGGTCAGGCGCTCCTCGTCGAACTCGATCGGCTGGCGGTAATGGCCGGAGCAGAAGTACATGATCAGCGCGTCACGCCCGAACCGGGCCAGCGCGTCTCCCAGGATGAAAGTGTTTCCCTCGGACTTGGCCATCTTCTCCCGGTTCAGGCGAACCATGCCGTTGTGCATCCACAGCCGCGCCAGCGGCGCACCCCGGGCGGCCATCGTCTGCGCGGCCTCGTTCTCGTGGTGGGGGAAGATCAGATCCGAGCCCCCGCCGTGGATCTCGAAGTCGACCCCCAGCAGCGCCTCCGCCATCGCCGAGCACTCGATGTGCCAGCCCGGGCGCCCCCGCCCCCAGGGAGCCTCCCAGGCCGTGTCCTCTCCGGGCTTGTGCGCCTTCCACAGCGCGAAGTCCAGCGGATCACGCTTGCGCTGCGCGCCCTCCACGCCCTCCCCCTGGTCCATGTCGTCGACCTGGCGATGGGACAGCTCCCCATATTGCGGGTAGGAACGGACCGAGAAGTACACGTCTCCCTGCACCGCATACGCATGCCCCCGCTCCAACAGCGCCTCGATCAAAGCCACGATCTGCGGGATCGTGGCGCTGGCCAGGGGCTCGTGATCGGGCCGCCCCAGGCCCAGGGCATCAGTGTCGGCGCGGTAGGCGTCGGTCATCTCCTGTGCCAGCCGCTCGCTGCCGAAGCCGGCGCTGTGGGCAGCCGCGTAGATCTTGTCGTTGACGTCGGTGACGTTGGCCACGAAGCTGACCTCGTAGCCCTCGTGGGCCAGGAATCGCCGCAGCAGCGAGAACACCACGAACGGCCGGGCGTTTCCCACGTGGATGCGGCCGTAGACGGTGGGGCCGCAAGCGTAGATCCCCACCCGCCGACCGTCCCGGGGCCGGAGCGCGAGCACCTGGCCGGTCCGCGTGTCGTGCAGGGAGATCTGGCGCAAGATGGCGCAACCCTACCGCCCGGGATCATGTCCGCCCGGGCTCATCGGTAGGCTCTCAGCGGTGTCAGAGCACGCTTCTCGGGCGCAGCGCCTCGCGGTCGTCGACCAGGCCTTTCGCACCCTGCCCGACCGCTACCTGGGCGCCGGCCCGGAATTCGATGCCACTTACCATGTGCGCCTGTGCGACCTCGGCCACACCTGGGAGGTGCGCTGCACGACCCACGGCGCCCGCGTGCGCCACGGGGTCACCCGGCGCGAGCCCGACGTAACGATGGAGACCGATTCGCAGACCTGGATGCGGCTGCGCGAGGGCGAGCTCTCGGGCGTCCAGGCCTTCCAGCAGCGTCTACTCACCGTACGCGGCAACCTGGACCACGCGGTGGCCTTCGAGGGCCTGTTCCGGCTGCCCGGCGGACGGCCGCCCCTGCTGCAGATCTACGACGTCCCGGTGGGACGGCACCGGATCTCGACCCTGACGATGGGCGAGGGGCCCGACGTGCTGCTCCTGCACGGCCTCGGCGGAACTCGCGCCTCGTTCCTCGAGACCGCCGCCACGCTCAGCCGCCGCTATCGCGTACACGCCCCCGACCTTCCGGGCTTCGGATCCTCCAGCAAGCCGGCACGCGGCGCCTACAACGCCCGCTGGTACGCCCACGACATCCTCGGCTTCATGGACGAGCTCGGCATCGACCGGGCCCACGTCGTTGGCAACTCGATGGGCGGCAGGATCGCGATCGAGATGGGGCTCAGCGCCCCCGAGCGCGTCAGCGCTCTCGGCCTGCTCTGCCCGGCGGTCGCGTGGCTGCGGCGTGGCTTCCATCCCATCGTGCGCCTGTTGCGGCCCGAGTTCGGCCTGCTGCCCCACACCTTCCACCGGAACATGGTCGCGGCGCAGTTCTGGAGCATGTTCTCCGACCGTGACGCCCTGGACCCGGCCGTCGCCGACCTGATGGTCGACGAGTTCCGCCGGATCTACCACTCCGCCGGGGCGCGCTACGCGTTTCTGGCCTCGGCGCGGAACATCTACCTGGAGGCGCCGTTCGGGCGCGGCGGCTTCTACCCCCGCCTGGCGGAGCTGCAGCCGCCGGCCCTGTTCGTCTGGGGAACCCACGATCCGCTGATCCCCGCTGCCTTCAGCCGCCACGTGGGCGAGTGGCTGCCCAGCGCCGAGCAGGTGACGCTCGAGTCCTGTGGTCACGTGCCCCAGGTCGAGCATCCCGAGGAGACCAACGAGCTGCTGCTGGACTTCTTCGCCCGAGCGGAGCAGGGCGCGCGGGACAGCGTCGCGTACGCTGCGCCCGGTGCGCGCGCCGCGTAGCACCTCCAAGGGTCCACCTTGATGCAAACGCGAACCGCGGGCAGCGACAGGCGCAACGGGCACGTGGAGACACCCGAGCGCACACCCAGCCAACCCGACCGATCCTCGCTTCTGAGCAGGGCGGCGCGGGAGATCGCCGGCCAGGCGCAGCGCCGCATCCCTCGCGCCGACCTCGACGAGCGCGATCCGGACTTCATCCGCGAGCGCCTGCCGCTGCTGTGGGTGCTGGCCAGCATCTGGTTCCGCGGGGAGGTGCGCGGCCTGGGCAACATCCCCGACAGTGGGCCGGTGCTGCTGGTCGGCAACCACTCCGGAGGCAACATGACTCCGGACACGATCGTCTTCACGCTGGCCTTCAACACCTACTTCGGCGTCGAACGGTCCTTCTTCCAGCTGGCGCACAACCTCGTGCTCTCGATGCCGGGGCTGGCACAGCTGCGAAAGTTCGGCACCGTCGCGGCCTCTCCGCAGAACGCCAGCAAGGCCCTCGCCAGCGGCGCCGCCCTGCTCGTCTACCCCGGCGGAGACTACGAGGTCCACCGGCCGAGCTGGCACCGCCACCAGGTCGACTTCGGGGGGCGCAAGGGCTTCATCAAGCTGGCGCTGGAGCAGGAGGTCCCGATCGTGCCCGTGGTTTCGATCGGCGGGCAGGAGACGGCGCTGTTCCTCTCCCGCGGCGAGGGTCTGGCTCGGCTCCTGCGTCTGGACAAGATGTTCCGCTTGAAGGTGCTGCCGATCTCGCTGGCGCTGCCGTGGGGCCTCAACGTCGGCGACATGCTCGGGCACTTCCCCGCTCCCGCCAAGATCACGATCGAGACCCTGCCGCCGATCGACCTGCACGAGGAGTTCGGCCCCGACCCGGACATAGAGGTTGTCTATGACCACATCCGCCGCCTGATGCAGGAGACACTCGACGCGCTCGCCGCCGAGCGCAGCCTGCCCCTGATCGGATGAGGGTCAGCGCCAACGTCCAGATCGCCGCGCCGATCGACAGCGTGTTCGCGGTCGCCTCCGACCCTGAGCGGGCGCTCAGCTTCATGTCCGGAATCACCCGCTGGGAGGTGGTCAGCGAGGAGCCCACCGGGCTCGGAGCTCGGTACCGGATGCTCCTGCGGGTGGGCTCGGCGGAGGTGGGCGGCCTGGTGGAGGTGGTCGAGTTCCGGGAGCCGTGCGACCTGGCCTGGACCTCGGTTACCGGGATCGACCAGCGCGGTCGCTTCCGGCTGCGCACGCAGGACTCCGGCCGCACCCGGGTGGAGCTGCGGCTGGCCTACGGGGTCGCGGGTGCCGGACTCGGGGGCTGGGTGGCTGAGCGGCTCGCCGCCCCCACGGTGCAGCGCCACCTGCAGCAGACGCTCCGACAGCTGAAGCGGCTGGTGGAGTACGAGCAGATGCGTGAGCGGGCCGCTGCCCGGCGCTCGGCCCGGGCGGCCTGAGGCTCCGTTCAGCCAGCCGGCGGGCCCGCCCGCGACGGTCCCGCCACGGTGGCCACCGCCAGCGCCGCGGCGCCCTCCCCGCGACCGACGAAGCCCATCCCTTCGCCGCGGGTGGCCTTGACGCTCACGTGACCGGTGCCCACGCCGAGGGCCGCCGCGAGCGAGTCGCGGATCTGCTCGCGGACCGGCGCCAGCTTCGGCCGCTCGATCAGGACGGTGGCGTCGACGTGCTGGACCGTGAAGCCGTGCCCGGCCAGCAGCGCCGCGGTGCGGCGCAGCAGCGCCAGGGAATCGGCGTCCCGGAAGCGCTCGTCGGTGTCAGGGAAGTGCTCGCCGATGTCTCCGAGCGCCGCTGCGCCCAGCAGCGCGTCGATCACCGCGTGGGAGAGGACGTCGGCGTCGGAGTGGCCCTGGAGACCGAGGTCGTGATCGATCTCCACGCCGCCGAGGACCAGGCGGCGCCCCGGCGCCAAGCGGTGGCAGTCGTAGCCGATGCCGGTGGTGAGGAGCCCTGGGCTCACGCGGCCCGCTCAGCCAGCAGGAGCTCGGCCACCCGCAGGTCCAGCGGGGTGGTGACCTTGAAGTTGGTGGAGACGCTCGGGAGCACCCGCACCGTGCCCCCGCCGCGCTCGACGAGCCAGGCATCGTCGGTGGCGGCGCGGAGCTGATCCTCGGGCGCCGCCAGCGCCCGCTCCAGCGCCGCCCGGCGGAAGACCTGGGGGGTCTGCACCGCCCACAGGGACCGACGCTCCAGCGTCCGCGACACCGTCTGCCCGTCGCCCGCCACCTCCTTGATCGTGTCGGTCACCGGCACCGCCGCGATCACCGCGTCGGCCCCGGTGCGCTGAAGCTCCCGGAGCGCACGCCGGAAGAGCTCTGACTCGGCCAGCGGGCGGGCGGCGTCATGGACCACCACCGGGTCTCCCGGCCCCGCGGCCGCCAGTGCGCGGCGAACCGACTCCGAGCGAACCGCGCCCCCCGGGACCGCCTCGGTGCCGACGGGCACCCCAGCAAGCTCGTGCGCCGGCAGCGCCACGACGATCCGCTCGATCTCGGCCACGCCCCTCAGCGCCTGCACCGACCACTCCACCATCGGCCGGCCCGCGAGGTTGACGAGCGCCTTGGGCCGACCGGCCCCAAGGCGCTCGCCACTTCCTGCGGCCACGAGCAACGCGACCGCCATCTGCGCAGAGGCGCGCGGCTACTCGGCGGCGACGGCGAGGTGGCCGTCGCCGTTCCCGTGACCGTTGGGGGTCGACTCCATGAGCAGCTCGTACAGATGCGCCTCGACCTCTTCCTCGTTCATCTCCAGTGCGTACATCAGCTCGGACGCGAGGATCTTCTTGGCTCGGGTGTACATCTGCTTCTCACCGGTGGAGAGGCCCTTCTCGGCCTCCCGGAGGGCAAGGTTGCGAACGACCTCGGCCAGCTCGTAGATGTCACCGGTCTTGATCTTGTCGCGGTTGTGCTTGAAGCGCCGGTTCCAGTTCTTGGGCATCTCCGAGCACTCGTCCTGCAGCACCGCCAGCACCTTCTTGACCGTCTCCTCGTCGATCACCCGCCGCAGCCCGGCGACGCCGGCGTTCTCCGTGGGGACCATCACCGTCATGTCGTTGTGCAGGATCTTGATCGTCAGGTACTCCCGCTTCTCGCCGAGGATGTCCTTGGCCTCCTTGCGGATCACCTGACCGGCCCCATGATGGGGATAGACCACGTTGTCGCCGATCTCGAACTCAATGTGAGGAAGCGGGACGATGTCTCCGAATTCCTCCTCGAGGTTCTCTTCGATTATCTCTGTGATGATGATCTCCTCTTTCCTGAGGCGGCGCGAGCAACCGCGCGATTTGCACTACGTCTGCAGGTAGCGATCAACGAGGTTGATCTCCTGCTGGCGGCGAAGGCCCTCACGGATGTCCTTCGCCCTGATCTCGCCGACTCCGTCGACGGTGTCGAGCTCCCCGTCGGTGGCGGCAAGCAGCTCCTCCAATCCTCCGAACTCGTCGATGATCCGTTGAACCACCAGCTTCGGCAGTCGCGGTATGCGACCGAGGATGCGGATGCCGCGGGGGGAGGTGGGATAGTCGAGTGTGTTGAGCTTGCGGTCGTAGCCGAGCAACTCGGCCAGGCGCCCGAAGTCCAGGACATCCTGGTGGGGTAGCCGCACCAGCTGCTCGAAGGCGGTGGCGAAGTCCTCCTCGGAGTCGTTGACCAGATAGTCGTGGACGAGCGCGGCCTTGTCGGCGGAGACGCCGACCATCGTCTCGTCGAGCTGCATCTCGATCAGCCGTCCCTCGCTGCCGAGCTCGACGATGTAGCGCTCGATCTCCACCGCCATGCGGGTGACAAGCTCGGCGCGCTGTAGCACCGTGAGGACGTCGTGGAGGGTGGCGCCACCCTCGAACTCGAGTGCGGTCAAACGCGTCGAGACCTGGTCCAGGCGGCTGCGGTACTTGTCCAGCGTGGCCAGCGCCTGATTGGCCTTGGCCAGCACCACCGGGATCTCCTCCAGGATGTACTTGATCCCGTCAACGTACAGGGAGACCACCTCGCGGCGCTCCGAGACGGCCACCACGAGGGCGTCGGTCTGCTTGGCGGCACGCTCGGCGGTGCGATGGCGGGTACCCGTCTCCATCGTGAGGATCGTCGGGTCGGGCGTCAGCTGGACGTTGGCGTGGACGATCTTGGTGGCGTTGGCATTCAGCACGATCGCCCCGTCCATCTTCGCGAGCTGGTAGAGAAACGCCGGGGAGTAATCGAGCTCCACCTTGATCCCGCCCGAGAGCAGGAACGCCAGCTCCTCCGCCTCCCCGATAACGATCAACCCGCCGGTGCGGGCGTGCAGAATGTTGTCGATTCCCTCTCGCAGCGCGGTGCCAGGCGCGACCATCTCCAGCGCCCTCACCATCTGTGATTCCTGACGAGATTCGAGCTCCTCTTTGAGCTCTTCCCCGGAGCGAGACGCCATGAAGGCTCATTTTACTTCGTCGGGCCTATCGCACCCTGTGTCCCCGCTGCGCTTCGCGCGAGGGGACACAGGGTGCGATAGGCCCTCAGGCGGCTGCTCGGGTTCTCGGGGCGCTTTGTCGTCCCAGTGCGGCTCGGAGCGCGGCTCTCAGCGTGGGGTGCGCCTCGGGTGAGAGAACGGGGGCGAGGCCGAACTTCTGCGCCTCGGCCATCCGGCGGTCAGGGTGGGCGACCGAGCGCAGCTCGCCGGTCAGGCCGAGCTCGCCGAAGCAGGCCAGGGGACGCTCAGCGGCGGCGGCGGTCAACGCGATCCCGCGGGCGGCGCTGGCCACCGCCAGCGCTACGGCCAGGTCGGCACCAGGTTCCTCCACGCGGACACCGCCGACGACGTTGACGAACACGTCGGAGGCCCCCAGCCCGATCCCTCCGTGGCGCCCGAGCACCGCCAGCACCAGCGCCAGGCGATTGCGATCCAATCCGGCAACCACGCGGCGCGGCGGCACCAGCTCGGAGGAGCTGACCAGGGCCTGGACCTCCACCAGCAGCGGTCGCGAGCCCTCCATCGCGCACAGCACGACGCTCCCGGGGGCGCGCGTGGCCTCGCCGACGAAGCGCGCCGAGGCGTCCAGCACCTGGACCAGCCCGCTGTCACGCATCTCGAAGACGCCGGCCTCGTCGGTGGAGCCGAAGCGGTTCTTGACGGCCCGCACAGTGCGGTAGGTGCGCTCTCGCTCTCCCTCGAACTGGAGCACGCAGTCGACGAGATGCTCCAGTACCCGGGGGCCCGCCAACGCGCCCTCCTTGGTCACGTGGCCGACGAGCAGCACCGCGGTGCGCTGTGCCTTGGCCACCCGCATGATCTCCGCGGCCACCTCCCGCACCTGGCCCACCGAGCCCGCGGCGCTGGTGAGCTCGTTCGACTGCAACGTCTGCACGGAGTCGACCACGCACACCTCGGGCCGCTCCCGCTCCAGCGTCGCGAGCACGGCGTGAAGGTCGGTCTCGGCCACCACCGGGATGCGCAGCGCGTCCCCCTCGGTCAGCCGCTCAGCGCGCAGGCGGATCTGCGCAGCCGACTCCTCGGCGGAGACATACAGCGTGCGCCGCCCCGCGGCCACGAGGTTGGCCAGCGCCATCGTCGTCAGCGTTGACTTCCCGATTCCGGGGGCTCCGCCGATCAGCACCAGCGAGCCCGGTACGATCCCGCCCCCGAGCACGTTGTCCAGCTCGGAGATGCCGGTGCTCAGCCGCTCGTGCTCCTGGCGCGCCACCTCCCCCAACGCCACCGGGGTCAGCGCCGCGCCGCGTACCCGCCGGCCGGCGCCGGCGCGCCCGTCGCTGACCGCAGGGGCGCTGCGCACCTCTTCGACCAGGGTGTTCCACTCGCCGCACCCGGGGCACTGCCCCGCCCAGCGAGGGGTCTCCTGACCACATAGTGAGCAGACATGGACCGAGCTCGTACGCGCCATCAGACGTCCAGGCTACGCCCCGGACCCGACGTCACCCGGGTGTTGTCACAGAGTTCTTACTACTCGCCCTCGGGGGCGGCGTCGTGCGCCTCGGGGTCGTCGGCGGCCGGCTCCTCGCCGCCCTCGGCACCGACCCCGACCGGGGTGGGCTTCGGCGCGGGCTCTATCACCGAGAGCTTGACATCTCCCTCGGTGTCCTCTTCGGTGCCGGGCTCGACCAGCACCGTGGAGCCCGGGGGCACCGCGGAGCGCAGCACGAAGTCCGCCAGCGGGTCCTCGATGTAGCGCTGGATGGCCCGGCGCAGAGGCCGCGCGCCCATGGCGGGATCCCAGCCCTTCTCCACGAGCAGATCCTTGGCCGGCTCGGAGAGCTCCAGCTGGAGCTCCCGCTCGGCCATCGAGTGCCGGATCCGCGCCAGCAGCAGGTCGACGATCTCCTTGATCTCGTCCTTGGCCAGCTTGTGGAAGACGATGACGTCGTCGATCCGGTTGAGGAACTCGGGACGGAAGACCTTCTTGAGCTCGCCCATGATCCGGTTCTTCATGTCGTCGTAGGTGATCCCGGTCTCGTCGTCGGAGATGGCGAAGCCCAGCGGCGTGTTCCGCGCGATCTCGGAGGCGCCGATGTTGGAGGTCATAATCACGATGCAGTGGCGGAAGTCGACCGTCCGTCCCTGGGCGTCGGTGAGCCGGCCATCCTCCAGGATCTGGAGCAGGATGTTGAACACGTCCGGGTGGGCCTTCTCGATCTCGTCGAGCAGCAGCACGCTGTAGGGCTTGCGGCGAACCGCCTCGGTCAGCTGACCGCCCTCGTCGTAGCCGATGTAGCCCGGGGGAGAGCCGACCAGCCGTGACACGGCGTGCTTCTCCATGTACTCCGACATGTCGATCCGGATCATCGTGTCCTCGTCGCCGAACAGGAACTCCGCGAGCGTCCGCGCCAGCTCGGTCTTGCCCACCCCGGAGGGGCCGAGGAAGATGAACGAGCCCGTGGGGCGCTTGGGGTCCTTGAGCCCGGCGCGGGAGCGCCGGATGGCCTTGGAGACGACTTCGATCGCCGGGTGCTGACCGATCACCCGCTTGTGTAGCTCTTCCTCCATGCGCATCAGCTTGGCGGTCTCCGCCTCGGTGAGCTTGAACACGGGGATGCCGGTCCACATCGAGACGATGTCGGCGATCTCCTCCTCGCCGATCGCGGGGCGCTCGGTGGAGTCCCCGGCCTCCCATTGATCGGCCAGCTCCCGCTTGCGCTGGGTCAGCCGCCGTTCCTTGTCACGCAGGTTCGCCGCCTTCTCGAACTCCTGCGCTTCGATCGCGGCCTCCTTGGCCCGGCGGGTCTCCTCGATCTCGTCCTCCAGCTCCCGGTACACGGGCGGGGAGGTCATCGACTTGATCCGCATCCGGGACGCCGCCTCGTCGATCAGGTCGATCGCCTTGTCTGGCAGGAAGCGGTCGGAGATGTAGCGGTCGGCGAGCTCCGCGGCAGCGCCCAGCGCCTCGTCGGTGATGTTCACCTTGTGGTGCTGCTCGTAGCGATCGCGCAGCCCCTTGAGGATCTGCACGGTCTCCTCGGTGGACGGTTGGTCCACGGTGATCTTCTGAAAGCGCCGCTCCAGTGCCGAGTCCCGCTCCAGGTACTTGCGGTACTCCTCGAGCGTGGTGGCGCCGACCGTCTGCAGCTCCCCGCGTGCGAGCGCGGGCTTGAGGATCGAAGCGGCGTCGATGGCGCCCTCGGCGGCACCGGCGCCGACGAGGTTGTGCAGCTCGTCGATGAACAGGATGATGTCGCCGCGCTGGGTGATCTCCTTCATCACCTTCTTCAGGCGCTCCTCGAATTCGCCGCGGTACTTGGAGCCCGCCACCAGCGCCGCCAGGTCCAGCGTGTAGATCTGCTTGCCCTTGAGCAGCTCGGGGACGTCGGCGTTGGTGATGCGCTGCGCCAAGCCCTCGACGACGGCGGTCTTGCCGACGCCGGGCTCGCCGACGAGCACCGGGTTGTTCTTGGTCCGCCGCGACAGGATCTGCATGATCCGCTCGATCTCGGTCTCGCGACCGACGACCGGGTCGAGCTTGCCCTCGGAGGCGAGCTTGGTCAGGTTGCGGCCGAACTGGTCGAGCAGCTTGGAGGACTTCTTGCCCTCGCCGGGGCCCGCCGGAGCGCCGGCCGCACCCGAGCCGGAGCCGCGCTGGCGGCTGCCGGGGCCGGACAGCATCCGGATCACCTCGTTGCGGATCTTCTCGGAGTCGGCGTCGAAGTCGAGCAGGATCCGGGCCGCCACCCCCTCGTTCTCACGCACCAGGCCGAGCAGGATGTGCTCGGTGCCGATGTAGTTGTGGCCGAGGCTCAGCGCTTCACGCAGCGCCAGCTCCAGGACCTTCTTCGCCCGCGGGGTGAACGGGATCTGTCCCGAGGTCACCTCCTCGCCCGAGCCCACGATTCGCACGACCTGCGCGCGCACGCGCTCGACCGTGATGTCCAGGGACTCGAGGACACGAGCCGCCAGACCCTCCTCTTCCCGCAGGAGGCCGAGCAGGATGTGCTCAGTGCCGATGTAGTTGTGCTTGAGAGTCCGCGCCTCTTCCTGCGCCAGGACGACCACCTGGCGGGCTCGCTCTGTAAATCGCTCGAACATGATGGCTGTGCTTCTCTCTTGGTCGGCGGGCGGTGTGGTCGGTCGAGGTGTGGTCCTGGATCAGATGATCCCTGGGTTCAGGGTAGCGCTGCCGGTTACGAGGACGCCGAGGCGGCCGTTCCTTTCGTCTATCTCGGCCCGAGGACCGGATTCAATGAGGACACGGCACGTTCTGTGGCCATGCCCCAGTCTACCAACCGGTCCCCGCGTCTTCGGAGGGTGGGTGCACAACCCGCCACCGGCTCGGCCGCCGCAGCCGGCTGGCGAGATGTGCCCGTGGCACATGCTTAGGCGCCCGCGCGGCCCGTGGGCGAGTGACGCGTGGCGCGTTCTGCATGGCGAACGACGCCGCCCGCCGCCCCCCGCCCCGCGCGCGACGGACGCGTTCCGGTCGCGCGACAAGCGTCCTCAGTCACGCATCGCCGGGAACAGCACGACCTCGCGGATCGAGCGGCGCCCGGTCAGCACCATCACCAGCCGGTCGATCCCGATCCCGATGCCGCCCGTCGGCGGCATCCCCTGCTCCAGCGCCTGCACGAAGGCCTCGTCGTAGGGCTGGGCCTCGGCATCGCCGGCCCCCGACAGCGCCCGCTGCTCCTCGAAGCGCCGCCGCTGCTCGTCGGGATCGTTGAGCTCGGAGAACGCGTTGGCGAACTCCATCCCACCCACGAACGCCTCGAAGCGCTCCACGAGCCCCTCCTGCGAGCGGTGGCGCTTGGCGAACGGCGAGAGCTCCACCGGATAGTCGAGCAGGAAGGTCGGCTGGATCAGCGTCGGCTCTACGTGCTTTGAGACCAGTTCGTCGACCAGCTGCGGCCAGGTGTCACCCTCCGCGACCGTCAGCCGGGCGCCGCGCATCGCCTCCGCCAGCGCCTCCCGATTCCCGCGGGCGTCCATGATGTCGATCCCGGTTCGCTGGAGGACCGCATTGGCGAGCGTCTCCCGCCGCCAGGGCGAATGGAAGTCGTACTCGCCCTCGTAGGCGATCTCGGCGGCCACGGCGCTCACCAGCGCCTCGCAGCGGTCGGCGACGTCCAGGTAGTCGGCGTAGGCCTCATACCACTCCAGCATCGTGAACTCCGGGTTGTGCTTGTGCGAGAGGCCCTCGTTGCGGAAGTCCTTGCCGAGCTCGTAGACCCGCTCCAGGCCGCCGACGATCAGGCGCTTGAGGTAGAGCTCGGTGGCGATCCGCAGGTACAGCTCACGGTTCAGGGCGTTGTGGTGGGTGGTGAACGGGCGCGCCGCCGCCCCCCCGTACAGGGGCTGGAGGACCGGCGTCTCCACCTCCAGGAACCCCGCGCCGTCCAGGAAGCGCCGCACCGCGGCGATCACCCGGGCACGGGTGGCGAAGAGGGAGCGCGCCTCGGGGTTGGCGATCAGGTCGAGCTCACGGTGGCGCAGGCGCGTCTCCACGTCACTCAGTCCATGGTGCTTCTCGGGGGGCGGGCGCAGCGACTTGGCCAGCAGCGTCCAGCCGGTGACCCGCAGGCTGAGCTCGCCCCGGCGTGAGCAGAAGGCGACGCCGTCGGCCCCGATCAGGTCGCCGAGATCGAGGCTCGTCAATCGCTCCATGCCCTCGGGCCCGAGCTCGTCGACGCGAGCTTGGAGCTGGATCCGCCCGGAGCGGTCGACGATGTCCAAGAAGGCCATCTTCCCCTGGCCGCGCCGCGCCGCCAGCCGTCCGGCCACGCGATGTGCGCTCGTGGTCTCCTCTCCCGCCGCGAGTCCGGCGTGCGCCGAGCGCACCGCGCTGACGGGCTCCACCCCGTCGAAATCATGGGGAAACGGCTCCACGCCCGCGGCGCGCAGCGCCTCCAATTTCTGCCGCCGATCGGCGAAGACGTCGCCGGGCGCTTCGCCCATTGCCCGCGCCTACTTGGAGTCGATGTCGATCTTGGTGATCTTCAGCCGGCGCTCGCCGCGGGGGGTCGAGAACACGACCTCGTCGCCGCGCTTGTGACCGATCAGCGCCTTGCCCACCGGCGATTCGTTGGAGAGCTTCATCTCCGCCGGGGAGGCCTCCGCCGAGCCCACGATCGTGTACTTGGTGGACTTGCCACCGTCGTCCTTGACGTGAACCACGGAGCCGACCCGGACGACGTCATTGGTCAGGTTCGAGGCGTCGATCACCGTCGCCGAGCGGAGCTTCTCCTCCAGCTGGGCGATCCGGGCCTCGAGCATGGCCTGCTCGTTCTTGGCGTCGTCGTACTCCGCGTTCTCGGAGATGTCGCCGAACTCCCGCGCCTCCTTGATCCGGCCCGCGACCTCCCGGCGGCGGTTGGTGGCGAGCTGGTCGAGCTCGGCCTTGAGGTTGGAGAGTCCTTCAGGGGTGAGGATGACGTCCTTGGGCATGGCGTGAAGACCTTGAGGATGAGAGCGTTTGGGCGAAAGAAAACCCGCTCCGCCGGGAACGGGCACCCACGCCTCCCGGCGTGAGCGCCGATCATTATAGAGCCCCGGATCGGACCTCCAACCGTTCTGCGGGAGCGACCGCGGCCGCCCGCCCTCAGGGAGCTCGGTGGCCCTGGATCTCGTCCGCCTGCTGGAAGGTGGGCCGGTTGATCCATTCCATCAGCGGCTACTTGATCGCGCCGATGGCGCGGTACTGGATCGGCCACCCGCTGGTGCAGAACCTTGCGCAGGTCCTTCTGCACGATCCCGTAGAAGCCGACGTCGAAGGCCGGGCCCAGGTGGGGACCGCTGGTGCCATGCCCGGGCTGGTCGTTGATCGGGAACTCGCCCTGCACCTGAGCGAGCAGCGCGGTTCCGAGCACCGGTCCGAACTCGGCGCGGACCAGCAGCGGCCGCCAGGCGTCCATGATCCGGATGGCGTCGCCCTGCTGGTAGGTGCCCGAGGCACCGGGGCGAAGCGCGCTTGATCCGGTGTGACCCACCGGCCTGCCACGTCCGGAGCTCGGCCACCGCCTGGGCCAGGGCCGGATCCCGGGGGTGCCCGACCACCGCCAGCAGGTAGGGGAGCACCGTCGTTCTGCGCAGATCCTGCGTGCCGGCGTCGCCCATGGCGTTGACCAGGTCGGTCAAGCTCATCTTCCCGCCGCCGGCGCCGAGCCGGTCCTGGATCTGCGTGTCGAGCAGCTTGGAGCGGTAGATGGAGGAGAACTCCTGGGCGGTGGCGGGATCGCTGTAGCCCGGGGCCTGCTTGTTGTTCCAGCTGGTCAGGAAGTCCTGGTCGATGGCCTGCGGGTGAGCCGAGGGCGGGGTCTGCGCCGACTGAGTCCAGACCGGGGAGCTGAGCTCGGCGGGAGTCGAGCCGCGCCACGCCGCGCTCGACCAGCTCGGAAACAGCGGATCGGTGTGCGGCGCCCGGATCGGGTTGTGTCCAGAGTCGAAGTAGCCGATGTGCCGGTCGTCGGCGTAGAACCAGTTGAAGGTGTACCCGACGTTGTAGGCGGCGTTGAAGAAGTCCCGCGGGCGGTGGATCAGTCCGGGCTCGTTGAAGCGCTCGAAGCCGAGCCCCGAGTCGAGCTCGTGCATGTAGGTGGAGCGCAGGTTGGTGTAGGCGACGGGGCGACCATGAATTCGCGCGCGGGCGATGACCAGGCCGAACGCGGTGCGCTGGGTCTGGAGGCTCACCTGACCGGCCGGCGTGGAGTCGGCCAGGTTGGGCTGCCAGGACTCGATGCGGGTGAGCGTCTCCATCGGCACGCAGCTGCCGTGCAGCAGGTAGAAGCTCGACTGCGTCGAGACGGGGCCGGTGGGGTTGCACAGCGGCGCCGCGAACGTGTCGACGATGTTCTGCCCCGAGGAGGTCGCCGACCACGCGTAGTCGGCTCCGTGTCCGAGCTCGACGTAGAGGTTGACCCCCGGGAAGGCGGCGCCGTCGGCGTCGATGCCCGGCCCGTGGATGTCCTCCTCCATCAGGATCTGGGGGGTGAAGTAGGAGACCTCCGGGCCCATCACCGCCAGCGGGTGACCGCTGGCGCTGTGGCGGCCGGAGACCAGCAGGGCATTGGACATCTCTCGGGGGAAGTTCAGCAGGCCGGCTCCCGCGCTCGCCCCCGGCGCGGGCGATGCTCCCGCGGGCCCCCCACCCGGAGGGGTGGCGCGGTCTGCGGCGCGGCCCCGCGGGACAGCACCGGCCACGACCGGGTTGGTGAGCTGGGTCGAGCCGGGATCGGGCAGGGCGATGGTCGCCCGCGTGGCCCGCCCCGGCGCCGGCAGAGTCTGGTAGGGGAAGCTGCGCCCCCTGACGGTGGTGGGAGCCTCGGGGTCGGAGGGATCGACGAAGCTGAGCAGCGTCGCGAAGCCCGAGGTGTCGACCGGGCGCGCCCGGGAGGGCCGGCGGCGCTTGAGGTGATGGCGCGGACGCGAGATCCGGTGCGACCGTGCCACCCCTGCGGGTGGGGGCCTGACGCGCGAGCAGCGTCGACGGGCCCGCCCTCGACGGGCGCGCGGTGGGCGGGGGCGCGGTGGGCCGGTCGCCGCGCCTGGGGGCGCCGAGTCCGGCGGCGTCGCCGGGGTGCGGGGGCGGGAGCCTCAGGCGAGCCCCCCAGCGCCGCCCGCTCGGGGGCCGAAGCGCTGGCGCAGCCCCTGGTAGAGCAGGGCGTTACTCAGCTGTCCCCGCCGCCCACGCCGAAGATCCCACCCACCAGCGAGGCGACCGACACCAGGGCCTCGACGCGGAAGGGCTGCGGCCCCTGCCCCATCCCCAGGGCGTCGTACTCGGCCGGCATCATCAGCGGGTCGAGCTTGGCCTGCCCGATGTAGGCGTTGATGCCGGCCAAGTAGCTCTGGGCATCGTCGAAGATCTGCTGGCCGTCGGGGACGTGCGTGCGGATGAACTGCACCTGATTGGTCCGGTCCTGCTCGGTGTATGGCGCGTTGCGCCAGACGCTCTCGTCCATGGCCACGTTGGCACCCCCGGCGAACTGCGCCAGCTCTCCGCGACCGGCGTGTTGCAGCGCGTCGATGAAGAAGAGGCGGTCCTGCGTGGTGGCGTAGCCGATGCCGAACATCAGCTCAGGGCGCGTGTCGCCGTAGATGTGCGGCACGCCGTGAGCGGTGTCGCGGACGATCGTCACGCCCGCTTCCGGAGTGGTCGTGGCTCCACCCCGCCGGCGCGCACGCCGAATGTGGCGTCCTTGAAGTAGCGACCCAGCTGCGCGGGCTGGATGTTCGGGGCGGCAGTGGTGAGGCTGTCGTACATCGACAGCTGGTCATTGTTGTGCGGCGGCCGGGCCCCAGTGCCCAGGTAGCTCCCCAGCTGCAGGGCATTGACCAGCCCGTTGGTGCCCGGCGGCAGGACGTTGCGAAACCCGCCGAAGTCATTCTTGCCGTAGGGCTGCACGTGGGCGCCGCCGGGCCCGAGCGGCAGGTTGAGCAGGGCTCCGGCGCCCGCCGGCAGAGCGGCGAGCGCGACGCTCGCCAGCGACAGCGACAGCGACAGCGCGGTCAGGACCCGTAGCGCGCGACCGCGCGTGATCGGTGGTCGAATCCCCATTCTCCTCACGCGTGGTCGAATCCCCGTTCTCCTCACGCCCAGCCTACCGCCTGGGGTCCACGTCTGGCGCGCTGCCCCAGCCTTGACCGGTTGAGGGTCTATCCGGACTTGAAGGTCATATTTTCCCGAGTGGACTGCGGTCGCGCCACCGTAGGCTCTTCGCCGATGCCGTTGGCAGAGCTGAGGACACCGCGGCTGATCTTGCGTCGCTGGCGTGAAGAGGACAAAGCGCCGATGACGGAGATCAATCGGGACCCGGAAGTCCGGCGGTATCTGAACAACAGGCCAGGACTGGCGACTTGGTATGAGCGCGTTACTCGGCATTGGGAGCAGCACGGGTTCGGGTTCATGGCCGTAGAGGGTCGCGACGCTGACCTGCGCGGCGAGTTCATCGGGTTTCTCGGCATCGCCTACCCGACGTTCCTTCCGGAGCTCGCCGCCCGGCCTGAGCTCGGCTGGCGGCTGGCCTGCCGTGCCTGGGGCCGAGGACTGGCCACCGAGGCGGCGCAGGCGGTCCGCGCGAGCGCGTTCGCCGATCTCGATCTGCCGGAGTTGATCTCGATCATCCATCCCCAGAACGTTCGCTCCCAACGAGTGGCGACGAAGCTCGGGATGACGATCGAGCGGCGGGTGGTCAACCCCGGCCTCGGGCGGGTTGTCGACGTGTGGCAGCTCGACGCACCCAGCCCCAGCGGCATGGCGCCCCGGACATCCACCGACTGAAAGCCATTTCGTTGCACCAGGCGGTACGCAAAGGCATCGACGCCAGGCTCGGTGGCGGACCCCGCCGCTTCCATGCCCTCAGGCGGCCACCGGGGTCGGGCTCGCCCCCCCGGCGCCCGCGTGCATCAGCTCTCGCACCGCTTCGATCGATGGCGCCTGCTGGACCGCCGCTTGCAGCGCGCGGGTTCCCCCCAAGCGCTCGACGTACCAGGGATAGAACTTGCGCAGGTAGCGGCCGGCGCGCTCCGGCCCGAGGTGCTCGCAGGCGCGGTCGATCACCCAGTCGAGCTCGGTCAGGATCTCCTCCGGGGACGGGGATCGGCTCCCATCCTGCAGCAGCTGCTGAAACAGCCACGGGTTGCCCAGCGCGCCGCGGGCGAGCATGATCGCCTCAGCCCCGGTCTGGGCGAAGGCCTCTCGCGCCCGGTCGGCGCTGCGCAGGCCGCCGGAGATCAGCACCGGGACTGGCAGCTCGGCCACCAGCTCCCGGGCCAGGTCATAGTCGGGGGGCCCGCTGTGGCGCTGGGAGGCGTGACGAGGGTGGATGCACAG
>JAABUQ010005182.1_pt1 | contig 21181 bp, 32 predicted proteins | sample 5560001 | NCBI WGS metagenome assembly JAABUQ01 (sample SAMN10711888, study PRJNA513371) | rock metagenome | isolation source: Antarctica rocks | place: Antarctica: Victoria Land, Finger Mt nord | collected 2015-12-18
GCCCCTGACCATTGTGAGTGGCGGGGTGGATGTGAAGCGGGTGAGGGATTAGGGTAGTAGTGATGCTGATGGTTGATGCGATGGGGGAAGGGTTGACGGATGGGAATGGTGATGTTTTCGGTGGTCGATGGATTGAGTTGCCGGAGGACGGGGCGTGTACGGGTACGACAGCGCTAGGCTGGTATTAGCGGTTTTGCTGTATGCCGTCGTGGGGGGAGGAGACGTAGGGGGACGATAGAGGGGGAAAAACCGCTCGAATGGGTACTAGGGACCGTAGGGTAGGTGGGCTAGGCTTTCTCGAGCAGTTTTGGGCTTGTGGAGTTGAGTTTGGTGTGGGTTGAGACGGGGTTTTTGGTGGGATTTTCTATAACGATGGGATGGGGATCCAGTGAGCGAAATTGGCGACTTTGCCAGAATAGAATTATATCTGAGGGATTCAATGAGGTGATCACTAGAAAAAGCTCTACGAACCTGACGATACGGCGAGGTTGTTGTTACAGAGAGGGTTTACTGATACAGTGCGTTTTTGTTGTAGTGTCTCGATGCGGGGGGACAGCATTACTATTGAACTTCACCTTATGTGTTCGAGGAATTAAAGTACCTTACCTTTAATCATGCCACTTGAAGAGCCTTCTAGGAGAGAGTACATCATACTCAGCTCTCAGCCTCCATCTTTCGATTTCTTGATCCCGCCAGTCAACATTGATACCCACAATCTCCAAAATCAGACTATGAGTTTGGCCTTGACAGCCGGAGAGGAGTGGCATTCTCATTTGCAGACGAACCATGTTCAATGTACATGCCCACATCAGCCCATGTCCTGCCGTGCCGGGTCCTGCTGCCATGATATGCTCCTTTCGCCTTTCCCCTTAATCCTGTATGAACCTCCCTCCGTTGCGACCTTCGTACAATTCCTGCCATTCCTAGGACCCCTCTTCCTTCCCCGTAAACCAATGCATTGGTGTACGCCCTCACAAACTCAATTGATCCAAACTCCGCCTCTCCACGTTCTTCCTCACCATCCCTAGTTTCAAGAACCTCTCTTCCCCAGCCGCCGTGCGGCCTCCCACGTACCACTTTTCCCCACCCAACACTTCTCTGAATCCCCCACTATCGCTACTGCTGTCACTTCCCCTCCGCTGCATAGCGCCGAACCCGCCTTGCCGAGGTGGTGACATGCTGACGGGAGATTGGGATGTGTGTCGGAGGTGGTGATTGACTGCTGCTGTTGTCGATGCTGACGGTGAAGAGGTGGGACCGATGGTAGGAGGGCTCTTGGTGTTGGATGCGGTAGTGGTTATGGGTCGGGACAGGCTGGATGGCGAGGAGAAGGTGGTACTGGCGGTTGTTGTCGGTGTGACGCTTGATTGTGCAGTTGCTTTTGTGAGAGCGCTGTGGGCACGGAACGCTGCGAGGAAGTTGGCGAAGAAGGGACGGTTGGTAGGCATGTTGAGCAATTGTTTTGATTGGGGGTTGGCGAAGAGAGATGGGCCAGAGGAGTGAGGTGGGTGTGTGTATGGTAGGTCGGCGAGGATAGAGGTGTCAGAGGAGAAGGGTAGGTATAGTTATGGTGTGTTGGCGGTGTCGGGTTACGTGAGCCGGAGAGTTGACGCAGGTTGCTGACTTTGTTGTCCTGCTGCAACTAGGACTGTCAGCAAGGATGAGGCATTTGGATCAGTGGTGTCGGATATGCCGGGAGGGATGTTTGTCGATGAGTATTGAGCGGTTGAGCGGAATTGAACGGAGTCAAAATCTGTCAAGGCTGTGGCTCTTCAATTGAAGGCTGGCTTATGAGCAAAAGTGCATTCATTGTCCTTCGATCGATAGCTTAGGTAGTGAATCTTGAAAGTGTGGGGTAAGCGTAGTTAGCAAGAGTCGGTCCTTCTTTTTATGGTGGTTGTGGATTAACGTTTCTTCATTTCCATTCATCGGCAAGCTTCGGGATATGGCGGCGATTGCCGGGACGTTTCCTCGGGAGAGGACTGTCCTCTATGGGAGAAACTGTAGTATCCGTATCAAATTTAATCTTCCCGTAAAAAATACTGCCGAAGCACGCTAGAGAAGGCTGCCGAGACTACAAGGCTATGCCACCCAAATTCGGTATTCTCTCCTCTATCTGTTAAAAAATAAAAAGACTGTATCGCTTACACTGCTGATCGCAGTGGAATTGAGGTGAATTTGGTGGAGTTGGTAAGATTGGTAAAGCTGGTTGAAAAAGGAGGTAGGTGTGGTAAGGGAAATTGGCTTAGAGTGCTTCGGCAACATTTTTTTTACCCCGCGAGGCATCCTCTGTTCAACAACAGCATTGTCTCTGCAATGGCCACTCCTGTTGACAGGCCTAGATTCTAACCCGTATTTTCGAATATCCGACAATCTTCCTTTTTGAGACTGAGATTGGATTGTGGCTGTGACATTCTCAAGCGTTGGATTGAGAGGGTCTCCTCATTGGACATGGACCACCCTTTGATCTTGTGTCACTAGGGAATGCGGTTGTCCTCTCTGCGCAGCTACTCTACTTGCTACCACTGCCCGATGAGCCACTAGCCAAACACCTTGATGAGGCTGAAAAACACGACATCATGTGGAGAGTTGCCCCTTCGGAATGAAAGAGATCCACGATCCCATCTATTCCCACAGATGACACTACACCCACTCAAGGATTTGCCACATCCAGTATTACAGATGGCAGTGCTGCAGAGCCAACAATACATGTGCAACTTGGGACCTTTAAATGATATGTATCGTTGTTACCGCATTTGGCTTTCCGCCAGTCACCATACATACTCACGAGGCTGTCTATACAACTTTTACAGGCTTTCGGGCAGTATTTCATCTCGCATCTCACACGAACAAGACCTCTGTTTGGCCCTTCGTTATTGCCCAATCTCTCTTAATATCCCCTCGCCTTTCACGTTCGGGTTCGGAGTCTGTAGACCAGTATCTATAAGATCAGTTGCCTCCTCGACCATGTCAATCTATTCTGCTCTTTACGCGCATTGCCTTTCAGTCTTTTCCAACTTCTAACATTTAATTCCACTGTCATTATAATTTAGTCTTACACTCATTCGAATATGTTGACCTCTGCTTTTCCCCTTCTCTCTATACTGCCCCTACTCGCCTCCGCGGCCCCCCGTCTTCACCCCAGACAGACCAATTCCACCAACCTCAATGCTACCGATGCCTCCACACCTGCTTTCGGACTCAGTATTCTGAGCGATAACCCCGTGTTCCAGGGTGGTCCCTGGGTTGACGCCAACGACAATGGGTTCTTCGTTGGGGAGAATACTGAGTCCTATTGCCCCTTGCCCGATGGCCAGTGTCCCAAGGGAGATTTCACCGGCGTCTACGTTGACGGGACGACTGCATGGATGGTGAGTTAGACATTCTCCTATTCCCAACATTGTCTCTCATCCAACGTACTAATCAATAATCGAAAAACAGAACAGCAGCGTCCCTGGCGGTCAGCCCATCTTCATCGGCCCCAACGGTGCCCTCAACTTCACCTCCGGCCATCACGAGGGCCTCCCATACACAGCGAATTACAGCATGGGCCCCTTCACTATCGCGAACGGTCTCTTTGCCTATAACGGCTGCACTGACTGGCAAGCCTGCAAAGTACCCGAGAATCTCATCTCCAACAAGCAGGACAGGATCACAGACGTCTATCAAATCTTCGCGGACGTACCCTACGCGAGTCCGTCGGCGGGTAGCAACGTCCCCTGTATCAAGGTGAATCTACGAGTTGGCGTTACCATGTTCGAGCATGACGGCGCCTGGCAGTATGGTCCTCAAACTTAGGGGCCAGAGGCTGAGACGAGGAGAACTTTACTCGATGTTGGAGTGGATAGCCTCGGGGAGATCAAGCCAGAGCGAAGCTGTGATCCCTAGTAGAGGAATAGGGGGATTCAGATTATGGTGACAATTGGTTCGACGGGGTCTGAGTATTCCGCGTGTCCATTCTCCAGCCTTCCATTCTTGCATATCTCGGGCGTATCCAAGCATTCCTTCAGTGAAGTTCTTGTGCGCTATCTCGTAAAACAGTATCTATAATATTGCTTCTGCGAAAAACACTAGTTTCTCCCTCAAGATCCATTCATTAACATTGCGCTATCAGTCCTCCACCTCCTGCAGCAGCGCCAAATCCATTCCTTTTCTCAAGATTGAATCTCGCCCAGGCAGTTGTGTACCCTTGCCATTGCCCCTTCTGATAGCACTTGCCACAAGGCTTCCGATGCAGTTCATTCTGCAATCATTTCATGGTCAAGATCTCGTAGTCTTCACGCTTCATGATCTAATTCCTGGGCCCTGAGGGGATCTTCCGATTGCGAACCCTGTGCTGGATGCTTTTCAAGAATCCATGGTAAGGGGTCACTGTAACGCGACTTGGCTCTTACGAAATACTGCTAGCCAAGCAAAAGACGCCGGTGACTTGGTAGACAGAAGTCCACACAATGATATCAGCCGCTAAGGCGTTGTACGATGCTCTCGAACAACGGAAGAGGGGTTTCAGAGCAATGTTGTAGGTTTGAATTGATGGCTGATGTCGACTCTACTGATGACTGCTGTCTAACTATACTCGGTTCGAATCGAACTTCTCATAGAATAGTTATCTTGCGGTCTAGATTTGAGATGTAAATCTAATAGAACTCAGAGAAGCTGACTGCACAGATAATGCGATTCAACTATGCTTTGTGATCTCCGTGGAACCATGATCAACGATCTAGCACTTAACGGCGGTCTACATCGTACAAACCCAGGCATAGAGGCACAAGCGGAGAGCACAATCTACAAGGGCAAGAAATGGAGGGATGGTCGACGATATGTACGTCGCGGCTAAAGCGAAGAAAGACTATAGGAGATATGGTCTTGGAGCTGTACACCAGGCCGTCGGGAAGACGTGCAAGAAACAAGTACCATCCTCCTCAACGTCCAGTCCACCATTCACCACACCGTCGTCATGCACATCAGAGGCGAAGCTCTCCCCATCGCTATGCTCCACGTCGACCTCCACGACGGAAGTACCGCTCGTCTCGCCCTTGCGACTGCCAGATTGCTCCCACCACCACCGTTGACCCTTCACAGCTCGCAGTAGACACACAAGGGACAGACTGGACTGAGTAACGCCCCTTCGGACTCGACCGTGACATAGCGAGCTATTCGGCACATGAGCAATGGACATCGAACTGGGCTTTCGATGTCCTCGAGTCCATGCCCACCTCGATGGTCGTAAGGCGGTATGGTTTCAGGGAGTCCCGAATGCGAATTGTCTTGTTTCCCACGTTGATTTCAGTGGCCATGATGCGTGTAATCTGTAGCAAGCGGAGGATCGGAGGCAGAACGATATAACTAAGGAGAGGATCCACTTGCGCTCCCCCTTTGGGCTTCAAGACGCTCCGATAGTAGCCTAGGTCGAGTAGACGAAGACGATCGTTTATGTCCTGGGTGCTCATGCGGCGACCCTCAAAGTTGGTCGTGAAGTCTGAGAAATCTTGCTGGGTAAGATCTGAGTCTTCGCGGGGAAATGATGGTCTTGACCCGATAGCCAGCAGGCCGACCACATCCACCGGCTAGGAGATCATGGCGGTTCCAGTGATGAATATACTCGAGGTTAGGTTCAGCAACAGTATCTGATTGTGGAGACTTGAGGAAATGAGCCTCACCCAGGTACTGCCCGACCTGCGTGCTCGGCCCCTTCAGACCGCCGCATCGGTCCACACCGCATGTGTATAGCGGTTCATTTTTACCAAAAAGTATACGAATACCCAAACTACTAAATCTATTTTTGCAAGCAGTGCTTCCTAGGCTGGGACAAGGTATGGAAGGGAAATGAAGAAGGAATGCTTCCACTAGGCTAATAATGCCACTCGTCTGGATCTCTAGGTTCGTTTTACAAAGGGAAAGGGATAGATTTATTTTCTAAAGATATGCCGGTACCAGCTTGCCGTCAACGACCGGGTGCCTACTTCGGCATAAAGGCGCCCTTTCCTTCAGATGTGGACAAAACATCAGTCCCACAGACTCATTCATTTGCGCTACCTTCGAGGTCTTTGATACCGGCCCCGAAAGCGCGATCAGCATATCATTTACGGCAGGTGAAGCCGCTCTAAATCCGGAAAAGACCTCAGCTACATCGTCGGCGCGATCGAAGACGTAGTTGATGTGCGTCGCATATGAATTGTTGCCGGCATTGCCACGGATCTTGTGTTTCTGTTGAGGAGATGCGCGGTCCCAAGTATGGTATTCTCTGCTGATGTGATGAGTTTGCCGGAAAGCTGGCCGTCAGATTTATCGATGATTAAGTTATTAGTTAACTCGTCTGCTAATCTACCGAAGTGTTCATTAGCATATGCTTGCAATCTGAGTATAACTTTCGATAGGGTTGGTAGCATTGCCAAGGTCTTTTGTCAGCATCCCCTGGTCGTATTGTGGCCCGTAGACTAGTTACCTGACAAAATATTGCGTCGAGAATCCTCTGCCCTTCGTTTGTCTAGAGATTTTCGATATCGAAGGACTTGTAGCTCTTGGGTGCGAGAGCTCATTCAGCATATCCTCTTGACATTCAAAAGGAAAGTTTTCATTCATAATACGCCCTATTGAGTCAAGGACAACGAAAAATTCGGGAAATTGAACAAAAGGATCACACTTGGACCATTGGCAGGCGACCGACATCTGACCATGCGCTATATAGCCGATATTGGCTTTCAATGCACGAATGAAGTTGAATATGACACACTATCGTTTCGTTCGGGCTCTCACCAACGTCCAGGACTGCGCGCTGCTAGCGAATTTTTGAGGAACCTGGCTTGACTACTACCACAGACCTCTTGTTCTTCTTGTTGAGTTTTTCAATCCTATTTCTTTCCAAATCTGAACCATGTAGTGTGACAGGATTGAATACTTTTCCGAAGTACCGACTTCTTAGACCTTTCTGAGGCTCTCCTGGACCGAGATCGTAGCTGAAACTACTTATCACCAAATGTTGGGTGAACTTATCTTTCCTGAGGGCTGCTGACATTCCACCTTTTGTCACTTGCTCAGTAAGGTCACTGTTCAATGTTGTTGGTAAAAGCACTTCGCATATGCATCACTCGTAATAATTCCGTCCAAGGTTATACATGTCGCGAACGGCCCATTCCCTTTTTCATATTGCATACATTTGTTCTCGCCACGTTGATCATCGCCGATCGATTGATAAACAATCCCAAAGATCTGTTTAAGGCGTACGATTTCTTGTTGTGCAAATCAGTTCAGGTTCAGACAAAGCGTATTATTGACTTACATCTTCTTTGCAAGATTTGGACAAGTTGTTCGTGTGGAGCCCACCGCGCGTAGTTGGCTGACGTTTGTGTATGTTGTCAAGGAGATGTCTATAATTGGGGTGATTTGTCAAGAGTTTCTTTTCCGCTTCAGCTAGATCTGGATGTTTAGCGGTTCCGTCTGCGTTGTACAGTGTGCCGCGTGATCCGTGCACGTTTTCATTGTACGGGTTGACAGCCGGGAACAGAGGCTGTCCTGGATTGGCCATGTTGAATTGGTTTATTCGAATTTGATTTCGAATTTGATTTTTGAAGGAAAGAGGAATGATCAGTAACGATCGATCTGTGATAAGTAAAATAGTACAAGTCAAATAGTATAATAGTTTCACAATCGAATATCATTATTCAAGAATATTCAAACTGTTCAGATGTGTTTCCAATCCCAAAACGAATTTCTTGTACGCGGAGAAACATGGAGAAATTCTCGAATCTGAAAAGGAGAAACAATACCGTTACGCCATCTCCCAGGGTAGAGGCGTTGACCATCATCTCCGCACAGCGAATGCAGCTTCTTCCACCAGCCGTAGTAATAGCCCTTCCGGGAACGACAGTAGTCATCAAGGTCTTGCAACCATTTTCGCGCTTTCCCATTGGCGCTGCCGGATAGTGCAGAACATTTTGTCCACCCATTTGCCATTCCTGTTTCCTCGTAACAGTGTTTCTCTTTTCGGAGGAGTTTCATTTTGAGGAATTAGGAATGTCAGGGGTTGTCTACCCTGACACCTGAGGTGGGGATGTCATTGACTGTTCTGATCTTTGGCTTCATGGAGAGACCCTGGTGGTCGTAGTAAGCGATAGAAACAAAAGGGCTGAAGACCCGTCCTCGTGGAATAGGGTTCGCGGGTTCACGTCTCGTACAGAAGGCAGTCCCACGGTAACGCTTTTTAGTACCCAGTGAACAACAGCTTCGGCTCCCCAATGACCTTATCGCCATAGCTCTCCCGAGTATCAGTATCTGCTCTGGGGTTCATATCAGCTGCCTTGAGGGTGAGCACACTTCTCGGATTCATTTTGCTTGTCATCACCAACAACGTCCGTAGGCAAGTATCTTGTGACCTGTGTCACCGAACTTCCACATGCTAATCTTGAAAGAGCAGATATCAATCCAGTCTCGGCTTGCTCCTGGACTTGAAACCAGATCAGATCCAAATCATATTCACATACGGAATAGCCGCCGCCAACGCTCTCGTACGACCCTTTGGCCATTAATAGTGATTCATCGGGTTCGAAGATAATGACTTTGGTTGTTATTTTGTTGTAGCTATGCGCTTTAGCCAGTCTTTTCCAAGAATCTTGATCGATTGTCAGAGCAGTAACGCTATAAAACAATATCGCCGCACCGTCCAATTTGGATACATATTTGAAGGGGAAGTAAGACCCTTTTGCCTTCTGAATCCCAAATGTCTTCCGCTGATTTCCCCCAGCTAATACCGCAAGAAGCTTAATATTCTTTGCATAGTTTCGGTTATATAAGAACAACGTAAGGAATTTATTTAGTAACGTCCCAGCCTGTTTTGCAGTCCAACATTGTAAAATCAGAATATTCGACCTTTAAAGCCGGGAACCTGTCGAATATAAGTAATGTTTAAGAGTACCCCAAGCTGCGAGTAGATCTGCTTGAAGTCGTAGAAACTCATAAGGGAGACTTTCGGTTCGACGACATAAAAGCGAGGAAGACCGTGAGAAGAATATTAGATAAGTAAAGGGAAAACGAATCTGCTCCCCAAATGTTGCACGTCTTTCTCCGTAACCTCTGTCATGACAGCGGTCTCCTCATGTTTCTCTGTTGCCTTCAGTTCGCAGGCCTTTGGCTTGACGACGCCAGCCATACCATCCCAGTCCATCCTCCAGACCATCATTCGTCTGTGGACAAGGTCGGCTCTGTACCTGGGACGGGGCGGTGTCGTCTTGATCGCTGTTAGTGTTCCCCCGGGATAGGAGATCCAGACTCAAGAGCAATTCCTTCAGATCGCGACGTGTGCTCACCTGCCTGACTGCTCTCGGCATTCCCCAAAAAACTGCTGGGGCAGACCTATAACCATAAGAGCGACTGCATCACCAGTGACAAAAGATCATTAGCCTGAAAGAGAGAATAAGAGGACCTCTGTAGCCGAGCCAGCCTCGGCACCATGTCTCCCGTCCAAATTGGACCATCGTAAGACCCTGAACTCGATCATCCTTGCCATTTTCGCTTCGACCTTAGTTGGCTGCTCTTGCCAACGGATATGGCTCCCCTCGCAGAGAGAGGTACGAAGCCTAATGGATCCATCTGGTAGTGAGTGGACAATGGTAAGAATTTCATATCAGTGGACGAAGGTATTCTCACGAGTTCTAGTGCTGTCAATCCACGACTCAATTTGCGCCTAGTCTTGCGCGGTGTTCGATATTGCGTGACTTGGCAGCTCTTATTTTTCGCAGATTATCCTCGTTCCTCGCCAATAGTTTTCCAGGGATGTTGAGTACTTCGATATCGGCATCGATGTCCTTTTCTCGGTGTTGTCCGTTGCAATCTTGGTCTCGGCGTTAGCGTTGTCGATAACATGGTATATGGCGTTGCTCAATGGATCTTTTGGCTCACCGATCGTACAGATCTCTTCGCAAACTTCACCGGTCTTGCGAATAATGTTCGCCAAGTTCACATTATCTCCATGTACGAGACGAGGAGCCTGTCAGTACTTCAGTCCGAGCTCCTCCATTTCGCGGATGGCTTCCTCCTGATTTGAGTCTGTGTCTAGGGTTCTTATTGATCCTTAGCAGGTTGTCAAGTCGTGCTTTTGACTCTCGGGATTTGACGTGGATCAGTGCTCCTCTGCTTGTCCTTCTTCCACCGGATCCAGACTGACTTCCTGTTGTGATTCATTCTGCAATGGAAGCTCTGAACGCTGCATGTAGATTTACCTTTTCTGGGCACCGTTCGATAAGCTCATGGGTCTGAATGAAGCTTTGCTCCTCATCCGGCTACTGAAACACTGCAGTCATCCCATTTCCTGCTAGGACAGTAGCGGCCAACTTCAACTGGTCATGCTTGTGTGCAAATGATGATGTGAGTGGAATCGAGAATAGGAGAGTGGGTAATCCTAATGGATGGAGAAAAAGAAACGTATATATGTTTCTACAGATTATCAAGGCATCAAAAGCAAAATGAATGTATAAAGTAGAAAATTTTGAAGGTTATGAATTGCAGAAGCTGCTTACCATGAGGAAAAGTGGATGGAGTGGAGAAGGGAAGCGGAAAAAGTTGAACGGGGCACAAATGGGTGAATGGAGAAAGGTAATTTAGAAATTTTATTGTGAGACATCACGTATCTGAGTGCTCGAGCTGATTCACTCCACAGCTCTATATTCACCTCTTGGTTCGCCATTACCTTCTGCCAACGCCATCGCTAAGTCGAGATTCACTGCGGCTCATTGCCCGTTTGCCCTTGGCATAACAGGAGCTAGAGAGGCGTATTCAAGTATAAATTCCGTTTGCTGATCGCATCAGCCACAAATAGCAGAGGGGAAAGCAATTAGAGTGAATACATACCCTAACTTTATCCCACGTTCGATGGTTGAAGAACACGTAGCTCCCCTGCTCCGCTTCATCTGTGATACGCCGAGGTTCGAGGCTGGGATCCTTGGTGAGCCACATTTGGACAATCTTGTGGAAGCGCCAATTGCGTTGTGTTCTGTTTGATTGTGATCAGCATTTTCTTCTTCTGGAGAGGGGTTTCAGGGAGCTTGTGAGTAAAGATAAGGGGGTAAGGTATGCCTACAGTTCTGCGGCGGCAAGCTCTTGCAGTATGTCCCTTGGTTGCGTGTAGAAGATCCAGAAGAGTGTTTCGTCTGTAAAGCCTTCAAGTTTGTCTCGTACGCGGTGCACGTTGTCAACTGTGTAGCAATCCGGTAGCTGGTAATCGGGTTGTAATGGGCGCGAATTGGGCTCAGCAAAGGGTCCTCCCCATGTTGGATATAATGGCCTGTGGGCTGGTGAGCTAATGGATAGCACGAGGTCAATCTTAGACTTACTCAGGTGAGTTGAGGTTCAGTCCTAGAGTAGTCAAATCTTGGCCCTTTGCGAGGCCTGCAACTAAAGGATCTTCACTTCGAATTGTTGCTAAAAAGCCCACGATTCCGTATTGGTCGCTTAGACTCATTTGGGAGATGGGTACTTGATCTGGTGTGTGATTTGAAGCTGAGTGGTCACTTATTCGACCGTCGTACTCTGACTGTGGAGGAGGGTTGGGTTGCTGTTGCGAGGCAGAGCGTGGGTCATTGAAGTTGGCGAGCAGTGAGTTGAGGCTGTTCTCATTGCTCTCGCTTTGGTTCTGACGGTTGAGCTCGGTGGGGGATCGAGTGTTCGATGAGACTGCTTCGAGTTAGCCAAACGTCAACTTTCACATTGCCACATTCACTCGAGAACATTCACTCGATGAACACTGACCTCCGTACGTGCTTGGTGACATGGTTCTGTCCACCACCGACGACGAACGAGTGCTGTCTGCTTGATTTCCTGATGTATTTGGTAGACCGTGACGAGCGTTCTGCTGCTGAGCAAATGCACCCGAATTAGGGAAGCCATATGCTCCGCCTCCCATCATGTTTCCTCTCTGATCACCATCATTCTCATCAGTACCATTACGTCCAAGGGGTGGGAAGTCATCAATGCTTGTGGTCTGAGGTTGACGAGAGTTCACGTTCTGATTCTGTGCTCCTTGCCGGTACTCTTCTAACGATCCTTGCAGGTGGGAGCCCATGAACATGTCTTCGTGCGTGGGTGAGGATAGGCCTTGGCGCGGCTGGCTGATCTGTTGTTGTTGAGGGACTTGTGTGTTGTTCGAATGTTGGGGACGTTGGACAGGTGTCTGTTGAACAGCGCGTTGCCAGATGGCTTGGCTAGGGTTCTGATACTGAGGCTGTGAGGTGCCGGAGAGGGAAGGGAATTCGCTATCATCAAAGTGAGTCAGAGGAACCATGGCTGTAGAGGATGTGGAGGGAGATTGTGGAGGAAAGACGGTGTTAGAACTTTGGCTGAGGACGTCGAATTAAGGAAGATGTGGGGAGGAGAAAAGGTGAAGGAGAGAGGTGACGGAGGAGGATGATGATGAAAAGAAGTGAATAGGCAATGTGCAGCATGAGACTTAGGGATGAGGGGGGTTACTTACGACATATCCAGTGGTGTCGCAGGCTGAGACCCTCCTATTGTTTGCGCAAAACTCGTGGCTCTTGTATGCCCTTGTTGCGTGTTTGCTAGCCCTGGTACTCCATTTGCCGGTGCTCCGAATCCCCAACTCGTGCCATTCCCTACTCATCTCAAGTAGTTAGTGGCGTAGCAGGAACAGCCATTCAGGTCTTGCGTACCCAGCTTTGTTGTGTTCTGTAATCTGCTGGCACCTAGAGGATTCCGTGTCTGGGGTGCCGCTTGCTGGGGATAGCCTGGGAATCGAAGAGTCTGCCCAGCGGGACGCATGGTCTCTAATGACATCTCATTAGCATCGAGATCGAGAAGGACTCGTGTAGAGAATGCGTGTAGGATGGAATAGCAAAGCGGGCGAGACGTCGCAAAGATAGTCTCTCTCTCCATTCCTGCTGGTGGTCTGGTTTTTGCTTTGGAGATTGCTGTGTGAAGACGTAGAATGTGATGCTCTGCGCTCTGCGAGCGGTACTGGACCTGGGGTCTGCTCTCGCCCAAAAGTTCTTAAAATTATACCGTTTTTTTGGGGGGCTCTCTCTGTTGCAAGGATATTGAGTGGCCTTCTCATCAGGAACTCCCAATGCGGGTGCTTAACATAGAACGGCGTAGTTTTGTAGATCGAGAGTGTGTGATGAAATTCTCTGACGGGCGAGGCTGTTCTCAGAGCTCTTTGAAGTATCCCACAGCCGCCAAGGTATTCAGATGTGACAATGGAGTGCAATTGTTCTTTGGGGTGTCGCAAAGAAAAGGTAGCTCACCTTGTCGATTCATAGTCTTAAATCTCTCTCCAGCATATCTTTGAACTCAGGAAAGGTGGGGCTTGTTATGTGTATCTAGAAAGCTCAATTGTTGTAGAAGTGGAAGTCGCGATTGCCGCGCCTGGCTGCGTCTATAGAGATTGATACGTCCACACCTCTATATATCGAATGTTTTCAGTCCTTGAGCTCTGGACGACTCGACGATTGAGACCCTCGAGATCAAACATCACGAAGCATCATTCTCGCTACATGAGGATGTCACTACTCGCCAGCGCCCCTTCCACTCTCCGCCCCCTCCTCCGCTCCCCGCCCATCTTCCTCGCCCCGGCCCTAGCAAAATGCCAGACATCCCCATTCACAACCACCCCCCAACCCTCCACCCGCAAAACGCGCGACGGCAACCCCAATCGTGGCGTCTCCGCCCTGCGACGAACAGGCCTGAAATATGCCGTCGGGATGTCGCATACCCCCCTCCCGAAGCCAGTGCTCGATCCCAAGAAGCGGACAAAGGTGGAAACTGATCCGAACCACGGGCTTTGGGGATTCTTCAACAAGAAGAGGTTGTTGAGTACGCCGGAGATGGACGCGAGTCATGGTATGACATCTTTCATCTACCTCTAATTTGCCCCTCTGTTTTATGAAGGGGGTTGCTGACTGCTAGTGGGGAACAGGGAGACCGTGGACAATGCATGAGCTGAGACACAAATCGTGGGAGGACATACATTGTCTCTGGTGGATCTGCTGTAAAGAGCGGAACAGGCTGGCAACGGAGAAGCTTACGAGGAGGAGGCTACAGACTGGGGGAGGGGACTTTGAGGCCAAGGCTAGGGACAAAGCTGTATGTGTTTTTTTCTCCCTTGAGTTGTCTCTGTCCAGCTCTTTTGCGGCCAAATGTGGCTTTTGATTGAGACTGACGAAGCTCGTGACCTCGTAGATCCGTCGGACACAAAAAGCCATCAAATGGGCGCTGACTGAGAGATGGTATGCGTGGGAGGATGCGTGGAGAATGGCGAAGAAGGATCCGGAGGTCGATCTACAGACGGATCTGAGTACGCCGGCTTACAAGCCTTTTGTGGCTGATGTGAGTGTATTCCGCAAAGATGAACGATTCATTATTGACTTGTTACATAGGACATGTTTCAGCCGAAAGGGAAGGGTTCTTCTGGGAGGGCGTCTAGTAGTGCTTGATAGCAGATGGGAATGTACAGGCCTGGTGGTGGAGTGTACGAGCGGCTTCGGAGGAACTTTCGATGCATGGTGAAGCCTTCGGTAACCATGGGACGTTGAGTCATGTTGTGACTGTAGAGAAGCTGGCATTGCCTGTGGCATACTCCATTTGCATCAAGTCACCATTCAAACGACTTGGTCACGATCTTAGAAAGCACCACCCCAGCGTGGCTTCCCACCTCCAAATCCACTTTTCCCAGCACGATCATCCCAGGGCTTTCCCCGCTATTGGAAAGTCCCCAGTGTAGTCCTAGCCCTCAACCATCCCTCGCCACTCTCGCTTTTTCCATCAGCCATCTCCCTTTCTCCAATTCATTCCTCCAGAATTTCCCCAATCAAATCCTCGTCAGGCCGTGCTACAAGTCCTGCCTTCCTCGTGAACATGATAGAAGCACCCAACTTTTTTCGCAGGGTCTGTAAACCTTTTCTTCGCGCAGAGTTGGTAGAGTGCCTCGCAGTACTCGGCTATGAACGTGTGGTTGCCGTATTCGAGGTGTTCCATAATCATTATGGTCCGGTCCCCTTCATCTGGCTCAGTCCATACGGGATCATCCCATTTAGAGCCCTTCCAAACTAGGCTATCGACAATGTATTGGCGAAGAGGCGATCCGGCGGAGGTGCGCTTGTAGATAGTCTGGATATGCATATGCGGGAACCAACCGAGTTCACAAGTCTTGCGCGCCCGAACAGTGTCCATGATGGTATTCTGAAGATCGTGAGTCTTCCAGGTCTCTGCCTTGAGGTAGAGAGAGATATAATGGCCGACTTGCTCCTTGGCAAGATGTTCTTGATGGTTATCTTCGAATATTTTGGGAACTGTCCCTCGATACAGCCATCCGATGAAAATCTCGATGAGTTTGGGATCCTCGATAAGATACAGCATTCTCGTACCCAGAGGGAGCTGGCTTGCAAAGAAGGTGGATGAAGAGCGCAAAAGGGTTCTGTGAACCTCGAACGTATTTCTCTTCGAGCTGTTGCCATCAGGAGCGACAACCAATTTTACCACACTGCCGGTGAACAAGCTATAATAATTTTAGGGATGGTCAAATGCTCCGCAAGAGCTGAACTTGCCTTGAGGAGTCCTTGGATTGATCGACACCCATGACGAATAGACTGAGTAGTATCTCTGCTGTTCGGTAATACTATATGTCTGAGACTTTGAAAGCTGAGACCAATACCAGAAGTTTCTCGTCGATCTAGTTATCCTGTAGACGACTTTCAGGTGGGGGTGAGGCTCGTTGTGATGCTAGGTACAGATGAGAGAATGATATGGTCTGTGTAGAAAAGTATTGAAAGGAGGCGAGAACGACTCAGATGAGGTTTGGTCATTAATAAGCTAAGCCAGTCAAAGATGAAAGGGTGGATGAAAGAGTTGTAGATAGAGCAGTATGGTATGGGACATTAATGAAAGATTGAGGAAAAGGAGAAGAAAAGATATAATAATGAAGAAAGGTGAGAGAGGACCCAGCAAAGACTATGAGCTTTGCGTGAGGATGTTAGTATGTAATTGTTTCTGGGCGACAACTGTTTCAGAGATTAGAACTTCGCTTCAAATCTCATTACCGGGGTTCCTTTTTACTTGGCCTACGCAGGCCTTGGCTCCGTTCGCAGGCATTTCAAGTCATCAAGATAGGGTGTACGTCAGGAGATACCCTAGTGTACGCGGACACCTTAGCAAATTTATAAAGCAGTATCTCATCATTCCTGGGCAATAAAATTATCGCCTTCCCTCAGTCCCTCCACGACGAGTTCCTCGCGCTGTGCTCTTCGATACAAATCCCGGATATCATCTAGAAGAATGGGTTAGCCAGCTATTGGTGCCGACGCCCATAGGGGTGATGTACCAGTCGTAGTCTCAAAATGGCTTGTGGCATCGTAACTCTTCGAAATGAAGATGTTATCATTCATACCGCTCTCCAGAGGCTCGTAAAGGGGTATTGGTGCACCCATGAACTTCTCTTCGATCTTGCCTAGTCTGTCAAAGCCGGGTTGGAGCTCAAGATGGTGATTACTGGAGCCTTCAGCGATAGTGGAGACAATGGCAATGTAGTAGCCTTTGGGACAGACATTGTGCGCCGAAGATACAATAGCAATGTAGATATCTACGATAGTCAGCGAGGGATGGAGGCGGTTTGTCGAAAACCTACCATTTTTCCGGCCGACCTGCGATTGGGGAATAATAAGCTGGGCGGAGTCGCTGTTGTCTGTGTATGCAACAGGATGCGTAAGTATACAGATAGCCTTCAGCAATTGGCCCACGACTTGGACCTTGCCTGGGAAGTAGGACGGGTCGCCAATGATCATTTTGGTCCTGGTGGAAAACGACATGCCACTAGCATCCTCGCTCCGTTCACGCATTGTCGCCTTGATGCCTGAGACTTTGCTCCCGTCATATGTGATCTCGTCAATTGTAGTGTTCAGCATATATGTGCCACCATAGATGGCCGAAAGACGAGCGAATCCCTGGGGTAGCTCGCCCAAGCCGTAGAGGGGGTAGATGTATGGTGACTTTCCATACCGAGCCATCGAGTTGACGTAAAGCCGGATCCGCTGTACGGTCTCCTTTGCCATTCCCTTCTCGTTGATGTATTCGTCTGTTTGGTACAGAGCCATGGAGTGTCCGATGAAGTCGCGGGTGGTGGCCTCGAGCCCGTATTTGTCGTACACCTCCTTCATTGTGCAGCGATTGAGATCGAGGCCTGTCCAATTCATCAGCGCTATCATGGGCCCCAAGGCGTTGCATATCCCCCACCTCCGTAGCTCGCTGGGTCGTCTTCTTTGAATGCTCCCACCCATTCGAGAAATTTCTTCGCCCTTCTCTTTTCAAACAGGCCCATCAACGGTGACCGTAGGGCCTCTGAAGCATCCGATGGCACCTTGGCAACTGTTGCTCTTGCCCCAATGCCCTGCTGCACATAGCTACCTGCTATCTGCTTGAATTCGAGGTACCGTGTGACGTCTGTGGAGACCAAGATATTTGTAAGCTCGCCGTTGGACATAAGTAGCTTTGGTACGAGGTCGATGTTCCAGTCATTGACTCGGCCATACTTCTTCCACGGCTCTTCGCCTTTGTTGTAGTTTCCGTACTTCTTAAAGAGCTACTGGATTCAGTGCATGTCTTGCCTATGAGATAGAAAGAGCCATACAGATTCGATGTTGATAGAGGCAGCTTCCCTGTACGAAGTCAGCCAGTCACCCCGCTACAAGAAATGTCGACATACCCGCCATAGTGGTCGTTACGGTCGATATGGAGAACTTTCTTTCCTTTGACGCTCATTACTCTGGCAGCGACTAGTCAGCTATTCACATAGGGCAAAGACCAACTCCTCTGCACGTACCCCGAAAGGACGCATTCCGTCAATCCTGTAAACACTGTTAGCTACTCTGCAATACTCCACAGACGGGGATGGTACCGACCAGTGCCGAGCACCACAACATCGTACTCTGGGGCTATTTCGTCCATATTTGTTGGCTTAGATCTATTGAGCACCAATCATGAATATCAAGAGTCAAGTCCTGCCGTGAAACAGAGGGCAAGAATGTTGTTAACATTGGGCGAAGTGGGCTATCTGATGACGTCGGAGTTCAAGTGGCTTAGCTCCGGGCATATCAAAGTCCAGGGCAAAGGTTGTGAACAACTTGCTTGGATAGATCAGTTATGCATAATTCTATGGAATGAGGTCTACCTGGTCTGGTAATAGTAGTCTTTGTTGCATGGTAGGCGGGGATCTTTCGCTTCGAAAAATTACTATCGTACAATAAAGCCGCTATGCACCAGCGTCCCCTTTCCATGCGTCTTATCAAATGCTCGCTTCTTGGGGTATCTCAAAGAAAAATCTGGCAATTGCACTTTGGCCTAAATAGGAACCAAGAAAAAGACCCGAGATGCTCAACTCTCTTCCCTAGCCACCTCCACGACTTTGACCGTGGGAGCATCTGCTTCTGAGCTGGCTGTTCCGGTCTCCGTAATATCCTCACTAGGCTTCTCCTTTTCTGGCTCCTTGGTGACCGGGTCTTCTATAATCTCCTTCTTCACATCTGCTGGTGCTTCGTCCCTCTTTTCCTCTGTGATAGTAGGCGCAGGCGCAGGTTCAACCTTCTCAGCCTCCTTCGAGATCCTCGCCAAAGGTGCGTCGTGCAATGTGGAGCGTGACGTTGGCTCGAGCAACGCCGTCTGGTCCCGAGGTGGCAAGTCAGGCTCGTTGTCATCCTCATCTCCCTCGTGAATAGTCGTAACGACAGACCCAACACTGGGTGTGTGCTTGTGCCTTCTCGTGGTAGCCCCGGTCGAGATCGAAGTCTGGTCATCTTCCCCCTCGTCCCTCTTTTCCTCTCCACCGTGCTCCCTCCTAGTAGCCTCAGGAGCGACATCCAACCCCTCAGCCTCACGAGGAATGGTGTAGTTCTCCTCTGGGATCAAGCTGTACACATCACACACAGTCTTGAACAGAACGTATAACCCTCCATCTCCTTCGACTTGCCAGAACACTGCTCGATGCTGGAACCATGCGTGGGCGAAGATACGATAGACACGTCTCATGATATTCGTCAATTGCCTCACACCCCCTGAGCTACCTCCAAGTGCATCATTGCCCAGTGTCAAACGGCTGGGAAATTGCTTCTGGCTTGTTAGGACCCCGGCAGCCCAATCGAGAGTATGGCAGCTGTAGTCAATAGCGCAGCAGCTCTTTGGTGGATCGTGCACAGCACATAGGTATTGCCATTCCGAAGCACGCATCTCTGCGCACGTCGTAGCTGAGCAAGGTGGATCTTCGCGGAAGAAAGCAACTACCACATCATTTCCTTTTTGAACAAGAAAGCGGCAGAGTTCATAGAGCCAGAGGGAGCGGTCAACGTTGGGAGGTGGCGTTGCAATCGCGAGTGCGCTTTCGTGCGTGATGGGGATGGTAGTGGTGGGGTCGGTTGGGTTGCGAGTGTATTTGTAGTGAAGGGCTTTCAGGTGCTCTTGAAGCTGAAAAGGAGAGTCGAGCTATCATGCATATGTTAGCTTAGGCCTTCAATTGTGCAAAGGAATGCGAGGATCACGCATCAGAAGCCTTTCATACCTCATTCAAGGGCAACAAAGGTGGCCCGGAAGCCATGTCCGCAGCTTTCGTGCCAGGTCGGATTCTCCTTACTGCAGCATGTTGATAGCTCGTGGCCTCCTCACTCTCAGCTAGCGAAAGCCCAGGAGCGTTCAAGCCAGGCGATTGAGGGCCAAGCTGCACCTCTGGAAAAGGGGGAGGGCTTGGAAGACGTGGGGAGGTTGAGGGAGACGCGCTACCCAATGGTGCAGCCATGGATTGAGGTATATTCCAGTCACTGGTGAACTCAGCGTTTAGGATTGTCGCCGAGGAAGAGTCCAACTTGAGATCACAACCTGTTGCCAGAATTGTCTTGGTTGTGGACTCGGTTCTTGAGCATCAGAATCTTCGGAAACGGCGTAACGTTCGTACCCGAGATCCCCGAAATTCCGAGGGTTCGAGTGTCCCAAATGTACCTGTGAACTCCGAATCTGCATCTTGTAGCAGCATCTCCCCCTCCTCATGAGTTGCAGCTTGAGCTGCGCCCATTCATAGAGTCATGGACATGAACAACGAGGAGCCTCCAAGTTTGGTTGATGTTGATGAAGTACCAAAGCAAGCAGAGGTCGTAGACACAACAGCGATGCAACTGGAAGATCTAAGCTTGACCAAGGTACCCTTGACTCTCGTCACAGGTAAGCTTCATCAAGTGGTGGCCGGCATGGCCAAGACTCTCGGTATTTGGACTAAAGGAAACATACAGGCTACTTGGGCGCCGGGAAAACAACACTGGTCAATTACATCCTGAAGGAGCAGCATGGAAAGAAGATTGCTGTAATACTGAATGGCTTGTATACACCATGATCATCGGTAATGCTCGCTAGCTGTTGCTAATCTCTCTCCAGAGTTTGGTGACTGTAAGTCTTCCCCCCTTTTGTCTCTCGCTCTACGTCCCCGCCACCTTGGAAGCACCCACCCTCAAAGTCTCCCCCCTCAGCGCACATTCGAATAGTCCACCCTTTATTCTGACCCCTCTCCTCCGTCCTAGCAACCGACATTGAGAAAGCCCTGACGATCTCCCAAAACAACTCCACCACATCTGAATGGCTCGAATTGGGCAACGGCTGTCTCTGCTGCAGCATCAAAGACTCGGGTGTCAACGCCATCGAGTCGCTCATGGACCGCCGCGGAACCTTCGACTACATAATCCTCGAAACATCCGGGCTGGCTGACCCCGGGAACCTGGCTCCGCTGTTCTGGGTCGACGAGGGGCTGGGGAGCAGTATCTACCTCGACGGAATCGTCTGCTTGGTCGACGCGAAGAACATACTCCTGAGCTTGGATGAGCAGCCGCCATTCCCTCAAGAAGGAGGTAGCAGCCATGGCAGACAGGAAACCACAGCACACCTCCAGATCTCGCACGCAGACGTCGTGGTAATCAATAAATGCGACACCGTCCCCCCCGCCCATCTTAGCTCGGTGGAACAACGCATCCGCTCGATCAACGGTCTCGCAAAAGTCCACAAAACATCATACAGCCAGATCCCACGCCTCGAAACCTTCCTCCTGGACCTACACGCCTACGACGGTATCCAATCGCTCGATCTTCAAAGCGAGACCGGGCAACACAGCCACCTCGATCCCGTAAGCCCTCTCGCCCTACCCCTCCCCCCCCATCGCACC
>JAABUQ010005183.1_pt1 | contig 21180 bp, 26 predicted proteins | sample 5560001 | NCBI WGS metagenome assembly JAABUQ01 (sample SAMN10711888, study PRJNA513371) | rock metagenome | isolation source: Antarctica rocks | place: Antarctica: Victoria Land, Finger Mt nord | collected 2015-12-18
GAGAGGGGGAGTGGTAAGAGCAGAGGTGGAGCGAGGAAGGGCGGGGAGGGTGGTGGTTAGAGTTGTGGGGAGGAGGGGGGGGAGGGGTGGTGGGCGTGGCATCGGATTTGGGGGAGGTTTGGTTGGGGAGAGGAGGAGTGGGGGGGCATGGTTTTGGTGGGGGTGGGGTGTGGGATTGGATGGTATGGTATGGTATGGTAGAGGGTTTTGGATGGGGAAGGGAAGAGGGTTATATTTGGCTAGCGTGGTTTGGGGCTGTGGGAGAAATTCATGATTTCGGTCTACAACGAATTGGAATAGGGTGGTAGGAGTGAAGAGGAATAGAAAGGGTTTCTGGTATCAGAAGGAGGTTTCAAATAGAGTAGAAACAGAGGTAGGTCTATACCACGCTATGCAATGTGGCTGTACATATTATACATAGTCCTTCGATTCATCCGTCTCTGCCCATATCTTCCTCAAGCTTGCTCCCTCCCACCTCTTCAATAAGTCCAGCACGTCTTACATCCTGCCCCTACCTCCTCCTCAAATACCAATTATGCGCCAAAGAATTTGTCTCATTCCCATAGGGCGTCGGCACTTCCCCTAACCCGGGCCTGGCCACCGGATGTCGTATATACACCGCCGCACACACTCTCTGATGCACCTCCAGATATCTCGGCACAAACGCGAAAGGTGACATGTAATCCCTCGGCCTCCATGGCGTGGCATACGGCTTCGAGGCATCCACCGGATTCTCACGAGCTTCGGCTAGCGCTGTGCGAAGAGTGCGCATTTGATCGGGGGATAAGGTGGCCGCTTGGGCTTGAAGTTCGGGCGATGAGAGGGCAGGGACGTCTTGGTTGGATGGAGTTGGGATGGAGGCAGGCAGGGTAGACATTTTTGAGGTGATTTCTTGGAGCTGGTCTTGGAGAGTCGCAGTCGAGAGGGTGTTTGGGCGGGAGAGAGTCTTCTTTACCGTTCGCTGGAATTCACGGAGGTCTTGTTTTCGTTTTGCGGTTATGGAGACGGTCGGGTTTGAGAGAAGTTCTTTGGCTTTGGAGATGAGGAGTTGAAGGTTGGCTTTTGTTTCTTTGGGATCGGGTTCCGGAGGTGGAGATGGCTCCGAGGGCGTGGGAGGGGGGGCTTGTTGTTCAGAGGTCTCTTCAGAGTCAGAGGGGTCGCTTGTGGTGCCTGCGATCCTTCTTTGGTATCTGCGGCCGCGTTGCCGTTCGGCTTTGTCTTTGGGTGCTCCAGTGGCTAAGAGTACGCGATCTGGTTCGACCTGGAACATATCTCCAGGGTTCAATTGATAACCCGGGTAGATCATCTGGAGGCAATGTTCAGCGAGACAACAATAACCATGTCAGACGGACATTGTTCTACCTTCTTGCCGTTGACCTTGACGAATCCGTGGACGACGAATTGCCTTGCTTGATTCGTGCTACTTGCAAATAAAGCCCTGAAGATGGCCGTGTCAAGCCGTCTCTCTGTTGGCGCATACATCATGTTAAGATAGGGCGTCCTCGCAATTGGTTTTTTCTCTTTCTCATCTGGAACATCGACGCCTGACCCTCTCCCTGCAGCCATCTCGGATCCATCATGTTGAGCCAGATAGGCATGGTCCATTTCCACGACGGAGCGGACCGAGCGTCGAAACATTCGTGTCCATTGTTTTTCTCGGACAGTCTCGCCATGATACGCTCTCGTCAAACTTTTAGCCGTCCATTTCTGCTGGAACATTGTCCTCCCCTGACTCCTTGGGGGAAGGGCGCGTGCCAGATTGTAGAGGTTGTATTTGTTCCATGTTTGGCGAAGTTTCTATGCTGATTGTCAACATTTGTGATGCAAGCTGAGAACAGTAGTTGTGACACACCAGTCTCTTCAGCCCATGGAACCTTTTACGCATTATTGAAACCTCTTGAACAATGGAATTCTTTTCTTTCGATTACAAGTCGAGATGCAAAAATGCCCTCTAAATATCGGAAAAGCTTCGGCCGCTAGCAAAGCTTGCCCACCAGGACGTATGGATTTCGTCTTTCCAATTAATCGTTGGTATTATAGCATAAAGCGACAGAGCGACAAATGATGTGAATATCTACTTCATTTTTGACTTGTTGTACAGAAACAAGCTAATATACTATTACTGCCTTCACCCGTTGCCTTGAACCGACGCTCACAAGCAAAGAGCTCCCCGCACTGACTCGAGCAAAGTCGTAATTCTTTCTCCTCGCACACTTCATTGCTGCGTGAAAAGTCACCAAGAGGCTTTCCATTTGCGTAACCCTAATCTGTTTAGGATCTACTACCTCTCCCTACAAGATACCTAAAGCGACTATCAAGCATTGGTGAGTCATGATTCTATGGTCAAATCATCTCTGAGGCTTTCAAATTTTCTTCATATCACAAAATTAGACTGGACACCTGCTCTAAATGTCCTGGCTAAGGGGATCCGACTGACCACATTTCAGGAGCTAAGGGATCTTCGATATGGATGTAGAAGAAGCCCCCAAGGATACAACTGCACACAAGCCAATGGAGGAAAATCAGGACATCGGCGCAGAAAAGGCTGAGGGCGCCAAAACTGCCGATCAAATTAATGGTAGCATTGTGAGCGTGGAAGCTGACAAGAAAGACGCTGAGCCATCACCAACAAACGGAGAGAAAGAAGAAGAAGAAAAGGTTCACATCTCAGCACACCAGCGGGAGCGAGACGAGCGACCTTCCTCTCGAGTCAAGCAAGGTCAGAGATGGAATGATAGAGACCGTAACAAGCACAACAATGACTATAAGAAGGAGTGGAAGAAAAACAACAAATCAGAACTCATCTCCCAGAAAGAGAGCAACGACCCCATTGCCATTCGGAAACAGGTGAGGAGCATATGCACATAATGTTGTTCGCTTCCTAACAAAGATATCTACAAGGTTGAATTCTACTTCTCCGACTCCAATCTCCTAACCGACAAATTCCTCTTCACGAAAGTCGAAGGCCACAAAAACCACCCTGTCCCCCTTGAAATCATCCACTCCTTCAAACGTATGCAACACTTCCAACCCCGCTCCGCCATCGTCGTCGCTCTCAAGGAGTCTCCTCTCCTCGACCTCGTCGAAGACGACACGGCCATCCAGCGCAAAGACCCCCTCGAAGAAGGCCTCGAAGGCAAAGACATGAGCGACATCCAAAAAGTATACGAAGACAAAACCATGGCGCGATCCATCTACGCCAAGGGTTTTGGCGACGAGGAATCAAGCACCCAATTCGATATCGAGGCCTTTTTCCAGAATCACGGCCCTACCAACTCGGTCCGTCTTCGTCGGTCGTACGATAAAACCTTCAAAGGCAGCGTATTCGTCGAATTCGACAGCGAAGCTACACAGAAAGATTTCCTGGCCCTTGACCCGGCACCGAAATGGAAGGGCAAGGACCTGCAGATCAAGAGCAAGAAACAGTACTGTGATGACAAAGTCGAAGATATCAAAGCGGGGCGGGTGAGGCCAAACAGTCAGGACGGTGGCCATCGGGGTGGGTATCGGGGTAGAGGTGATCGTCGTGATAACACTCATCGAGATTTGGATAAGCACGATGATCGGGACTGGAGGATGAGACGGGACGAGGATTCCAAGGAGGGGTTCCGGGATCATGGGGGAAGGAGAGGGGGAAGGGGACGGGGGCGCGGTGGCAGAGGTGGACGGAGAGATGACAGAGATCGGGGTGAAAAGTATTACCACTTCACTTCCCTGTCTCCCTCGTCCGTCTCTTTGAACATAACCTAACTAACGCCTTCTCGCACAGCAACTCCAAACGCCAGCGCTCTCCGACCAGCTCCGAGGACGCCGTGCCGAGTGATCTAGCATCTAAAGATAGCGCAGTGAAGCCAATCGACGATACTCTGGCCGCTGCATCCACTGCCTCGGCTACGACCGACGCCGCAGCGAAACCAATCGACGATCCCGCAGCCGCTGCACCTACCGCCCAAGCTCCAAACGACACCGCTCCCGCCGAGGAGAGCAAGAAGCGCGCGAGAGAAGACGACGAGGCTGAGGGACAAGGGAGCGCGAAGAAAGTGGATGTGAAGGAGGGATAAGCGACCCCAGATCACATGAGCTGCTTGGCTGAAATCTCCTGCTTACATCTCGTTCAGGGGTGTGCGTAAGCTTTAGAGTGAGGCTTGGGAGGGAGTCATCCGGTGGGTAATCTTAGTGCTGTAAGTGCATCTGCTCGTGGCTTTGGAGATCATGCCGGCGACAAGTCTTCTTCCGCTTGTGATAATGCGAGTAGGGAGGAAAAGAGAGGTAGGCGCGTTTGGTATCTTTGTACATAAGATATCCTGTTGCTGCACCTGCGTGCGGCCTTTAGGGGGTAGGTAGTGGATACCTACCTATCTCTGCAACCCGAAAATGAAAACACGGTTATGACACTTTCGCCCTGTATCCTTCCCCTACACCCCGGCATTGTAAGATAGACTCAAAAGCACGTCCAGCCTCTCTCACGCAACAACTCCCCCAACGCGCTCATCATTCCAGGACTGGGATCAGAGAAGGGTGGTCCGCTTGTGGTATATACAAAGCCCGGTATTTAAAGGTACAGGGAGAGATATGCTTGCAGAAGTACGCCGCCCAATGACGATGAAGCACCTCGCCTATCCACATTCGGGCGCTCTGGACGCTGTTTAGAAATAGAGGGGTGCTGTACATGGCAAAAAGACAACCCGGGGGATCCGATAGCCCCCCGGTGTGCGAATAAAGAAGGCGAGGTATGTGCGAGGGGGAGAGATGCTCCGACGGCGATCCAATCCATTCCGGCGACTACGACATCGACCCCGCCCGAACTTCCCCATCGCTGCTACCGCCGCAATCTCAATTATTCCTTTTGGCCACTCACACAACCACCTCCCCCCCATCCACCAACCCCCCAACCCACTCCCTCCCCCTGACCGCCTCACTCGGCACCCTCACCTCCAACGGACTATAAAGATACCACCCCTTCAAAGCCTGCACCGCAGCTCTTATCCTCGCCTCATCCAAACTCCCCCCGGCCCCTTCCCCCAACTTCTCCCGTCCACTGAATATCCCCACGTTGAACACAGGGTGCCTGCTCTTCCTGCCCGTTTCACTCAGGATCCGCGCGACGGGGTATTCGAACCCCTCCCGCGCACAAAGGCGGGCGAGATCGCGGGTTGGTTGGGTGAAGCTGAAGAGGGCGGAGATGTCCAGGTGGCGGGAGAGGATGTGGGCGGCGTGGAAGGCTTTGGTGGTGCGGAGGCCCGTGTGCAGATAGAGCGCGCCGAAGAGGGCGCGGATGAAGGACGTGGAGGCCGTTTCCGCGGTTACGCTAGCGGCGCTGCCGCGGGTGTGGGGGGTTGGGGGGGTGGGAGGGGAGGGGCGGTCGGCGCGGGTGATTTCATTGCCGAAGTAGTCGTCGTAGACGGTGCGGGAGGACATGCCTCGGCGCCAGGACTTTTGTTCGGGGTGCGGCCGGTTGATTGAGAGGGTTTCCTCGTCGGGGTTTCGCGGCGTTTCTTTGATTTGGAGTCCTGTGCCATCGGCGCTGGCGTTACCGGATTCCCTACGGGAGAATTGGAGGAGGCCGGGGTCGACTTCTCCGCCTGGGGCTGCTGCGAGCTCAATGCCCCATTCGCGGGTCATGGTGGCGAGGGTTTTGGGGCCAACGTAGGCGGCCATGGCTGCGAAGACTACTTCTGTAGGCAGCCGCGGGAAGCGGCAGAGGATGTTTTCTGAGGTGTAGTAGCCTAGGATGTCGTAGCCGAGGATGGAGAGGGAGGCGTTGTTGTAATGTGGGTGTGGGTCCGCGGAAGGGTCTATGAGGCAGCGGGCGAGGGTCTCAAGGGGGAGGCGGGGAGGAAGGGAAAGGCGTGCGTGGAGGGCGGCGAGGGCGGGTGAGGATGACACGGAGGAGGGAGGCGGAGAAGGAAATTGACGAAGTTTGGGTTTGAGGGGTGAGGATTGTAGTCGAGGGGCGTTGACCCTTTTTCGTGTTCGGGCGGGCCGTGATTGGGGTGGGTCGTCGAGTGAGGTTGGAGCGGTGTCATTGTCGTCTTCGATGGTTGCTGCAGCGGTGGATTGGAGGCGTTGGGGTGGAAAGAGTCTGCGGTGTTGACATTGACGTTGAATGGAGCATGGTCTCGTGCGTGGTGAGAGGACGGAGCCGCTCCATCGTAGAAGGCGCAGTCTTGTCATATAGCATATGGACTGAATAATAATACCTCCTCGATTGGCTCCCTTTCGACCACTGATCTCTCTGCGTTGCGGTGTTGCGATACCTCCTAATTGACAAAGTCTTGGAAATTTCTCGAGCTATTGAAAAAGTCGTGTCGATCATCAATTCTACGCCGAAGTGCCAGATCTAGCGTAGCACCCATGCCGCTCTATTCTCCTACTTTTCTCGGATTACTTCCGCCCTTCAGGAGCCAGTACTATGTGGCGCTAGAGCTGAGCACATCGACTACGTAAATTCAAGGACAGAGTTTAAACCTGTGCATTGAAAGGGTGAGATGCAAGTGATAGGCCTGATGTACGGCCGCAAGTCGGTCATTAGTGCATCTAAAGTTGTATTATCATTATTTGATTCTGTGGTGATATTAACCTGAATCGCGGATTCTTTGACGAGGCCCGCTCATGTCAGAGGACTTACTAGAAGGCTTCCTGGCCGTAACAACAATGTATCTCCAAAGCCGCCTTTTGAGAACACGGTAACATTGTACGGCAGCTTCAGTGTTGACAAACCAAGCTTGAAGTCCCAAAAAGCATATGACGAGATACGGTATGTATCCTACAAGGAAGAATAGCCGCATCAATGGTTTGATGTTTTCCGACAAATCTTCCACAATGACGTCCTGAAAGCCTTGTCTTTCAAGCAAAGGCTGTAAGGTTCCCTGCGAAAACCCATCGTTTGCTGGCATCGATGATATTCGGTTGACCCGCTCCACAGACTCTACGAGATCTCTTGGGATATCCTTGGAGGCACGGTCAACATCAGGGTGGTCGTATTCGAACAAAGCGATCGATCCTCCCGGCCTGAGCACACGGAAGAATTCTCCCAGTGCTTTCTCAGGATTCGTCGCATGGACCAATGTCTCCATCGTATAGACACCGTCATAAGATCGGTCGGGCAAGCCATCGAGATGGTGATAGTCCATCAAGCTAACAGTAACGTCCTTCTCCAGTCCATGCGCCTGAATTTCCTGCCGTGCCCACTTGACATGGTTACTCACAATATCGATCCCATGAACACGCAAACCCTTGCGAGCCAAGTGCATTGCAACATGGCCAACACCGCATCCAGCATCCAACACTTCAGCACGAGGCTGGAGCCCTAAGCACTTGAACAAATGGTCCTCCATTCTTCTGAGAGCGCTGTTTATAGGAAAAGGCCACTTGGCCCCCGGCTGATAGTATCCAAAGTGCCGTGTACCACCTAGGAAAAGTAGATATCCAATCCCAGACTCCCAGGCGCTGTAATATCTCTGGAGAGGAGTATTGGATTCCATGAGAGGCTCTTTCACCGTGTCCATCACAGACTGAATCAGCTTCTCGGCCTGTTAGAGTCGTAGTCGTCTGTTCGGACAGATCGTCGAAGACTCGAACTGTAGGTAGCAAGTATTCCTAGCACGGTGATTAGGCTTGTCTGTCAACAGTTGCATGTTGGGCACGATTTACCTTGAACATGGGTCTTGCACAGGTATTTCCGGCGTGAGATGCGTTCGCTGGCGCCTAATCGACGAGATGTAAAGAAGTCGTCCAGTGTCTCTTGGTATGATTGAGCAGTGAGCGCGAAACATTCAAAATTCATAAGGGGTTTGCTAAAAAGATTACCACTAGGCTATATGCAGTAAAGTTGCCTGAGGGTGTGCTTCCGAGGGTTCGGCCCGAGGGCTCTAGGCGCCGAATGAACATTGGCGTGATTGGAAATTGGAAATTGTCAAATCGATGTTTCTGACTCTGTTCCTGGTGTCACATTCTCTATCATGCATGAACGAATGATAGCTGACGCATGAGATAATTTCTGGTGTCCAAAACCACCGCATGGTAAATTCTTCTTTTGTTGAAGTTGTATGTGGCCGATCAATGTGCACGTACTATGTGTCGCGGCTATTGCGTTGTGCTACTCGAACGCTATACTATAAAATCCTCATCCAAGCTCATATTCGTGTGTTCAATTTCTACAACTCACGTACTAATCACTCCCATCATGCATTGCTTATTGCCTTTGGCATGTGTAGCCTCCCGCTAGAGTGACCGACACTATTGACGACAAATCAGGAAATTAGCCGCCCACATCGTTTTCAGCTTCAGTGTGAAACACCGCCAGACATTTGAGTGCTAATCTTTGGCTGTGCCCTATTCAGGGGTAGGGCTTCCGTGATGGAGGGTTGCTGTGACAGGCTTTTTTCTTTGATTGATGAATATAGATGTTTGAAATTCTGCAACATGTTGCACAAACTCACCTTACCGAAGGCTGGAAATGGTACGTACAGTGGGAAGATTATGCACGAAGCACCATATTAACTGATTCTCCCTGTCTCAGTATTGTCCTTAGAGCAAGACTGATTCTCTTTGGCTGCATTTTTAAAGGGAGCGCTAAATCTGTTCTTTCGCATCGCCGTCCCCGCCACTGTCCTTCGATTTCGCTTATGCCATTTTGTCTGAAGGTGCCTGAAAATGTGGCTATATGTCTCCCTCTCTTCAATTTAACATGGAGCGTGGTAGCGCTGGATCCTAAAACCACTGCCTCAATGTTTAACAACACCCAGGATCCGAATCTCAAGCAAGGATGGACACCTCAACCGGAAGGAAGAGGAACACTAAATGTTCTCTGGAGCTGCCTAATCACTATGGTCCTGTGCTCCTGGTCTACCTTGTGCATGAATATGCCCGGACCAAGTGAATCTCGAACCCAAATACTACGGCGAAAACTGGCCCTGACCGCCTTGGGCTTCTTATGCCCCGAAATGATATTTGAGATTGCGTTGGGCCAATGGTTATCAGCTCGCCAGTCTGTGACAGACTTCGATTCGTCCGGCTTTGGAAACAGATCAATCAAGGGTGGATGGACTATGAAAGAGGCATTCTTCACGGACATGGGTGGTTTCATACTCCACACAAGAGATCAATTGCCATTCCCGCCAGACGCCAAACAGCTCCACTATCTGGTCTCCAGACAGTACCTGAAGCTGCCAATACTCGATCACCGAGAGCTTGAGGACAAGAACAAAGTCGACGGTTTTCTTCGCGCTATCACCCTGTGTCAGATAACATGGTTTGTAATCAATACCGTTGGTCGGTGGGCACAGCATTTGGTGGTGACTACCGCTGAGCTGACGACGGTGTCCTTCGGTCTTTGCACTCTTATGAATTCTTTCTGTTGGTGGCACAAGCCCGCCGACGCTATACTAGCGGAAGTCATCGAGAGCGACATCACTATCAACGACATACTAAAAGCTGAAGGTCAAGCACCCGACGTGTGGAAGCGTACCCCATTGGACTTTGTGAATCGCAACGAATGGTGGTGGTCCAGGTGTTGGGCGAACTTCCTGAACATCCTCCGAAAGATGCATCTCACGTATGGTTCGGACGTCACACCTATCGATCGGATTGCAGACTCCCTGCAGAAAGAACTCCCAATGAAGTCGGAGGTGCTATATATTGGTATGGCTTTTACAAGTGGCTGTTTTGCTGTACTCTTTATGGGCTGGAACTACAACTCCCCTACCCGGACGGAGCAAATCCTTTGGCGGGCAGCCTGCGTGACGATGCTAGCAATGCTTCTTATCCTCTTCTTCTGTGCCCAGCTGGTAGGTACTTACTCTGCACTACGGCGAACATTTCGACGACGTTCTGCATCAAACCCCTTCCGGACTAATGGCATAGAGAGCGGCTATCAGCCGAAAATGTCGACGAAGAGCAAGAATATGCGCAAGAGACTTAACATCGCGCTCGATGGTGTCAGGAATAACTCTGTCGACAGGGACCCTCTGCTGCACGTTCCCTTAAAAATCATGATACCTATATATATCATTGCTACACTCTACTGTCATGCTCGCACATATATCCTTATTGCAGATATAATCGAGCAGAGGTCACTGCCTGCGAGTGCTTATATGGCGGTGGACTGGGCAAAGTTGTGGCCCCATTTCGGCTATTGCTTGGCTTGATTTAGCTCTACATAGAGAGAGTTGGACTTCTCTCCATTTGGAGACGGCTATTTGTGTAGGATGAGATATCCATAAAGACCAAGATATGATTCAGTTTTACTGTGTTTGTCGCGTCAGACTTTTGGTACCACGTGCACAAACCTTAAGATATCAACAGAGCCATTGTTTCAAATCCAAATACTGCCATCGCAGAGTCCCTATCAAGGGTCCGAACTTAACTTTCCTGTTTTCTGTTCATTACCTGATGGCTGATGCTATGGCAGGCTGGCGTTGCATTAATAGACGCATATTTGACCACTCCCCTGGACTGCCTAGAGTGGCTTGTAGAGCGCAACGTCCCCTCCCTGCACGAGCAAAAGCTTCAATTCGAAAGCTTGGTGATATATGACCATACGGGAACGAGCGCAGGGAGGCTGCGGCCGGGAGAAGACTCATGCATTCGAGGTAAAGGAGGGGTAGACTGCGTAGATATCATTGATGTGAAGGGGTTAACTAAGCGTTGCTTGTAGCTCGTCTACACCCATAATCCGAAGCACTTTTCTCAAGCTTGAACGCTCGGTCCCATGATTTCCCGGCCATCCACGTCTCCACTTCCGTATTCAATCCCGTTCCACCAGAATGTCCGGACGAGTACAACCAGTGCGCTCTGCAAGCTCACTCATAACCCCCCTTATTCTGGGGCACAGTCCCACCGCTGCACTCTCTGATCCCGTCCAAGCACCTGTTCTTTCCCACAAGGTAGGGTCTATGACCGATATTCCTGCTCTGGTGATCATAGGTGTCCGGGCCGAATGTCCCACCGATTGGGGATGTACCGGTGGTGCCAGGTTTCGACAAGGGCTGAGTTTGGTGGTTTTACTACTGGGTCCGCTCCCAGTCCACTGAGCAAGAAATCATTCCGGCTCACTCCCGCACTTCAAGGTAATAGATTTGACTGCAAACAGGACTGGCCGCTCCATCCTGTGCCTGACCATCTTGTTGTGGATCCCAGACCGAATTGCCAAGCCGCCATTGCCAAGCAATGATAGCTATCCGAATTTGTGATTGGCTTGTCCCATTGGGGATTCAGCGCATTGTTAGCTGTTTTGAGATTGCGACATAGTGACGGTCCATAACCCCAGTCAACGACCGTTTGTTTACTAGTGCAATGCATTATTTCGTGCAGCAGGATACTCGGCAGTGTCCTAGCCGCGAAGGGTGCACCACTGCAAGGTACAGGGAGAATGGCCGTCTGCGATTGAGCGGGTTGGCAGACATTTACATTATAGTAAGTAGGGTCAGGCCAAGTCGTAGGTTGTGCGTACATGACCCAGCTTGGGTTCTGGGCGCACCCGTTCCCTTTGTCCACGCAGGTCAGATCGATGGTGATCCCGGTTTTATTGATGGCACCGATGATCGATTGAAACCCTCCTTGGACCCATCCCTCATCGCGCTGACGATAGAAGAAGTACTCGAAAGGATCGAGCAACCCCGCGACTGGACATGAAACAGCATTCAAGCCTGCTTGGGCGAGTAATCGTATTTGTCTGATGGCTGCTCTTAGGCGGATTGCAAATATACGTCGATAGTTGTTGTTGAGGAATAACCCTGGCGACGGATTTTCGCGTTTCAAGAGACGTGGAAGGCCTCTTGGCCTCTCCAATCGCAGATGCAGATGCAGAGGCTCTGATTTTACAGGGAGTACCTCGAAGGGAAGATCTCTCTCGCCATAAGGTGATGAAATTTTGAGGTCACCCATGATATTTGGTTCCAGGAGACCGTCAAAGGTCTTTGGTAGGCGGATCACAAGATTGAGGAAAGGGTCTGGCTGTCGGGATGCGGCGCGAATGTGTTTGTATAGGTTGATTCTGCGAGAGAAACTCGCTTTCGGTGGGAGATGACGGAAGTCTGGGCACCTTTCCAAATTATCAAAGGAAGCCTGCGTCCATGGCAATGACCTGTCTGCTCCATGGCTCTCCTCAATGCTAAAGGGTTCAAAAGTGTGAGGGGTGTGAAAAACATTGTTGAGCGCGAAAATTGACAGATTCCTATCTGTAGGATTGGTGATAGTGACTGTGAGCAGCTCTGGCCTCTTTGTATCGCTGACTATACGACCTTTAAGATTATCAGCGTAGGAATGAGAACAGCACAAAACGTAGGCCAGAACGAATGATAAGAAATTATTTGAGGCCATGATAGCAGAAAAAAAACGGAAACGTTGATCCTCGAGTATATATTTAGTCGGAAACGGAAAACAATTCATGATAGATACAACAAGGCCATGTATATGAGAGTACTTAAGCCATTTCAATCTGACAACGGCTCAAGGTATACGGCTAGATCCTTTGGCCAGAAGACGAATGAGTGATGCTCTTCAGCTGAGGTTCACTAGCCCCTTGCTCAGTACCTGCGTTTCATTACTTACATTCAAATTGCACCTGGCGTTTATCACGGCTCATTAGCAGCATTCTGGCTCATTCTCTCGGGTATGGTCGATGTGATATCCATAATAGAGGTGCAGTGCGGGAAGAGCGATGAAGGCAAGAGCATGAAAGCGCCGCAGATTACACTCGGTATTCAACATCGTATCTGTACAAAGGGCAATGGCAAAGTATCGTAGCCCGCTTAATGCTCAGTCAGTCTACAAAGTCAGTCTAGAAACTCTCTGCCTTCGACCTCATTTCAAGGTATCACTCTAATCTCGAAACTTGTTCTATCTATGGGCACTCGCCCTATTATGCACGGGAGGTTGACCTCTGCCGAGCCGAGTCCCGCGCCAAAGATACCTAGGAGCGCCACGGATTAATGTTTACCCCTCCTCCGAGCCGAGCCCGCCTTCTAGCTCGAGCTCAGCCTCCAAGCCTGCTCCAGGGTGTCGGTATAAGCTGGAGGAGCTCCTAGAGACGATGCCTATACATCACCATTCTTACCGTCTGTATAGGAGAAAATTCGATGTCTCGGTCAGTGGGGAAGGTAAAAAAGGGGGAACATCGTCCCTGGTGGGGGCTGGCCAAGCTTATTCTGACCCCCACAACGCGTGCTATCAACCTTCCATTCTGATTTTTCTCGGAATATTTTGATGTCCCTTCGATTCAATGGTGAGCATTCGGCAGACTTTGCCATCTTTAAAGGACCGTTCCAGTATCCCCTCCGTCGTTAATTATCAAGAGTGCTGGCCTAAAGGCATCACTTCATGGAGTGCCGAACCGCGTTTCAGCACCACTTCATAGCTTACCGGCAGGCTTCCTAGGAAAGCTTGACGTTTTGTTTATGCCGTCTCTGTGCATCGGCGTAGGACACAAGACGCAGAGCTTGATCGTCCTCGATATTATCAGAATTGCCTTCTATTTGGATACGCTTTTCATTGCCTGATCTCTCTTTACTATTCTTCACTTGATCTTGAGTTGCTCAGCATACAAGATCTCTGTCTTCAGTCACAAACTCCATGCCTCAATTATTGAGATATTGGCTTCTGTTGATTATGCTTTTTTTACTCTGCGGCAGCCAGATCCTCTCGTTTCGACAAGAGAATTCCACAAGTCGCAGGGCCTCAAGGTACCATGATACCTAATGGAGGAGGCATGGTCTAAATTCCACCCGGAGCACCAATCCCTGGCCAGGGTGGCTCTCCCACTCCAACAAGCTCTGTAGTACCTTTGCAGAGCAGCCCAGCACCCCAAACCAACAGTCCGAGCCCAGTTGCCAATCTCGCATTGCAAGGGAGTAGCACAATAGCCAACGCCGGGACACCAGTCAGCTCCATCGCAAGGAGCGCTGCGTCAGGGATTAGCGCGGCAGGAGCGAGCTTTATTGATTGAGAGATGTCAATCACTGAACAACAGCCTTTGGCCAACAATGTTCAACCACCTCCACTACCGGCGGGCTGGAACGCAAATGTGGTTATAGCGTGTCCATTAGGAAATTCGAACAACACTCAAGACGAAAACCCTGACAACCGAAACGACCAGCCAGAAGAAACGCGGGAGAACAATCCAAACACGAACAACCAACCAATATCCGGAGAGGCAGCAGGGGCAGGTGCAGTGGCAGCGGGGGCAGGAGGTACGGCAGCGGATGTTGCAGCAGCACTGACTGCAGCCGCAGTGCTATCCGCCGCCGTAGCAGTAGCAGCACTCGTCTCAGGGAGCACACCGCCAACGAAAGCTTCCTGCAATGCAACGACAGCAGACTCCAAATACCAGCAAACCGCCGGCCAGTCCACCGGCTTTGGCCCACCGTACAACTACCCCCACATCAGCCAGAATTCAACCCTAGCCTTCATCGGCGGCTATTACAACAGCGTGGACCGACCTACATTCATGCAGCTTCTGGACCAGATACAGGGAGATGTTGACAACGGCATACGGCCTGGTGCGCAGCCTTATTCTGCTCATGTAGGGGCGTTGATGTTCAATTATACGAGTAGGGAGGGCCGGCAGACGGAAGCCGCCGCGGCGTTTCCGGATCTTGTTGGGGTTTGCCAATGGTTTAGGTGTCAGGGCGGTGCGAACGTGCTGGGTGGAATCGTGTCGACGAATGAGCATCCTGAGACTGTTACTGCGTGGGTGATACTTGGTCAAGTGGCTTAGCAAAAGCCGAACTCATTGCTGAGTAGTGTACATAATGAGCACTGAAGCTGGGAGGCAGGAGTCTATGGTGCATGGGTAGGGAGACGTTTGTTGAAGTCTTTTTGGTCGGCAGAGAAAGATTGAGCTTGTATTCGTCAAGGACAGGTGAGGGAAAGCGTTCAGTAGTCATCAATTACGTCGGTGGTGTTTAAAAACATACAGTTTATTTTGTTCGTATCCAATGCTGCTAGGAGAAGTCGCTGAGAAGGTGCCGGGCTTTCAGAAGGCAGGCGTGGGTAGGAAGAAGGGTATCTGGATGGAAATACTGCCGCGAAGTAAAGTGGTGATGATCACGGGCTAAGGTGTAGAGCAAGAGTGAGAAGGCCGGGATGTTGCCTAGTACAACCCCACGACATCGTAGAAGTACTTCTTCCCTTCCTGGTAGACTACCATCCACTCCAGCGTCAGTAGTGCCTCCACAGTACAAGAGATTGGTCAAGGAAGCTTATACTAAAAAGGCTCCTGAACATTGTATTTTGCAAAATGCACGAAAAACCCAGGAAGATACCTACCGCCGAGCTTGTCGTTCTATATCCAGAGAAAATGGCCCAACTTCGATCTGATCAGGCTTTTCTCCTCCTCGCTCAAGGTCAATCCCAGCCGTGACCGGTCCTGGGTGATTTGATACGCGTCCTGAAAGTCCGCCGGCTTGTTCCTTATGCTCGCGAGGTCGATCTTCCAGAGGAGAAGGGTGTTGGCTGAGGCATTGGGGATGCCGATGTCGCTGACGATGTCGCCGACTGTGCAGAGTGGAGCGGGGTTGATGTAATTCGGGATCCAGGATATCCTCGGTCAGCTGGGATAACAGAGAAGGATTTCTTATGGTACGCACTGTTCTGTTGGTCAGGAAGTCGATGTGGATCCCGTTGTACTCCCATCCTTCGGCGGTCGATTTCACTTGCGGATTGTCGTCGTTGTGGATCGCATTTGAGATGTCGTCGATGTTATGTGGCCCGGGGTCGATGAATATGTCTGCGTCCTGTCGGATTATCAGCATCTCTCGGGAAATGGACAGCTCCGAGTAGTGTTGTGGAAGGACGCCGTTGTACGTACGGCCGTTGGTCTATCGTATATTGGGAAGATCAATTTCATGGCTGTACCACCGACTAGGGTGCAGCTGGCATCGTTGTATCCTAGTCTAGAAAGTTCATCGATCATCATCAATGCTACTGAGTAAAGGTCGTCTACCGAAATGTCATCGGTTCTCTGCTTTCACGGTGGGTTTCCTGAAAGAGAGCCTGAGGGAGGTATAGAGAGGGTAGAAATCAAGAATGTGAAAGAAAAGACCGAGAGGAGTATGGAAATAGGATGCATCTTGGTAGAAGTCACAGCTATGCTTTTGCGTAAACGAGCGGAAGGAGACGAAACCGCAGGGTCGAGCCATATATGACACCTCAAAAAGTGGCCATGCCATTAACATGCGATGCCCCAACAACATTCAATGGACTTAAACAAACCTATCGAGGGTATAGTCAATGTCAAACACAATTTATAACTCAAAGTGCCACTAGAGGCAACAAGATCGAAGCTAGTTGTATCTTTACGATCAGTGTTGCCTTGCTCCGTTCTGTAGGCCATTGAAGTCTACCACATCACATCGCGCACGATTCCACTCCAACTTCGATCCGTCCCACGTCCCCAGTCCAATTCTGCGTTGCTCTGTTTTATAGGACACTCAAGCTTACCACATCACTTCGCCCCCAATTCCAACTCCAAGTTTGACTCATCCAACGTTTACGAATCAATGACCATATGTTGACTTCCTCGATGGTTCCATTCACTAATCCATCTTTTGCTGTCGTCGGAATCGATCACAAAGTTTTTCTGGTCTCATGAAATTTTTTGTCCAATCCGCACAAGCAAAGAACTAAGAGGGGAAAAGGAAGGCCACATTGACACTTCAGCAACGATTCGAAGTCTGATATAACCTTCTATGATATCGCTTCTGACAGCTCAAAAACGGGCACTTTGTTATCAATTCATCTGGGAGATGATACCAAAGATCGTGTTATATCTTGTGTAGGTATGCTGCCTCGGCTGCCCAAGAGTTAGTGAAGAGCAAATCAGTCATTCCCGATTGGGGATAAAGGAAGGGCTGCTGCTGTTAGGGCGAGCAGAAGTGCTGCCTAATTGGCGCAATGCCCCAACTCCACAACAATCACTGCACCATTGTCGTTCCATCCTGCCAAGGATATGTCAAGTGTTCCTGCAACATCGTTTAGGTAGGGACGTGTATCAACAACATATACCACATTACACCACAAGCCCTTTCCGTGCCGACTGCAAAGTACTACCCAGCAGCATAAGTTACCTTTCTCTCATTGGGCCTTTGTGAGATACGGTAAATGAAATAAGCTGAGCATTCTGTGTCTCGAGAGAATGTGTACATGAATAACAACAACAAATGAACCATCTCGGGATTCTGACCTTCCACGCTGGTGCTCATCAGAAAGAGAATCTCTTCCTGGCAATGTTTTGTGCTTCCTCATCATACTCCTCTCTGCTAACACACATGTTCTCGAAAGTCGAGAGCGAGCCAATCATCGATCCGCCAATCCAGACGCCGTATCTTTGTTCGGGTGGAGCAATTACCTTGACTTTCAGGGGAGTAAGGTTCCTAAGCTCGTCTTCAAGACGCGCTGCAAACCCCTACAAAACATGTCGTCCCACCAGTCTAGTGTAGATGTCCGGTCAGCCATCATGGCCGATCAGTATGGGATTTAGAGGATGAAGAGGGGAATACCACTACGATACTTCGGTACAGCTCCGATAACAGTAGTAAACAAACCGGTGCATGCAACTATGTGAAATTCAAAAATCGATTCGATTCCCTTCCCGGAGGATCAGAGGGACTCTGTAGATCGAACAAAGAGTGAGAAAAATTGGAGAAGCACATGCAATGAAGCTATATCTTCAAACAATCAGCCGCGTTAACATGCTAAGGGCTTCTCCCTGAAGGCCAGTGTGATTGGCATTGTTGTCTGACAAGGTAAGCTGCAAAGTGATTGAAGTATCATCTCCATTGCTTCTTCTGTTCAAGCTGCTCTGTGTAGGATGAAGATCTTTGTGTGGCGAATATCCTGAGGTGGGATGTTGTACAATAAGGTATCGCAAAAGACTTCGTGGCTAGCTCTCCTCGGTGGTGTTTTTCTTTGTCAATCTCCAACCTTTTCAAATTGGGGGCAATGCCGGACAAAAGAGTGAGTAGAGCTGCAATGTTGAAATGTAGAGATGGCGCCAAAGACACCAGTAAACGGGCCGGAGTCCTCTGACAAAGACTTGTACCAAGGACCCAATAGTGCGCCAAGAAAGCACTGTACGCGAAACGCGTCGATGCCAATACCACGCGTTTCCCTCTGATCATCCATTCATTGTCCAACATCCTACCTGCATCCAACGAGAGACTGCTGAGACAATCAAAAATTCTGCACAGTACTCGCCATGGATGGCATACAGTTGCGCGATGAGGCGGTGCGAGATCGTATACGCCTGGCGGAAGAGTTCCTTGATCCTAGTAAGAGAAACTCTGCATCTCCTACAATCGCAAACACTGACTGCTACAGGTGATCAGAGAGCCCGAAGGTACTTCTGCATACCAATGCTCTCGATTAACCTGCTGATGCGTCTCAAGTTACCGCGCCGAGATCATTCTCATGCTCAATCGAGGCTTCCGAAGACTGACGGTAGGCGAATTCTGCAAAATTAAGGAGCATCTGGAAACATTGACAGGCTTACAGGTTAGCTTGGACGAAATCAGATCACACAACAGAGAGCTAGCAGACGGGTATGTCGGACATCGGATTGCATCTTGTTCTGCGACTAAGAAAGCGTACAGGCTACTCAAGTCCCCCTTCGACTTCTCCCAGGCCTTTGACCAAGCGCTCAAGAACATTGTAGTCGCACTACCAAATAGACCGGCAATTGAATCATCTGACGATGCCGTAAGCCAATTTCGATTCCCCTTGTTGAGAGAACGCTAATTGCCTCTAGATGTACTATTGCGCCTACATTGGAAGTTTCGGAGAATTCTCCTGCAATCCTCGAACTTTAAGTTCTACCCACCTAAATCATATGGTGTCCCTCGAAGGGATAGTCACAAAGTGTTCGCTTGTTCGCCCAAAGGTCGTCAAGAGTGTACATTACAACGAGAAGAAGAACATCTTCCACTTCAGGGAATATCGGGATCAGACAATGACTGCGAATGGCGCTGCGAGCACAAGTGTCTACCCACAAGAAGATGAAGATGGGAACGCGGTATGGTACTCTTAATAAAATGGAGTACGAATTCTGATAGCGAACAGTTAATCACCGAGTATGGCTACTGCACATATCGAGATCATCAAACAATATCAATACAAGAAATGCCGGAACGAGCACCAGCTGGACAATTACCAAGGGGTGTTGATGTGATTTTGGATGACGATTTAGTAGACTCAGTCAAACCAGGAGACAGGATCCAGCTCGTTGGTATCTACCGATCTTTAGGGAATCGAAACGCCGGTCAAGGAAGTGCAACATTCCGGACTCTTCTACTGGCAAACAACGTGATCATGCTGTCCTCAAAATCAGGAGGAGGGATTGCCCAAGCTGCCATCACCGACACCGATATCAGAAATATCAACAAAGTCGCCAAAAAGAAGAATGTCTTCGAACTCCTGTCCCAATCCCTCGCCCCGAGCATCTACGGACACGACCACATCAAGAAAGCCATCCTTCTCATGCTCCTTGGGGGAATGGAAAAGAACCTCGACAACGGTACCCATCTCCGCGGCGACATCAACATTCTTATGGTCGGCGACCCTTCGACGGCAAAATCTCAACTCCTCCGTTTCGTCCTCAACACTGCCCCCCTCGCCATCGCAACCACCGGCCGTGGCTCCTCTGGCGTTGGTCTCACTGCCGCAGTAACCTCTGACAAAGAGACCGGTGAACGCCGCCTCGAAGCCGGCGCCATGGTCCTCGGCGATAGAGGCGTCGTTTGCATTGACGAATTCGACAAAATGTCCGACATCGACCGCGTCGCCATCCACGAAGTGATGGAACAGCAAACCGTCACCATCGCAAAAGCCGGTATTCACACCTCCCTCAACGCGCGCTGCAGCGTCATCGCCGCCGCCAACCCCATCTACGGACAATACGACACGCACAAGGACCCCCATCGCAACATCGCCCTCCCAGACTCCCTCCTCTCCCGTTTCGATCTCCTCTTCGTAGTCACAGACGACATCGACGACTTCCGCGACCGCCAAATCAGCGAGCACGTGTTGCGAATGCACCGCTACCGGCAACCTGGAACAGAAGAAGGCGCGCCGGTCCGGGAATCTGGGCAGCAAACCCTGGGCGTCGGGCTCAACGACGATGAAATCGACGCCACCGCGCCAACACAGGTGTACGAAAAATTCAACATCATGCTGCACGCGGGCGTGACCGTGACCAGCGGCCGCGGCTCCGCGAGGAGGATAGACGTGCTGAGTATCCCCTTCATTAAGAAATACATCCAATATGCCAAGCTGCAGCGGAAACCCGTTTTGACCAAAGGCGCAGCCGACCTCATCGTGGCCACATACGGCAACCTCCGTAACGATGAAATGGAGGGAAACCAGCGCAAGACCTCGCCCATGACCGCTCGTACCCTCGAAACGCTCATCAGACTGTCCACCGCCCACGCGAAAGCTCGCCTCTCCCACCGCGTCGAAGAGCGCGACGCCGAAGCCGCCGAGTCGATCCTGCGTTTCGCGCTCTTCAAAGAAGTCGTCGAGGACGATCGCAGGAAGAAACGCAAGACCCGTCGCGGGGAAGAAGGGGGCATGTCCACTGACTCCGGCTCTTCTTCCGACGACGACGATGACAACGATCGTAACGGCGACGAGGCGACTCTAAACGGCGCAACCAGACGGAGCACCAGAGGCGGCACCCGCAGCAACAGGAGCCTAGGCCACGGCGACCGCGGCGACGACACCGACGACGAAGACGACTACGCGCCTACAGCCCGCGCGCGCGCGAACGGGCGTGCGCGCACCCAGGGCCAGAGCCAGAGCCAAAGCCAGAGTCAGATGTCCATCGCTTCGTCCGCGCCCGCGAGCCAGCTTGTGACCTCCCAGGGCGAGGAGAGCCAGCTGAGCAGCAATACCAACCGCACCACCGATGCCAATGGCACTAATCACGCTGAAAAAGATGCTGATGCTGATGATGATGAGAACGCGCCTGTCTCTGAGGAGCGGTTCAGATTGTTTAGAACCGCGCTGGGGCAGTTGGTTAGTACGAGTGTGTTTCAAAATGAGAGTGCGGATGTGGGACCTTTGGTGCAGGCGGTGAATGAGAGGGTGGAGGCGAGGGGGGAGAGGGGGTTCGGGGGGGTGGAGGCGAGGAGGGTGCTGAGGGGGATGGGGGGGAGGAATGAGATTATGTGAGTTTTGATTCTTTTC
>JAABUQ010005184.1_pt1 | contig 21179 bp, 21 predicted proteins | sample 5560001 | NCBI WGS metagenome assembly JAABUQ01 (sample SAMN10711888, study PRJNA513371) | rock metagenome | isolation source: Antarctica rocks | place: Antarctica: Victoria Land, Finger Mt nord | collected 2015-12-18
ATAATAACGGAAACTTTAAAAATAAAAAAATATATAAAATTAATAAATTTATATATAAAAAACTAATAATGAAAACGGTTATTAAATTAAAATTAAAATACTTTATATATATAACGGAAGTAATAATAAAATATATTTATTAAAATTTTATTATAAAATAAAATAAAAAAAGTAAATATATTAAAATATTAAATATTCAAAAAAAGAATAAATAAATAAACTTTTAAATTTAAAAGAAGTATTAAAAACGGCTTTTTATATAATATTATTATAAATAATACTTTTAAAAGTTATTATATATAAAAATAAAAAGATTATAAATTATATATACAATATAAACAATATATTTTTAAATTATAAAATTTATTCAAATAGAAATAAATAGAATAAAATAAGTAATATAATTAAAAGGTTCGGAAACAGTTTTCATATATTATAAAGAGTTAAAAAAATATAATAATAATAATTAAAAAACTATATATTCAATATATTATTAAAATAAATATAAAATATATAAATAAAATATTTTCGAATAATTAAACTTTATTAAAAATAATATAAAGAATAAATTTTATAATAAATTAAACAAAGTTATAATATATATAAATTGTTTATAAAATAATAAAAGCTAAAAGAGTTATATTAATTTTTAATTAAATTTTAAATTATATAAAAATTTTAAAGAATAAAATAATTAATAATATATTTATAAAGTTTATATAAAACGAAATAATTATTAAAATAATATTAAAATAAAAAAGATATAAACAAAAATAAAAGAAATAATAAAAACATAATAAAAAAGAAAAATATTTTTTTATTTTGATTATTTTTTTTAAATACCGAGCTTTATATAATATTTATTTAAAAGTTTATAATACATTATTAACATAATTGAAAATAAGAAAAATTAACTTTAAAAAAATATTATATAAACAAAAAATATTAAATATACTAATTGCAAACTACCCGTATAATAAAAACATTATAATTATAAAATATATATTATTAATATACTTTTAATAAGAAGTTTAGAAAAAGTTTTTAAAAGAAGTTATTAATATTATATATTTTAAAAACGTTACTAAGGAATAGGAAATATATAACGGAATTAATATATATAATTATTATTATTAAAAAATTAACATAATTTTAAGGAATTAAAACTTTAATTAAAAATATAAAAGAATAAAAGTTTTTAATTTAATTTTAATAACTTTATTCAATAGAAAAAGTTTGAATATATAATTAATTAAAAGGAAGAAATAATAAAACTTGTATATATTATAATTATTCTATATATAAAACAATTATAAATTAAAAATATATAATAAAAATTCGTATCAATTTATATAAAGTAATAAAACAAATATATAAATATATATATATATATTTTATATTTATAATTACTTATTTAAGTTATTCAATTAATAAATAACAAACAATGATAAATAATAAATAATAATATTATAATATATATAATTATAAATTTTAATTTTAATTTAATTCTACATTAATTGTTTCATTTAATAAAATAGAAAATGAAGAATAAAAAATAAAACACAGAATAATAATATTTCGATAATGTAAATATAATTCCAAATAATTAAAAAAAAAGCAAAATAAGAGAAACGGGTCAAAAAGGAAAAACAAAGGCAATGACAACTGATACCATATTTCGAATCTCCGGAGGCAGTGTTTGAAATTGCGGTCTCGGGGCTGAAATCGATTGAGGCCATATTCGGAGAGAGTTGGACAGAGTATATCGAAACGGCTTGCCGACGTGAAGCGGGAGGAAGCTTGTTGCTTTTGAATATTGTCTGCTTGCTTTCAGTGATAGTGGATGCGTAGACTCTTGTGTAGAGATATCAAGTCGCTTCTTTTTTAAGTCGAAGTCAAGAAAACGAGCGTTACCTTTGTTTAGCCGGAGTGGTGAAGCTTCGTGGTGTTGAAGTCTGCTTGACTTTCAGCGAGAAACCCCAAATCAAAGCCAAATTGGAGGGACTCGGAGAGCCGATTGCTAAGCGATGAGGGAGAGAAATGAGGGGTGGTACACGGCCGAGTAAGAAGAGTGTTGTAACGGCCGTAACATAAGCGAAAGGTTTCGGTTGGTGGAGTTTTAGCGTAGTAGTGCGTCGCTTCGGACAAACGTCCGTTTTTAGCACTTACGCTCGTCAGAACAAATCGTGAATCAAAGTCCAAGTGCGAGTATCTACGAGAGACCCGTGATTGAACGAGAGCGATAGTGTATCGGGGAAGTTCGTAGGAGCGTAGGGGGCCATTAGCAAGAATATTAGCGCAGTGTTGACCTCGCTTAGGTCGCGAGGTCACGCATAGAACATTCCGATTATTCCAAAACCGACGGTTTGCGTTTCCTTTACCTTAGGAAGTCTATCTTAATCATGGCGTATTACTCTAGAGCGCAGTCTAGCTGTTAAGGTTAGTCGGTGATAAGGCTCAAAGCCAAGTTTTCATTCATTCCTTCCGATGGTCATTGTCCCAATGAGACGACGGTCCACTCACCATCGTCTGTTCGAAAGTTACCGTCCCTACCTTCGCTTCTGTTTCAGTCATGAACCTCAGAGCACCCGCATTTTCTCTCACGGCAAGAATCTCTCCAAGCCTCGTCGTCCTTCTTGATTCGTCTCTCTTCCAGCGAGCCGTCATTACAATTTCCCTCCTCGACGTTTTCGAGCATTTTGGGTGCGATTGAATCCCAGAGATGTTTCTTCTAAGGCCCCAAGAAATTATCATATCCAAAAGGGGGACCACAGAAGTCAATGCCTAGGAGTCTGAGGTTTGTGATGTTCGTCGCGAGATCAGAAATCAGGGCTCCTGGAAGAGCACTAGGCTGCTCTGTTCAAGCCACCAGTAATTATTCTTTTGGAACCTAACAAACAGAAATAACTCTTGTGGGGCAAACGCTCGAAGGCTTGGCAGACCGCTGAACGCCTGCAGTCAGAATTGATGTCTTGACGGGCAATCCTCGCTTGTAGAGATCTCTGCGTTCATCTCGACCTTGACTCGGCGCAGTAACGGTAGAGACACCACGGTACGGTCCTGCAGAAAAGGGAGGAACGCGTCTGCCCTAATGGTAAAGGTGTTCGCCCCGTAAAACCTTGCAATTGCTTCTCCCCTGATTTTCCTGTTCACAGCCAGCAAGTTGACGTTTGGAAGGGGTTTATAGGCTTCGCGCTCAAGCTCGTAAGTAACGTGTTGTTGGACATGCATAGATTCTGCGCTATAGCTATGACACATCTGTAAGATGTAGGGCGTACGTCTCGATTCCTCTTTCCAATCGGCGTAGTCAACCCGACGCATGTGGTCGATTCTAACGTGATCAACTACTAAAATGAGACTATATATCATGTTCCTGATCTCAGAAGGAAGTAGGAGGAATGGGAAGGATCCAGTTGCACTTGGGTTGCGATCGTAATGAGTGAGCGTAGGGCAGAGTAGCCCATATCGATTAAGCGATGGGTCTTTTGTTGGGCGTCTAGTCTGAAGTATCCCTGGTTCGTAGGTAGGTATTTTTGGCGGTCACAGACGAGGAGCAGCTTGTCCCACGGGCGGAGCAGGTGAGACGGTGTTCGACAGTAATGTAGTTCCATTGGTTAAAGCAATAAGCTAAGGAGCAAGAGGAGTGCTCCTGTGCTCATGGAGCTGGTGATGTACATCAAATGCTCGCAGTGATATAAGCTAGAGCTAATTAGGCCTTAGCGTGGTAAACATTGCTCAGATGTGTTGAGCATCATGACACGGCATCGAAGGATATTAGGGGATGCTCAGGGTGTAGGCTTCCAAGGCCTTGCATGACCATGACTCAGCTCGAGAGGTAATTGGAGTCCAGTGCACTGCATTCACGACCGTCAATTGATGCCTCCTCACCAAGTCATCGCAGAAGTACCTGATTCCGCGCTCTGCTTCCACAGATGAGCTCAACGTGTGAATCATTGCTCGTCTGCAGAACACTGAGCTACACACAGAGACGGGCCATCTCCAGCAATAGCTTGCAAAGTAAAAGCGCTCAGGTGTTGGGATACTCGCTGTTCAACTGAAGCTGGGGGGGAAGGGCTCGTGCGAAGCATTCTATGCAACGGCCGTATGGGAAATGAGGGACATGATTGGTCGGCGCCTTACCGGAGCAATTGCTTGATCTGCGAAACTGTACACCTGGTCCGGGTGATGCCCCACCATGCTGATTGCATACAGTGGTGAAGATGCTCGGACTTTCGTGCATGCTGACAAATAGTGGAAGTGGCTGAAAACTTCTCAGGGAACAAGACCGAGCCGGAGCACAAGAGCTCTGCAGATATTGGCACTGCGGGTGGAGAGATTGATCGGCTGAGGATGCAATGGTCTAGTCTCTTGAAAAGAAACTACATGATGGACTTCCTTGGAGGTAATAAGTACTTTTGCAAAGTGTAGGCGGCCGCCGAGAAGGCAACCCTTCAGTGTATGGCCTGACGACGGCCACCAAGGCATCATGCTAAGTGAAGGCAAAAGAGGCAATGGAGGCAAAAGAGGCGAAATGAGCAATTGAAAACAATGAATTGGTACTTACACACCAACAACCCCCAAATTACTCATCTATACAAACGTCTATCCTCGCCCAATCAACTCAGGCCATTACTCACAATCTTCTTATCTTCCTCCAATTCCTTCAACAGGGCCTTCGCCTTCCTCGACTCCTCGGCGCGGATTTGATCGGGTCTCCGCTCCGCGATTGCCTTCGGGCGATAATCGGAGTAAAGATACTTCAACACCACTTCGACCATGTAGCAGCCCACGTAATCCACAACCATCACGCTAGTCATGATGAATTTAAACTCGCTTGTAAAAGGCACGAGTTTCAATTTCTCGTTCAACTCGGGTACGAATTCTGTGGAGCAGGAGAAGGCGATGGCGGATACGCCGAGCAAGCCCCAGTACATGCTCCTGTTTTCGCTAATGCCTTCCCGGAAGGGACGGCCTTGGTAGTTGATGGCAAAGGTAGAGATTTGTTGGATCAGTTCCAGGAGGTAGATAGCGCTGTTGAGAAGTGATGGCTGGAATTCTCCTTCGAGGTCAACATTGTCGCTTTGAGGTTCATTGCTTTTAACGTAGTTGGAGATATAAATTAGTGTGATAATATGAATGGCAAATTGGCCTAGAACGGAGCCGATGATGTAGGGGTTGAAGATATTGGGCTGTGGGCGCTCTTTTGAAAGCCCTTCCACGGACTACACATGTGATCAGCAACCACTGAAAGAAGGAAAACGAATATTACGTACCTTAGCTCTAGAGATGGACAAGAAGCACACGCTCATGAGCATGCCGCTGATTGTCACTTGTCCGTCTCCAAATTTGATCCCGTCTAGATAAAGCACACTCAAGCTGTAGGCGCTAATCAAGCAGTTCAGGGCCAAGATCTTGTACATCTGTATCGTGGCCACCAATGTGCATCGTCCTTGACGAATAATGTTAGGGATTGCAATGACGTTTGCGAGTTTACTGGTGAAAGGAGCCGCGACCGAGGCGTCACCAAGCTTGATCCGAGGGGGCTCGTTGTCATCAAGCTCTTGCTCCATCATCTTTGCCGTGAGACTATCAGCCAAGCCAGCCGCTTTCTGTTGTGCTTCCATTGCTTTCCTCTGGCTCGGCGAGAGGTTACCATTCTGCAGGGCTTTTGCGCCAGGAGAAGTGATGGTTGGTATCTCCTCTGGTTTCTTCCCTGCTTCTGACTTTGCTGCCACAGCGCCAGCTGCCCCCTTCTTCTCCGCCTGCGCCAACATTGCCTTCTCATAGTGAGGATTGGTCGGGCCGGGTGGGTAGATGTGCGCTATTTGTGGAGGGACGGGTGGCGTTGGTTGATTAAATCGCTTCATCATAGAAACCTGCTTTTCATAAATGTCCTTCATTTTTGTTGTTCTCCAATGTTCGGATATCTTGTCGAGATCCTCTTGTGACCCATTGAGCAATGCGACACCAATATGAGCTTGCTTGAGTGCGCCCACGTCATTGGTACCATCGCCACACATGAGAGTAGTGTATCCAGCATCTTTCATTCCTAGCAGGATGTCCTCTTTCTGCTTGGGGGAGACTCGAGCGTAGACCCATGCGTGTTGGAGAATTTGAGGTAGACCAGGTTGGTTCTTGTACTTTGCTAGTGCGTAACCCGTGATACATAAATCTTTCTCCTGTAATATCTTCTCATCCAACGGTTCGCTAGGGTTCACTGGCATATTGATCTTGTCATCAACACTTCGCCAGACGAGTTTCTCGCCACTGTCGTCATGCTCAGGAGCATCAAGAATCAACACCTCTCGATCAATGATTTCGACTTGCCGCGCCACATGTACAGCAGTCAAGGGATTGTCGCCTGTGATCATGACGCACCGATGGCTGCTCTCATTGAGCATCTTGACGGCCTCAATTGCGTCCGGCTTTAGAGGGCATTGTAATACCAAGAAACCAGCAAAAGTCAAGTCAGCCTCGACTTCCTCTCGCTTGAGATTGTTGATTCTGTTCTGGCCCAGCTCGGCCTCTGCTGAGAGGTACTTGTAGCCCAACGCCAGGACGCGGCCTCCATTTCTTGTGAAGTACTTGAACGTTTCCTCATAATTCGGGGGTATCCTCGTCAACATGTTACGAATGGTTTCTGGTGCTCCTTTGACGCCTACAAAAGTTCCTCTGGCCTTTTTGCCCGTCGACCGGTCTGTGGTAAGCACGGTAGCGACCGAGCTTTGTCGCTTCAGGGAAGAAGAAAATTGGAAACGCCTCTTTATCTGGACAATTTCTCCACCACTGGCATTGTCTTTGCCAATTGCGGTCGACCTGCCTGTGAGAGTATCATTACGGCCAAGACTCCAGCCCAGCGAATTGAGAGTAGCCTTCTCCATTGGATCTCCAACGATGTCACCTTCATCCAATTTGACCAGGGCATGGGCGGTGGCGAGGACCAGCGTAGTCTGCTGGCCAACGTCGAGAACTGCTGTCACTTTCGTGTGAGCACCATCCTTCTCGGTCTTCGCTTTCTTGTCGTCGAGAGACAATCCGGCAATTCCGTCCACGACCAGATCTTCTCCCGTCAAAGTCCCGGTTTTGTCGAAACATGCAATATCCACACGTCCAGCAAAGGGGATTCGGAATGGCTCCGTACAGTATATGGCAAACTTGCTCAATGCAGCGAGACTGGTATTGACAGCAAGGCTGAGTTCCATGGGTAATTCAGGAGGCACCACACTGGTGACAATCAAGACGCAGTCCAATAGGAGCTTGGACCTCTTGCGATCCTTTGCAACGCCTTCTTGCCAAACATACCAAGACGCGGCGATTGCGAACATGAGGAGGAAGAGAATGAACAACAGTGCCTCAATATTGTTTGCTGAGACCCGCTCGGTCGAATAAATCATTGTACGCACCAAGCTTCCTTGGCTTGTCTCGAAGCCGGTCTTGACGATGATTGCCATCGCACCATTGTCCGGGGGAGGCTTAACGCCAGATACCAAGGTGGGAACAGTATCTGGTGCGTCTTCGCTAACTTGGGCATGCGTGATCTGGAGTACCTTGGTCCCGCCCCAGAGAAACGCATTCTTATCCAGCACTTCCGGCTCGATCAGGGAATCGCCGGGTCGAAGCTGGACGGAGTCCTTCAACAAAGGTGTGCTTTCTCCGGATAGCATGGCTTCATTGACAATTGCAGTACCCTCTACGAGCAACATGTCACACGCCACACCACTATCTTCTTTTGTTCGCCCCACCGATACGAGGTCTCCAGGCAGTAACTTGTCGCTTGTAACCTGATGCCACTTATTCTTCCTGTGTACCCAGATATCGTATGGCTTTATGCTCATTCCCCTGAACTCGTTGAGGGTTCTTTGTCTTTGCCAAACGACCGTGCTCTCAAATCCAACCAACATGACCAAAGTAAACAGCGAATAGTACCAGTAATCGTCCAGAAGCCATAGGCCAACACAGAACATCTGGAAGACGAAGAATGGCGCCACCGCATGTTCTTTCCATAGCTCGGTGAAGGTGGGAACAGGGATATCGAATGTGTTATCTCCATATTGCTCATGTACCCGATATATCTCCTCATCTGAAGTCAGTCCGTGCGATTCCTGGAAAGTCTTGATCGCTGGTCTAGGTTCTCTGTCGATCTCATAAGAGAGAGGCGCAAAGCTGTTTTCATGATGGTCGTAAAGGAAGCGGCGCTTTTGGAAGAGGAAAGAGATATTTTGCTTGCCACCAACCTGAAGACTTGTTAGCACAGTCCCACGAGCCAACAACCCAACGCCGTTACTGTGTCTCTGTCCAGCCTGCAAATCTCAGCTGACCCTGCATTCGTCACAGGAATGACTTTGATGAGCTTGGCACTCCGGACATCTTTGGCGGTTATTGAGGTAAAGATGGAATCAAGGTTGACGTTCCATTTCGTTGTAAGCCACGTCAACGCCTGAAGGGTAACGATCGACCCTGCCCAGACAAATGTCCACTCAGATCCGGCGATATACGTGTTGTATCGTTCCTCGGACAAGTAAAATGCGAAGAAAGCAGGCCATATGGCAAGGAACGGCCAGATATATGTATGGAGATATAGAGGAAGTGGATTATGCAAGGTTGCTGACTGGATCTGGGCGTTCTTGACAACAGGTGGTGCCCTACATTGATGGCGTTAGCTACAGAATGAATTTAGGCTCGTGGAGGCTCGGCTTACATTTTGCCAGCCAAGATCGGAAGGAAGATCAAGAGAGTAAGAGCGCGGAGCTGGCGATGGATGCCATGTACGGATCAAAGGAGATAGAAGAGACTCCCCAATATTGAAGAATTGTGACGAAGGCGACCGTGAAGATTCCATACGTTGTCCGGAGAAAAGTCGGGCCGTCCGAGAACGAATACGGAGACACAATCACGTGAGGTGGGTGGACAGGTAATGCCTCCTGTCCTCAAGGCTTCTGTGCTACTCAGTGGCCGTACGCAATATCAGTGAGGCCTCATATACATCCAAAGCATCCGGCTGGAGCAGGTGAGTATCGATCATCATATTCCTGTTGTGCTAAACTGACATGTCTAATACTACATCTGGAAGATATCAACTTGCGTGCGCCTGACAGACCAACCCTTCTTTTCCCCTCCTGTGATGTTGTCCGTTGCCTATTACGGAACCAACCCGTCGCTTACGTCTTGTCCTCCACTTGCCAAACCAAAATGTATATATCTACTCTTCCCGTCACTGCAGAGCCATGGCTGTACCTGTTGGGAGAAGTTGCCGACCCCAAGTCGATGAAGGCTCCAGCGTCCATATCCTGGAGCTTGCTGGTTTGGATAAGCAGGAGCAGGTACTTGGGAACTGGCGGGCTGGGTGGCCGGCGGTGCGTTGACGGGATGCGGAGCAGTTGCTTAGTAGTCTTTATCGCCATATCTGGCAGCATTGTCTTGTCCATCTTGCTTTTGTTGGCGCTTGCGGTATAAGGAGTATCCGAGGGCGATACATATAGTGGGTGGATGTAAGGAGCTTTGGTGGTTGGATTGACGATGAGCCGGATGAGGGTTGATTATGCAGGATTGTAACTCAGATGAGAGTCAGGTTGTAGTATTGGAAGATGAAGGTGTGAAAGTCTGGCTTGAACGTATGGTCGAAAGCGATTTGAGCATATGATCAGAGTACACTGTGAGGAATGACTGGAGTCTCTGGAGAGGAGACGTGCACTTATACAGCCAAACAAATGGCAATGGAATACGTCGTCATCATGTCCGCTTGAGGTAGCAGCCGCTAGGCAGCTTAGCAGTATTGACGAAGCAGCGCCACATATCTCAAGCCAGTATGAGAATCGCATGCGCGGTATTGACATGGCTCATTTGGCGATCCGAGCGAAGACAATGGAATGCACGCAGTTAGGGCTTACCAAAATCATTTTCGAAACAGATGAAAGCAGACTAAACCGAGCAGAGACATCTTCACGCGACAGGCCTTATCAAACGTGTGTGGTGGATGAAATGATGGCATACGTGGCCTGCAACTTCGTGGAAGTCACCAGTTTAGGAAATTTGCACGAGATCACCCAAAGCCGACGGCCAAGTTTCGTAGCAAAGTTGACTTAATAACTGTGCAATAATCAACATGATCATCAGCAGTACAGATACTGAATTAGAAAGAAGACCAGGTACTCAGCTTGGGGCAATGGCTTTCAGGGCTGATACGGATTAGGATCACAGGCATTTGTCAGTGTTAAAAAGTACGAATTCGCGACATTTTGACCAGCACAGCCTCGCCTCGCTCTTGAGGTCAAAACCATCCTATGACGTGGTCGCTGTCGCAAATGCTTGAAGTGGTGAAGTCATTGATGCACATCCTGTGAGGAAGCCTCATGGTGAAGTCATCTTTCCTAATGTTTCTCAGGCCCAATTGTACAGCAAAGACTCCTGCACTATATATTTCACCGACCACTGCCATATGGGTCAGGGCGTTCTCCAGACAGACTTTCTGAAACTATTGTATTTTCTTCTTGGTAGCATTGCCCTCGTTGACCCGGGGAAATCGAATGCCTGGTAGGTCCTTTCTCAAGAATTTGCGAAGCGGCTCCTATCCATCCTACATTTCGGACTCGAGTGCCGGAACTTGCACTGGCATTTTGCGGCTTCCAATGGGGGGTGGAGGGGGAGAAGCGGTGTGTGGAAGGGTGACAGGAGGGGGGGAGGATTGGGGAGGCTGGGTGAGGTATCACGAGTTCCTTCACAGGGGGTTGGATCAGGAGAAACGCAGCATGGGGGCCGATGAAGTCATTATGCTTATGAGAGCAAAAGCAAAGGCAGACATGAAGTGTGCTTGTGAAAGCAAAGGCAAATACAGACCGGGACGGTAGACCCTCGCCTTTTCTCTCTCCCTTGCCTCTCTCTCTCTCACTAGGCCAGTTTCTTCAATTTTCTTCGAATCGCCAGATCCTTACGAGAAAGCCTCCGCCTTCAAAATCGCCACGTCCTGGAGGGGCCTGTCCGCCTCCCCAGTCCGCACCCCGGCAATTTTATCCACAACGTCCATCCCATCCACCACCTGCCCGAACACAGTATGCTTGCCATTCAAATGGGGCGTAGGTCCGAGGGTAATGAAGAATTGACTGCCGTTGGTGCCCGGGCCGCTGTTGGCCATACTCAGCGTCCCCTTCCTTGTATGCTTCAAGCTGGGGTGGAACTCGTCTTCGAATTTAGCGCCGTAGATGGAGGAGCCGCCGCGGCCAGTGCCGGTGGGATCGCCGCCTTGGATCATGAAGCCTGGGATTATGCGGTGGAAGATTACGGAGTTGTACTTCCCAGTCGAGGCGAGGGTCGCAAAGTTTTTGCAGGTCTGGTTGAGGGATAGTGGTGGTTAGTAGGTGCTTGAACCGTGGGGGTGAGTAGGGCTTGGATGAGGGATGGTACCTTGGGAGTTTCGTCGGTGTAGAGGGCAATGGTGATGTCGCCATAAGTTGTGGTCATTAGGACACCTTTTGCTGGCGCATTTCCTACAGAGGATGCAGCTGATTGGCTTGATGCTGCTGGTGGGGCTTTGCTGGTTGATGACGGAATTTGGGTTGTGGTCTGGGAGGGGGGTTGAGAGGAGGCTGCAGGTGATTTGTCCTTCTTGAAGGCTTTCTTGAGTTTGTCCATTGCGATGGCTTTGATGGCCGGGCTATGGCTTCAAGAGTAAAAGGAGGCTATGGTGGAGTGTAAGTGGAGTGACACAAATCCGGAGAGGAGTGGAGAAAAGATACACGGGGAAGAAAGGGAAGAGGAGGACGGACGGGAGGAAAGAGAAGTTGGAAGATGAAGGAGAATTGAAGTCACACAGCAATGAGACCCCACTCTTGGACTTGGCAGTTCTTGCTAATTACAGAAGACTTTGCCTCGTCACACATCAAGTGCAAGAAATTGTATGGAGGAGGGTCTAAGAAGTGAAATACCTGTTTGTGCAGCAGGATACAGGATAATTACACGGATTCGAAGGGATAGCGTCATGGCACCTACTACTCGTATTGACCCCCCAACGGCCATGACCCCCCAACATTTAGGGAAGCTAATACCAGTATACCTCGCGCACCACACCTGCATATTATGTTAAATATCTGAAGAAGGCAAATTATAGAGCTCGTCGAATACTCTTGTTCGATTATTTATTAACATAAATCGGCCAACAAACAGTAGAAGAATATAGGGGTAGAGTTTTGTATATCCTAAAATATAAGGCTGAATACAATAATAAAGGATATATTATATATAAATATTAAAGTACCAAAACGTTTATAATCTTCGTTTATATAGTTTGTATAATTTATATAACTTTTATATAATAAGTATTAATAAGGATATAATAATTATATTTAGGAAGTATTATATTGTTTAATAAATAGAAACAGTAGAATTTGCTACTTGCTAACTAGAATAGGCCTAGTGCTTGGCCGTTGGGGGGTTATAGCCATTGGGGGGTCAATATCAGTACCACGTCAAAAGTCTAGGACAAGCTAAAAATAACCTTATATTACTATTTCCTTTATTATATCTAATTTGCCAACTATTTATAAGAGAACCTTATATCTTTGTATAATAATTAATTAATAATAATATATTAATTTTTTAAAAATATTTTATATTTTATATATTATATATTTATTATTATTATTATATTTATTTTTCTTTTTATATTTCTAATTAATAATATTAATAATTTCTTAAAAAATAATTATTAAGTTTGTCTTAATGCCTCCTTTATAATCTCTTATATTTTCTTATTATTCTTATATATTTAATCGATATTTAATCGTATTATATAAATAAGTTTTTTAAGCTTTTTTTAAAAATATTCGATTAAATTGAAATTAAAGGAAAAAGGGAGCTATTTTAATCTTTTAATCTTTTAATCTTATATTTTATATATTATATATATAAAAATATTATCCTATATAAAAAGAAGACTTAGCTTATAAATTATAAAAATTATCTTTTTTAAAATTTTAAAATAATTATTAATTAAATATTTTTTTTATTTTATAACTTTATTTTTATTTATAATAATAAAATTATATTATTTTAAGTTATAAAAACTTTTTTAAATTACTATTAATATATTTTTATCTTTTAAAATAAATTATATTATTTTTTTCTTAAAGTATTTATAAGGTAAATAGAAAATTAATTTTAATTTTAATTTTATTTTATCGAATATTTATTAAATTAAATTATTTTATATTATTATTTTTTAGTTTAATATTTTTATATTTTATATTAACTTAATCGTTTATATATTATAACTTTTAAAATTAATAATTTTTTAAAAATATAATAATTAATAAATTTCGAATATTGTAATTTATATTATAATATAAGATTTCTATATTCGATCGCCGGTTCTATTTTAATAATATATATAATAAATTTTTTATTTTAATTTAATAATATAAAAAGATATTTAAATTGAACTTTTGAAACCCTTTAAGGCTAATTAAAATAATATTAAATAATATTTTAAATAATAGATTTTTTAAAATTTTTATAAAAAGTTATCGAGGCGGTTTTTTCTCCTAAATAAGATATTTTATAAATAATTATTCTTTCAAATAAAATAAGCTTTTTCTTAGGAGTCCTATTAGCAGAAATTAGACTTAACGGTATATATTATATAGTACTAGAAATAATAAAAGGTAATAGAGTTAATAAAGTGCAAATGCGTTGTTCGCGTTTTTTAGGTTTAGGCTTAGACTTTTGACGTGCTAGTGATACGAGTAGTAGCTGTCCTCGCCAGCCGGACCTTCTCTCTTCTACCTTACACTTCCCGAGGTTCTCCCAAACACTTTGGAATTTCTATCTACCACGAAAGCATTGAACGCCTCGCAATGTTCGAAGGGGAAGATACTGTTCCATCACACTGTTTCGGGTACTTCTATATAGATGTGGCGGCATGCGTAGAATAAGCTGAGGCGCTTAGTAGTTGAGGGGCCCTTTCTTTCAACGGGCTGCTTCGGAAGAACATGTGCATTGAAGCACTGATGTCGAATGTAATTCATCAGGAGCTGTACACATTCAAGGTGTGGATTCGTCCAATGAGGTGAATCGTCTTTATAAGTTAACTCTATATTTGAGTACAACTTCTGGGCAGTAATATCAGAGCCGCTTCGTTTGGGAGATAAAGCTAATGCTGTTGGTAAAGAACGAAGTAAGACAAGGGGTTATATAACGATGAAAGTACTGTTGGATAGTATTAGGGGGGTTGTGGTAGTTTAATGTTATGGATAGGGATCTGGAAGTTGCTGCAGCCAAACTAATGAGCAGGAGTGTTAGTCGACATCAATGCGTCTCATAGCCTCCTCCCTGGGATCCACAAGTCCAATACCTGTGAAACTAAGACCCACCAATTTCACAATGCATCAGAAACGTGTTCAGGGATGAGAAACACCTCTGGACGATATTGGGCAGCTCGCGCCTAATTACGGTTTATTCCCAGCCTCGGAAATAAAGCGGACAAAAGAAGTTGATGTAGACGATACAGATAAACCGTCCTCGACATCTTTTTTTACCTTCTGCCCGTCTTCTCTGTTCAGCAAGAGGCAATTATATACGAGTCATGTTACAGCCTAGGAAGTGAGCGCCTCTATTTCTATCATAGCGGGTCCTTTGGGGCAATGTCATGGGTTGCTACTCTTTTCACACCAGCTCAATCAAATCATGTTGCGTCGCCCAACCCTAATGAAAGGCCCATCTTCTCCCATGTCCAGGACCATGTGGGTAATACGGACGATACAATGGCGAGACCAAACGAGAAAGAGCACGTACAGTCGGCGGAGGAGGAGGAAGACGTGCGCTCGCCGTACTGGCAGGTATACAAATCTTCTGCCCAGCAAGACAGCAGAATCATGGCGCCAACAATTTACTGATGACCCACGCAGTGTATGCTCGCCGGTGGAGTTGGCGGCAGCTCAGGTGATATGCTTATGCACTCTATCGACACCGTCAAAACTCGGCAGCAGGGGGATCCACACATGCCACCCAAGTACGGCTCTCTCTCATCAACATACCTAAAGATCTTTCGGCAAGAGGGTTTTCGAAGAGGCCTCTATAGCGGTGTCACTCCAGCATTTATGGGCTCCTTCCCCGGTACAATCATCTTCTTTGGGACATATGAGTACAGCAAGCGGCATCTGATTGATGCAGGCATGAATCATTCGCTTGCCTATCTTGCCAGTGGTACATCTAAACTAGAAGTCAAGCTGTTAACAAACGCTGATGAGATTCAGGCTTCATTGCCGACTTCGCTGCTTCCTTTGTCTACGTGCCCTCAGAAGTCCTTAAGACTCGCCTCCAACTGCAAGGCCAACACAACAATCCCTTCTTCAATTCGGGCTATAATTACAGGGGCACTGTTGATGCTGCTCGCACGATCGTACGTCAGGAGGGCATATCGGCTCTCTTCTACGGATACAAAGCCACAATCTTTCGAGACCTACCATTTTCCGCATTGCAGTTCGCCTTCTACGAACAAGAGCAGAATTGGGCTAAGCAGTGGGTTGGAAGCAGGGATATCGGACTAGGTCTTGAGATTGCCACGGCGACGACGGCAGGCGGGCTGGCTGGAGTAATCACATGTCCACTCGACGTGGTCAAGACGAGGATCCAGACACAGATCAATCCGCAGGAGGAAGCGGCACTGTCCCCATCATCGGCAGCAACCAGCATCCAGAAGGAACAGAAAGACCGAGCAGCACCGGCTGCGGCTTCAAGCCAAGGGCGGCTTGCTCACGCACATCCATCTTTGCAGGCATCATCACAACGGCGGCCCATTTGCACATCATCGCCAAATACTTCGATGCCAAAGCGAGACGCTGTAAAACTTGACACTTCTTCCGTCGTGACTGGGCTACGGCTCATATATAAGACGGAGGGCATCATAGGGCTCTTCCGAGGCGTTGAACCGCGATTTGTCTGGACGAGTGTGCAGAGTGGGACTATGCTGGTCCTGTATCAAGCATTGCTGAAACAGATGGCCATAAACCCCTGGCTAGTGGAGGAAGGATCATGAATTGGATGAGGTTGGCAATATCCCCTGGCTGATACGACTGCCGGTATATGAGCTGGACAATGCATATACACTGTACATTAGGAGATGCATATTGCATATTGGGATTGCATTTGCTGGTGAGTGATAGATCAAAGGGAATGAATTCAACTCCAATTGCGTAATGTTCATGTCGACTTCTTTCAATCTACACCCAGATAATGAGATAGATGATGACGCAAAACATGAAGTGAAGAAATAGAAGGCGAGAGTTGGAAAGAAAGATGCTTGAGAGCGTCGAGAAGGACTGACTGTGATTGGTCGGAATCCAATAGCTCAGACGCGAATGTAAATAAACATCCCAGCACGGAAGGAACTCAATACCTCCTCCACCTTGACGAAGATTCTACCCTATACTCCACCGCACAATTTGCTTGCTATAATCAGCTCATCAGAGTCGCACTACCTGAGCGACAAATACTAGAGATTTTGCGACCATGTCCACAGGCAAAGACTGGCTGCAGAAGCAACGAAAGGGTGACCTGACTGATATTGCCGGGCACTTTGGGCTCAAGAAGTGCGCAACACCTTTACCCAACTTCCCATTTTTCAATGCCTCAATCGCAAATTCGATCGGAGTCGCTGATGTGTCCTGAACCTCTAGCTACGAGAAGTACAAGAAAACCGACCTCGAAGTCGCCGTCGAAGAGCACCTACGCGCCAACGCCGACTCACTTAGCAGCGACCCCAAAGTCGCTCCCTTCTTCCAAGGCGTTGACCCAGCTTCTCCAGTCAAGCACAATCGTGGTGTAGCACAAGCAGCCAAGGAAGATAGGGAGAAGAAGCCCCGCCAGCGACGACAAACCCTCAAAGCTCGCGAAGAGTTTGATGCTGCGTAAGTCTCCCTCGAGGAAGTCGCGTAGATCTCCCAAGAGGGAGCGGTCTCTGTGGCTTTAGCTTCACAGCTGTGCTCACAGTACACAACAGAACCGATGAAGATGCTACCACAACTCTTGCCCGGACCCCCGCGCGCGCCCTGGCCTTTGCCCGCTCCGTCCCTCTCCCCCCATCCCCGTCCGTCCTGGCAGACCGCATCGATGCCCAAACATCCTCCCTCCGCACGACTATCGGATCGTACATGGACCAATCCCCGCTCCCCGGTGCTATGGCGAGCCTGCGCACAAACCTCAGCAATGTCACCAGTATCCAGCTCGTCACTCTCATAATCGAAGCATGGGGCCTCCGCTCGCAGGTCCTGCCACTTCGCTACCTGACTACGATCCCCGAGGTGCCCGCAATAGGCACCAGTGCCATCCCGGTAAAGATTCCCGACCTCTTCGCTCTCTTGACAACGGCCTTTTGGGGGCCTGTGGGGTTGTGGGCGCTGACGTCTATCTTCCTACCTTTGCTGGGAGCGTGGTTCTTCAACCTCCGAGGCGGGGAGACAGGGTATGATGCTGTTAGCTATAACGTGGTGAAGGCGATTGGGAGCTGGATTGTTTACGTGCAGGGAGGTGTCGGAGGTGAAAGCAGGGGGGTGGTGGAGAAGGGTGTTCCTGGTGGGGCAACGGGGTTGCTGATCGGGGCTGCTGTTGGCGGTGTGGCTGGGTTGTATGAGGCTGTTTTGAAGAAGTAGGGGTCACGGCTGAGCATAAGGGGCAAATCGGGGGCTGAATGGTGAACGCGCACGATTGCGGGCTCAAGGTGTGGAGATGGGCCAGTAGGTGGGTCTCGGTGGGGGGGCTTTCATGAACAAGGTACTCTACGTCTGACGGAGGCAGCGCTGGGGAGTTTGGGGCTGCGGATTGGATATGTGATTCCCTCAATTTTTTCCCTCCACGCGCATTGAAAGAGGCAGGGGAACATGGTGTCTCGATGTTACCTTACCTTGTAGTGTTTAGTATCCCGGGACGTGTTGTCCGCGTCTTGCTTTTGCTCAATCCATGGTTGCTTTTGTTTCTTGCTCGCTGGATATTTGGGGTAACCTGCGGCTTGTGTCTACTTGCGCGCAGTGGGTGAGGGTGTTGACTTGGAAGCGCTACCCAGAACGGTATGGATCGGTTCACTTCGCTTCTGTGTCTTGTTGACTTTCACATCTTTACAACACTTCCACATCTTCACATGCTCAAAATCTCGCTTTTCTCTCACACTCCATGTCGAGGTAGGAAATACGACAGTGGAACCAGCAAGCCACCACTAGATCTACCTGAAAGGGAAATTCAGAGTTGGGGGATCTATGCTTATAGGGAACAAGTCAATTTCAATTCTTATACTTACACTTCAAGTCCAGGGAGGACAAGGTATCACCAGATCTACCTGAGAGGGAAATCTAAAGACGTGACGGCCTTGATTGTATTGACATTGAGTCAACTTCACTTCCCTTACCCAAACCCGCCAACCACTACCACGCCACTCCTTCAACACAACTTTTACTCGACAATAACAAAGGGACAGGCTATCTTCAAACTAGGAACAAGTAAGGCATTTATCATCTACTCGAGCGGCGTTTCTTGCTGACGCATTCAACTTGTACCAACCGGCTATTCTTGAACATCACCATGAACGTCTCACCCAGTCTCTCGCGACCCGGAGGTAAGGTATCCTCAGACGAAAGGCTCCCTAACGAAAAGTATGATCTCATCACTGCTATTGGTTATTGTAGGGACTGACCCTTGATAGGCATGCTACCGAACTCTCTTCTTCGGCCATCAACGAAAATGACTCACCCGATCTGTCAGGACTTAAAGGTGGCACAGAAGCAACGGATGGGAAGCTGATAGGTGGAGGGCACGCTCACATCACTGCTATCTAGCTGTTGTAGGGATTGACTTTGGAGTAGGCATGCTGCCGAACTCCCCTCATTAACCATCTACCAAAAAGTGTCACCCGATCCGTCAGAGAATATAGGTAGCACAGCAAGGATTGATGCTCCGATGAGCGATGGAGGGCGAGTTCAAAGTACTCTACTTCATTTGTTGAAAAGGCTGACCAATGTCAGGCATGATATCGTGTTCCCGTTCATGAAGCTGCCACCCGAAATCCGCAACATAATCTACCGCTTGACACTCATGGTTGGGTTTGTTCAAGTTGCAGACATCTTTCCATGGGACTACGAAAAGCTGATAAAACGGGACAAGCCCGTGCGTCGGACTTCCTACGTATTGGAAGGCAAATTTGTCGTTAGTGGTATTTGGCAGGAGAAATGCACTTACTATCTGAACGAAATATGCTCGCCATGCCGGAGCATATCTAACTACGGTTGCAACATGCTTGCTCTAAACAAGAGCACTAGAAGCGAAGCAGCGCCAATATTCTACGGAAAGAATACATTCATCTTCGAAACTACCAGCTCTTTGATACCCTTCTTGCGGGATCGACCCCAGTCAGTGTCACTCATCCTCAGCATCGCTGTGTGTCTCTACTTCGAGGATTATTTCTCATCATATGATCGCCAAGCCTCTTGGTCCGAGAATTTCGCAAAGATCCAAAAGATCCAGGGCCTCAACCTCCAAAACTTCTATTTGTGCCTTGGGCCGGGGGGATGGAAACCTCACTTTGGCTACAAGGTTCAAAACCATCACTCTTGGAAAGAGGAATTGGCCTGCGCGTTTACAGGTCTCGATGCATTAGGTCTGAGGCTGCTAGGTAGTTGGTGGAGCAGATCCGAATTAGTATCCGTTCTCAAACGAGATCTTTGGGACTTCCTCGCTCCGCGGATGCTACAGAAGAAGGGTGACGTACATGACGGGAACTCGCTTCAGACAAGACGACTTGCAGTGGATGAGGATTGGGCATCCCTGGAGACGTATATTCAGGCCCGCCGTCACTTTTGAGGATGACATTCGCTGCGGATGCCCTTCATCCGACAGTGATTCAGAGCGACTTCAGATTTCAACGGATCGTTCAGCGTTGAGCCAACCGAGTTTTACCACAACGTTAGCGATCGAGCAACGGAGTAGCACTCAATCGAGCAGGGATCATTCGGTTTCGAAGCGATTGAACTGCACCACAACGAGAGTGGTCGAACAAGGGGTAGCATTTGATCGAAAAGCAATCGTTCAGCGTTGGAGCTATAAAAACTTAATACAATTATAGTGGTCGAGCAAAGAGGTATCACTCGATCGGACAAGTGCTATTCAACAACGTCATTTGATCAGTCGAACAACCGCTTACCTCCTCTATGAAACGAAATACCCAGACACATCTATATAATGCCAAACAATTACTTCGATGAGCAAAACCCACTCGTCGGTTCCCTTCAGCAGTAGGTCCCTGGAACCTGACGACACCTTGATACTTCACCACATTCAAGGGACTTGCAACCCTCTGCACGTAGATAGAACTTCAATACACATCACTGCGTCTTCCATCCGATGCTCTCCTCTTCCTCCCCGCGACCCCAAAGCCAGCATCATATCTGTCACCCAAACCTTTTGAAGCCTTCAACCCTTACCCCTCAAGTAGCCAGGCGAGTACTCCCCCCAACTTCCCTTCAGCATTCAGGCAGTACGCCGGAAATCGTGCGTACGCAACCACTCACCAGCAACCCCTCCTCCATCTTGCCCCCCTCTCAGTCGAGGAATTATCCTCCCAAACAAATCCAGCAAAACAACACCACCCTCTCATCCACCAAACAAACTAAATAAAGCGGCGACCCATCCTGTCAGATGCACTCAGGGCTACATCGTCTGATTGATAAATAATGGTGCATAGCACCCTAATATACATGATGATGAGGCCCTAGATAGGGGCAAATGAGTGTTCCTAGCCCTGTTTCATACCAATTGCTTTGCCTGATAAAGTGGAGAATAGGTGGTGTGATGATGGTGTTTTGGTAGTATGATTAAGGGTCCAAATGACCCTAGAGAAAGCAAAATGGGAAAAACGGGCTGACAAGGGGAAATAGGGGCAATGACAGCTGACACATCCTCTCATTTACGAAGTCAACATCCCTCCCCACCGCTCCACCAGTTTTGTCACTCTAACCAACCTCAACCACCACCTCTCCACACAAACACCAGCCCCCCCACCCCATCTTGCCCCTCCCTCCCCGAATTAACATGCCCACCCTGCCCCCCGTCCCCCTCCCCACCCTCCCCAAAATCCTCAACCGAAAACCCCAACCCCCTCCACCAGCACGCCCAATACCCTACACCCCAAAACCCACAACCCACGGCCC
>JAABUQ010005185.1_pt1 | contig 21164 bp, 16 predicted proteins | sample 5560001 | NCBI WGS metagenome assembly JAABUQ01 (sample SAMN10711888, study PRJNA513371) | rock metagenome | isolation source: Antarctica rocks | place: Antarctica: Victoria Land, Finger Mt nord | collected 2015-12-18
GAAATGCTGCGCCATGACACCCGCCAGAAAGTCGGTCCTGCAACCTTGTTCCCACAATCGGCTGCCACGTACAACCCCCAGCACGTCAGTGGCGGTTGCTACATAAGACCGGTGAAAATGATCAAGATGCAAGGCGGCGTGTTCGGCGCCGTTTCAGACGAGCAGGCCGTGTGCAGCCACTTGGGCCGATGACGGGCGCAGGGAGCGTGTCGCACCGGTCGGTAGGGTGGACGTCATAATCCCGCCCCCCCTGTGGTCAGGCGATACGGACGGAGTTCGGGCGTCCCAACTCCGGCACGCGGTTGAGGACATGGACAGCGATGTCCACCTCGGTCGCCCGGCGCTCGTCCGTGTGCGAGCGCAGGCCGTCACCGATCACCTGCTTGAAGCGCGACATCGCCGTCTCGGCGCGGGCGCGCTTGGTGTAGCCGGAGATGGCCTTATCAGGTTGGCGGCCTCGGTCTAGATCGTTATCCGTAAGGTGTGTTCCCTTTGCGGTCACGATGAGCCGATATGGGCTGCTCTGGTTTGTCGGCTGGCTGGACTTCAGGCGCCATAGCCATGCCTGCCCGTGCTGGACGCGGAATGCGAGGTAATACCCGGCCCTCACGAGGTGCCAGAGACCTGGCCGGGACATCCCAGCCTGCGGCCTGACCGAGACAGATGTCGGCAGGCTGCTGGCCTTCGCAGCCTTGCCGGGCAGGCGTGCGAGATCATGCTTGTTCCATCATGCCAGCATGCGTCAGCAGCGTCGATTGGCCCGAATTTCCCAAAACCCGCACGTTGTTTCCAAGCGCCCATACGGCGGCCTGCGTCCGGTTGCTGGCACGCACCTTCCGCAGCACACCCTTGATGTGCGCCTTCACCGTCGTCTCGGTGATCTGCAGTTCGCGGGCAATCACCTTGTTCGATGCTCCGTTCACCAGCCAGTGCAGAACCTGTCCCTCACGCTGGGAGAGGACCACCTCGCGCTCCTGCGTCCGTTTGGGCGACGGCGGCCCCTGCCCGGCCAGGGTGGGACATGGGACAAGCTCCGCCTCGTACCATGGCGGTGCTTCGGACGCCGAGCAGGAAGGGGGCGGCGGGAAAAGCTGCTGCCCAAGCATGACGAGGTCGAGCGAGCGTTGCAGAACGTCGCCCGAAACATCTTGCGACAGGACGGCGTCAACGCCCGACGACGCCAAGCGACGGACCAAGCCGGCGTTCGTGAGGTCGGCAAGGACGACAAAACGGCTCCGGTGCGGTCCGGTGCGCTGCCTGCGGGTCCAGGCCCGTTCGGCCTCCGTGCACAGGTTCACCCCTGGGCCGCAAAGTACAAGCGCCGGCAACGGCCTGTTGTCGGGTGCGAGGAGCGCGGTGATGCCCTGCACCTCCTCCACCAGGATGTAGGATGATCCAAGCAGCAAGTGTTTCAGACCGCTGGAGAGCAGCGGGGCCGGCTCGATAAGCATAAAATCAATGGAGCCCATGCTTGTCCATCCACCAGTGTTGCCTCTAGCTGGCATCTCTCTCCGGATCAGTCTCACCCTCACCGAACGAACCTGAGTTCCCGGGTGCTGGTCTCATTTTGTACGCAAACGCATTCTTGGCTGCCAGCTATGCGACAAGTGTAGGCTTAACTTATGATATGTGTCTATATTTTTAACTACAATCCTGTCATACCCTATAACGGCTAGGCAACGGTTCCTTTTTCCATAGTTATCACGAATTCGTGATGATAATGACCGTTAAACCCTCTCTCCTGCCGTAGGCCAAGTGGATTCCACGCAGCCTGGGGCTGCCGAAACCACGCTCCGGCAGCCTCCTGGCGGCGCAGTCCTGTTCACCAGGGAGGATCAGCCAAGGTCCAGAGTGACCGACCGCTGGGAGCACTCATGCTATCCGGCCCGGCCCGACGTGGGCGCTGCCGCCCTGACGTTTGTGACCGAATGCGCTGACCAGCCGGCGACCTTGCCGATGGTCGCCGCGGCCGCTCTCGTTCTGCCAGCACAAAGGCGATGGCATGTTGCAGCAGCCTGCTGCTGGCGATCTCCGGCGCGCTCGGAACCTGCAGGCCTGCCGCCGCCGCTGCCCTGATCCTGTGCCACGATCGCCACCTTCCAGCCGAGGCCGTCATGCGATGTGCGGCGGCGAACGCCCTGCGCCAGCCGGTCACCGCTCGTCAGCCAAGCTAGCGGACCGTTTCAGTGCAGCCGACCGCTCGCCGCCTTGGCCGGGGATGAGCGCGCCTAGGGGGCGCCCGATGGCCAGTTTCCCGGAAGCGCTGCACGAACCAGCAGCCCGAAACCAGGTGCGTCCCTAGCTTCGATCAGCGGGCGGCACGCGAATGTCCATCACGTTTCCGTGTGTTTCGTATCTAATTGGGGTTACTCGAAAGGTCCGTTGAACCATTTCCTAACCTTTCCTAATGTCCCATTAATAAATGATCGGGTTATTTTAACGTCTGACCTGCCCGGTCATCCTCAGCGATTTGGCACCAATCCACGGGGTCATCCTCCTGGAAAGATGAAGGATTTGGGCGTGAAGGTCGCACTGCTAACCAACCAGCCGGAGGTCTACCCGGCCCTATGGCCCAGGATTTGCGCATGCCCAGCCGTTGCGGACACCCGCATCATACAGTCCGGACTAGGCTCCGTGGTGCAACTCCTGTCCTACGGCCCGGACCTGGTCGTCTCCAGCGGTTTCGGCACGGCCGCCTTCCAGGCGTCGCTCTACCGGTCATTCTCGCCGCAGTCGCGGCTGCTTGTTTGCGCAACGGACGCACCCCAGAGGTTTGGCCCGCGTGAGCGAGCCGTCCTGGACCGGGCAGATGCGGTGCTGGCCGAAGGGAAGACGGTCGCCCACGCGGTGGAACGGTTCGCCGGTCCGGTCGGGCGGGTTTTCTCCGTCGCGATGCCTTTCGAGGTGAAGTCCCTTCTGGAGTGCGGGCAGTCCCGGCCGGCGCCGCAGGCGCACCGTTTGATCCATGCAGGCGACCTGTCGCCGCCATCCGGCGCCGCCGACCTGCTGACATGCGTGGCGGCGTGCGCCGAGCAGCAGCCAGACCGGGGCGTCGAGGTCTGGTGGGCCGGGGAAGGCGACCTGGCTGGCGTCCTCGCCGCGCAGCCGCTGCCCCGTAACGCTTCGCAACGCTTCCTTGGCCGCCTCGATGCGGCTGGGATGGCCAGCGCCTTCGGGCAATGCGGCCTGCTTGTGGTCCCGTCGCTTGCAGACGGCGGGCAGGCGCTGATCGCCCAAGGCATGGCGGCGGGCTTGCCGGTGCTGGGCAGCAATCGTAGCCGCGCCGTCAGGCAGTTCGTGCGCGAGGGCGTCACCGGATGGCTCTTCGACCCCTTGCAGCCCGCGGACACGGTGCACGCCCTCAACCGTGCCCTGGACACCCCGGTCGAGCAGCTTGACCAGATGCGGGACAGCGCACGGACCCTCGTGCGCCCCTTGGCCCCGCAGGAGTTCACCGACCAGCTCAGCCGGATCATCGCCGCCATCATGCCCGAGCCGGCCCGGAAGCCTCCAGCCCGGCGGGGGCTGCGGCAACCCGCGCGCGCCTCAGCCTCGGCACGGTGACGGCAGATGAAGACGGCTGCCCACCCCCCTGCGACCTGCACCTGGATCGAGGCGCAGGCCGGCGCGCGCGCCCTCTCGCCCGGCAGCAGTCCGGTGAAGCTGCTGGGCGGCGCCATGGCATCCGCCGACGTGGCGGTCGTGCTGCTGGCGTCCGTGGCCGCCTACCTGCTTCGCCATGGGCTGACGCTTTCACCGGAAGTCACGGCGATCACCCTGCTCGCGGCCGTCCTGACGGTGAACTCGATGGGGCTGGCCGGCTGCTACACCCGGCATGTCACGGCGCCGCTGGTCACGCAGATCGGGCGGGCCGTGCAGGGATGGTCGGCGATCTTCGTGATCCTGCTGGTCATCGCCTACCTGGCGAAGCGGTCGGACGACTTCTCCCGGGCCTGGGCGGTCGGCTGGTACGTCACGGTCCTGCTCGGCATCGCCCTGGTCCGGGTCGGCGCGGCGGCGAAGGTTGCGGGATGGCGGCGGCGGGGCAGGCTGGCGCGCACCGTGGCGGTGGTGGACCTCACGGGCGCCGGCGACGAGCTGGCCCGCCGGCTGCTGCAGGGCAGCGTGGGCGAGGTCCGCCTGGTCGGCGTCTTCTCGATGCAGCCGGTCCCGGGGCGCCGCAGCGGGATCACCGACCTGCTGGCGCTGGCGCGGCTGTTCCGCATCGACGAGGTGGTCATCGCCGCCTCCGGGGCAGCGGACGGTGTGGTGGACAGCGTCGTGCGCACCATCAGCACGATACCGACGCACGTCCGCCTGTGCCTTGACATGCCGCGCATGGCGGTGACGCCGCTGGGGGCCGGGCTGATGTACGGGGAGCCCGTCGTGACCGTCTATCAGCGGCCGCTGACGGGCTGGCACCGCGTGGCCAAGCGCACCGAGGACCTAGTGCTGTCCGTCACGGCGCTCATCCTGCTGGCGCCGCTGATGGGCCTGGTGGCGCTGGCGGTGAAGCTGGACAGCCCGGGGCCGGTGCTGTTCCGGCAGGCACGGCTTGGCTTCAACAACAATGTCATCACCGTTTACAAGTTCCGGACCATGCTGCACCGGCCGGCGGCCGAGGCGGACGTGCAGCAGGCCCGGCGCGACGACCCGCGCTTCACCCGCATCGGCCGCTTCCTGCGGCGGACCAGCATCGACGAGCTGCCGCAGCTGTTCAATGTGCTGCAGGACGGCATGTCGCTGGTCGGGCCGCGTCCGCATGCGCTGGCGCACAACGACCAGTATGCGCCGCTGATCGACGGCTACCTGGGCCGCCACCGGGTGCAGCCGGGCATCACCGGCTGGGCGCAGGTGAACGGCTTCCGCGGCGAGACCGACACGCTCGACAAGATGCAGCGCCGGGTCGAGCACGACCTGGCGTACATCGACGGCTGGTCGCTGATCCTGGATCTGCGGATCCTTTTCCTAACTGTTTTCACCTCCCTGTCGCAACGGAATGCATATTGATGGCCACTCACGTCCTGCCGCGGGTTCGACAATCCAGTGCGGGGATCGCGCCATGAAGATCGCGCTGGTCTGCGACACCATGTCCGCCTATGGCGGCGCGGAGCGGGTGATCGAGCAGATCCTCAGCCTGTATCCGACGGCGGACGTATTCACCGTGCTGGATGCGGTGCCGGAGGGCCAGCGCGCCTTCCTGGGTGGCCGGGAGCTGCAGTCAACCTTCCTGCAGAAGCTGCCGCGCGTGCCGAAGTACTACCGCAAGCTGCTGCACCTGTGGCCGCTCGCGGTGGAGCAGCTCGATGTCATGGCCTACGACCTGGTGATCTCGACGCACCACAGCGTCGCCTATGGCGTGCTGACGCGGCCGGGGCAGGTGCACGTGTCCTACGTGTTCTCCCCGGCCCGCTACGCCTGGGACCTGCAGCACGAGTACCTGCGCGAGGCCGGGCTGGACCGCGGCATGATGAGCATGGTCGCCCGCCACACGCTGCATAAGATGCGGCTATGGGACTACGCCGCCGCGCAGCGTCCCGATGCCGTCGCGGCCTGCTCGCGCTTCGTGTCCGAGCGCATGTGGCGCGTGCACCGGCGCCAGGCCGACGTCATCTACCCGCCGGTCCCGGCGGCGGTGCGGCCTGCGGACGTGGTGCAGGGCGACTACTACATCTCGGTCGGGCGGCTGGTGCCCTACAAGCGGATCGAGCTGCTGGCGCGCGCCTTCTCGCAAATGCCGAACCGCCGCCTGAAGATCGTCGGCGCCGGCCCCGACACCAAGAAGATCGCGGCATCCTGCGGGCCGAACGTCGAGATGCTCGGCTTCCGCTCGAACGAGGAGGTGCGCAGCCTGCTGGCCGGGGCGCGTGCGTTCATGTTCGCGGGGATCGAGGACTTCGGCATCACCGCGGTGGAGGCGCAGGCGCTCGGCACCCCGGTGATCGCGCTGGACGATGGCGGGCTGCGGGAGACCGTGGTCGGCGCTCCGGGCAACGATGCGACCGGGCTGTTCTTCGCCGAGCAGTCCACGGGGTCGATCATCGACGCCGTCGAGCGGTTCGAGCGGGTGCCCGGCGGCTTCACCAACGCGGCGTGCATCGCCAACGCGGACTGCTTCTCCGAGCAGGCGTTCCGCACCGGGTTCCGCGCCTTCGTGGACCGCGCCCTCAAGGCGGAGCGCATTTCCCCCGCGCTGCTGCAACGGCCCATGCTGCCGGACAGCCCTGCGCATGAGGCGGAAGTCGCCGGCAAGCTGGTCCCGGCCGGGTTCGCGCTGCAGCCGGGCAGCGTCCTGTCATGAGCCTGGCAACGATGAGCGCACCCCCGGCGCCTGGCGCGGAGCGGCATTGGAACAGCCTGGACGCGCTGCGGGGCATTGCGGCCTTGTTGGTGGTGACGTTCCACTGCGCCCAGGTATCCAGCGGCTTCGCGGCGCGGGGCAGCCCGCTCAGCCCGGCAAGCTGGCTGGACCCGTGGGCGTGGCTCAAGTTCACGCCGCTGCGCCTGCTGGTCAGCAGCGGGCCGCCGGCGGTGGTGCTGTTCTTCGCCCTGAGCGGGTTCGTGCTCAGCCTGCCGTTCCTGCGGTCGCGGCGGCAGCCCGGCTATACCGAGTTCGCGGTGAAGCGGGTCTGCCGCATCTATCCGCCCTTCGCCTTCGCGATTCTGGTTTCGGCCGCGCTTTACGCGTTCGTGCAGCCGGCGCCGATCCCGGGATTGAGCGGGTGGTTCAACGAGGTCCTGTGGACCCGTCCGCTGTCTGCCGACTACGTCTTTCGCAACCTGGCGATGACCGGGCTGCACGGCGACATGACGTTGGACCTGGTGATGTGGAGCCTGGTGCACGAGCTGCGCATCTCGCTGATCTTCCCGGTCCTGTTCGTGCTGACCCGGCGTTGGCCGGCCGCAACCTTCGGCGTCACCCTGCTGGGCGGGCTGGCCTGCACGGCGGCCCTCGCCGGCACGGAGGCGAGCGGTCTGGCGACATCGCTGATCGATACCGGACGGTTCGTCGTGCTGTTCGTCGCCGGCATCCTGATCGCCGGGCACCTTGACGCGGTCCGCGCCGCGGTGGCCCGGCTGCCGTCCCGGGCCGCCCCGGCGCTCTGGCTGCTGGGGATCGGCCTGCTGATGGCGCCTGGCCCGAGCGTCTTTGCCTACTACAACTTCGTCTGGGGCCTGGGTGCGGCGCTCCTGCTCGTGCTGGTCGTGGGATACCCGCGCGCCGACCGGATGCTGTCCGCGGCGCCCTTGGTGTGGTTAGGCAAGATTTCTTACAGCCTTTACCTGATCCATGTTCCCCTGCTGATCGCCGCCGTCCACGCCGCCTATGGCCGGTTGCCGCTCGGGGTCACCATCGCCGTCGTCATCCCGGCGTCGCTGCTCTGCGCCGAGCTGATGCACCGCTTCGTCGAGCTGCCGTCCATCCGCCTGGGGCGCGTGCTCTCCCGGATGCGCTGGCCTGGGCTGCCGCTCACGACCGTCCGGGCCGCCTGGAGGAGCCGGTCATGACCGCCGTCACCCCGGCCGTCCTGCGCCCGGCTGTCCTGCGCATCGACCAGGTCGTCATGGAGTTCAGCCTGCGCGGCGGCATCGAGGCGGTTGCATTCGAGTTGCAACGCGCCTTCCGCTCGGCCGGGATGGACTGCCGGGTGGTGACCAGCATCGCCGAGGACACGTCGCCCGACGTGCGGCGCATCGCCCCGGCGCTGGCGCGGATCGGCACGCGCGGCCGGTGGCGGCACGTTGGCCGGGCGGTCGTGGTGCCGCTGTTCACCCTGGCGGCAACCCGGTTCCTGCAGGCCGACCGTGGCGAGCGCCGCGTGGTGCTGAGCCACGGCGACACGCTGGCCGGCGACGTGTGCGTGGTCCATGCGGTCAACCGCGCCAACCTGGACATGAAGCGCGCCGCCGGGGCATGGCGCTGGCGGCTGAACCCGATGCACCACTGGGTTTCGTTGCGGGACCGGCTGATGATCGGCGGCCTGCGGTTCCGGCGCTACGTCGCCCTGTCCGAGCGTGTGGTGCAGGAGCTGCAGCAGTACTACGGCGTGCCGCGGGACCGCATCGTGGTCATCCCGAACGGCGTCAACCTGGACCGCTTCACGCCCGGACCGGACGACCGGGCGGCGACGCGGTCCGGCCTGGGCGTTGCGCCCGACGCCCCCCTGCTGCTGTTCGTCGGGCACGAGTTCGACCGCAAGGGCTTGGCTTACGCCATCGACGCCGTTGCCGCGCTCGGCCGCCCTGACGCCAGGCTGGTCGTCGTCGGCGCCGGGCATGCGGCGCCGCATGCCCAGCACGCCAGCCGGCTCGGCGTGGCCGGGCAGGTCCTGTTCACGGGTCCGCGGTCCGACCTGCCGGAGCTTTACCGGGCGGCGGACGCGTTCGTGTTCCCGACGGCCTACGAGTCGTTCTCGCTGACCTGCATGGAGGCGATGGCGTGCGGCCTGCCGGTGTTCGCGCCCGCGGTCGGCGGGATCGAGGACTACCTGCGCGACGGGGTGAACGGCCGCGTCATCCCCCGCGACGGCCCGGCCATCGCCACGGCGCTTGCGCCCATGCTGGCCGACCCGGCGATGCGCCAGCGGTTCCGGGACGGCGCCCTGGCCACCGCCAGCCGCTACGGCTGGCCGAGCATCGCCGAACGCTACCGCCTTCTGCTGGAGGAGGTGCGCGGCGAGATCGCCCAAGCGCAGCCGCCCAGACGAACCAGAGCCGGGGCCGACCACGCCCTTCAAACGTCACCGCCGCCATCGAGGCTCACCACATGCAATTGACCCTGGACAACGAGAACGCCGAATACCTGACCGTCCCCGAGGGAACGGGACTGCTGTCGCGGCTGAGGCGGCGCAAGGGCTGGTGCCTGCTGGGCTTCGGCGTCACCGCGGCGGTCGTGGGCGTGGCGTTCACGGCGCTGCCCCGCACCTACCGCGCCTCCGCGTCCCTGCTGTTCGCCAGCAACGAGGCGGTGCTGCGCAACGGCACCGCCTCGGCGGAGGCGCAGCGCCTGGGCGACCCCGCCGACATCGAAAGCCAGATGCTGATCCTGCGTTCGCCCCGCCTGGCGCGCATCATCCTGAAGGACCCGGCCGTGGAGGCGGCGCTGGTCGCCGACTGCAAGGCGACGCTCACGAACACCTGGGCGACGACCCTGTTCGCGCAGGCGGTGAAGCCGGCCGACTGCGCGGACCTGGCCAACAGCGGCCCGGCGGTTCTGCAGCGTATCGAAAGCGGCTTCTCGATCGGCCCGACCGGCCGGTCCCGGGTGATCGAGGTGTCGTTCGTCTCGACGGTGCCGGAGACGTCCGTCGTGTTGGTGAACGCGCTGGTGGACGCGTACTTGCGCGATGACATGGAGCGCAAGGTCGATACGCATGACAATGCGATCAACTGGCTGAATACCGAGATCGCAACATCGGGGCAGGAGCTGCGCAAGGCCGAGCTGGCGGTGGAGACCTATCGCAGCGACCACGGCATCGTTCGCGGGCAGCAGGCGTCGATCACCTCCGAGCGCCTGTCCGCGATGGGGCAGCAGCTTGCGGCGGCGAACGCCGCCTATGCGCAGGCGCTGTCGCGCACCGGCCAGGGATCGGCGGACGCGTCGCAGGAAATGCTGGCCAGCCGCACGGTGTCGGACCTGAAGCAGCAATCGGCCCTGCTGGGCGCCCGCGAGGCCGAGATGCGGTCGCACTACGGCGACAGCTACCCCATGGCGGCGTCGGTCGCCGAGCAGCGGCGCGAGGTCGATCGCCGGCTGAACCAGGAGAGCCAGCGGATCGGCGCCAGCCTGCAGCGCGACGTGCGCTCCGCCGCGAGCCGGGTCGCCGAGCTGACCGACCAGTACGAGAAGCTGATGCACCAGGTCGCCAACACCGGCGGCGCGGAGGCCGGCATCGCCATCATGGTGCGCGACGTGGAGGCCCGGCGCGAGATCTACGTGGACCAGCTCAAGAAGGTGAACTCGCTGCAGACCGAGCGGCGCCTGCTGGCCGGGGACGCGCGGCTGGTGAGCCATGCGGAGCTGCCGGAGCGCCCGTGGTTCCCGAAGCGGCTGCCGTTCCTGGCGGTCGGCATGGTGCTGGCGTCGGCCGTGGGCGCCGGGGCCGGGCTGCTGCGGGACAAGGGCGACCGCACGCTGCGGGCCTCGACGCACCTGCCGCAACTGGCTGGCGTGCCGATCGCGGGCTACATCCCTTGGGTGAAGCACCGGCGCGGGGCGCGCTGGCCTGTGCTGCAGCTTCATAACCCGACGCCGTTGCAGGAGGCCGTGCGCGCGCTGTATGGCCGGTTGGTGCTGGTGCCGGGCCGGGCGCCGAAGACGCTGATGATCGGGTCGTCCGAGACCGGCGAGGGCAAGACGTTCCTGACGCTGTCGCTGGCGCTGTTCGCGGCCACCACGAAGCGCCGGGTCCTGGTCATCGAGGCCGACCTGCGGCGGCCCACCTTCAGCAAGGCGCTGATGCTGCCGGGCGGGCTGGGGCTGAGCGAGTTCCTGCGCGGCAACGCGACGCTTCCCGACATCATCGTCCCGTACAACGGCCTGCACATCATCGCCGCCGGACAGCCTGGCGTGGACAGCACCGAACTGCTCAGCAAGGGCCGGTTCGACAGCCTGCTGCGCACCGCCAAGAGCCACTACGACCTGGTGATCGTGGACAGCCCGCCGACGCTGTCGCTGATGGATGCGGAGGTGCTGGCCCGGCGGATCGACGGGATCATTTACTGCGCGAGCCTCGGCCGGTCGCAGCGCGACAAGGTGGAGCTGGGCATACGCAACCTGATCGCCGCCGGCGGCAACGTGCTTGGCATCGTCATCGGCGGCAGGTCCGGCGGCAACCGGCCGCAGTACAACGTGGCGGGCATGTCCGGGCAGACCTACCTGCCGGTGCAGTCATGACGACGCAGCTGTTCCGGCGGCCCGGGACCGTGCGTGCGGCGGCTCCCCGCGGCAGGCCGTTGCGCGTGGTGTCGATCTCGCACTCGGCGGTGCGCTGCGGCGCGGCGCGGAAGCGGTATGAGGTGCTGGCGCCCGACTCCTCGCTCGACCTGACGCTGGTGGTGCCCAAGGTGTGGCACGAGTACGGCCAGGCCGAGCATGCCGAACCGTCCCGCACGGCGCTCAAGGTCCGCGTGGAGCCGGTACGTCTGACGCGCGGCGGGCCGGCCAAGTGGTACCTGCACCATTACCCCCGGCTGCGCAGCCTGCTCGCCGACCTGCAGCCGGACGTGATCCACCTGTGGGAGGAGCCTTGGAGCGTCGCCGCGCTGCAGGCGGCACGGCTGCGCGACCAGGTTGCGCCGGCCGCGGCGTTGGTGCTCGAAACCGACCAGAACATCGCGCGCCGCCTGCCGGCCGGCTTCGAGCGGATACGCCGCTACACGCTCGCCCGCACCGACCTGCTGATCGCGCGGGGCGACGAGGCGCTGGCGGTGTCGCGGAGCTGCGGCTTCGACGGGCCCTCGGAGGCCGTCATGTACGGCATCAACACCGAGGTCTTCTTTCCGCGCGCCCGCCCCCTGGCGCCCGATGCCGCCCGGCCGTTCCGCCTCGGCTATGTCGGCCGGCTCGTGCCGGAGAAGGGCCTGGACGACGTGCTGCTGGCGCTGCACCGCAGCCCGGCGCCGGTGGAGCTGCTGATGCTCGGGGATGGGCCGGAACGGGCCGGGCTGCTGGCGCGCGCCGCCGCGCTGGGCCTGGCCGGGCGCGTCCACATGATGGAGCCGCGCGGACCCGATGGCGTCGCGGAGTTCATGTCCGGCCTTGACGCGCTGGTGCTGATGTCGCGCACGACGCGAACCTGGAAGGAGCAGTTCGGCCGGGTCATCATGGAGGCGCACGCCTGCGGCACACCGGTGATCGGGTCGTCGTCCGGCTCCATCCCCGCGGTTGTCGGGCAGGGCGGCTGGATCGTGCCGGAGGGGGATGCGCCGGCGCTCGCCGCGCTGCTCACCGAGTTGGCGGCGGCGCCGGACAAGGTTGCCGCCATGGCCACGGTCTGCCGCGGCGAGGTGCTGCGCCGGTTCGGCTTCGACGTCATCTCCGATGCCTTGCGCCGAGCCTGGGTGCGGGCCGCGGCAGCCCGTGGCGAGACCAGGCATTGAGCCTGCGCCTGGCAGGCTGGCTGGTCGGCGGCGCGGTGTTCGGCAAGCTGCTGGGCTTCGCGCGCGAGGTGGAGATGGCGCGGCTGCTCGGCGCCAACATCGTCGCCGACAGCTTCCGCGGCGCGCTCACGGGCGTGCTGCTGCCGGTGGCGCCGATCCAGAGCGACATGCTGCCGTCGGTGCTGATCCCGCTGCACCGGTCTTGGTGTGAAGCGGGGAGCGAACAAGGCGGCCAGGCGCAGCGGTCGGCGGCGCTGGCGATCCTGCTCACGCTGTTCGCGTCCCTGGTCGCGGCGGCCGTGTATGTCCTGGCGGCGCCGTGGGTGGGCGTGCTGGTGGGCCAGTTCGACGCCGAGGCGCGGGCGTTGACGGTGCGGTTCGTGAGGGTGATGGCGCTGGCGATCCCGGCGTCGGTGCTGTCGGCCTGCCTCAGCTCCCTCGAGATCGCGGTCGGCCGGTCGCGCATCGCGACGATCCGGGCGTCCGTGCAGAACCTCAGCATGATGGCCGGCATCGCCATCATGGCGGTCGCCGGGCAGCCGCTGGCGATCCCGTTGAGCTTCGTGATCGCGTTCAACCTGGTGGCGGCCTACGGCGTCGTGGCGCTTTGGCGCGAGGGCACAATCCAGCCGATGGGCGTCGGCCCGGCGCTGCTGGCCGAGGTTGGCGGGGCATTCTGGCGCCGCTTCCGTCCGTTGCTGGCAATCCCGATCGCCGACCAGGGGAACATCCTGCTGGAGCGGCTGCTGGCGTCAGGTATCGCGATCGGTGCGGTCGCGTCGCTCGACTATGCCCGCACCCTGACGGAAAGCGCGTTCTACCTGGTCAGCCAGCCGATCGGATATGTCGTGCTGACGCGCGCGGCGGGACAGGCGCGGGCGTCCGAGGCCGACATCGAACGCATCTCGCGCGTGCTGCTTGCGGTCGGGGTGCCGGCCTCGGTGTTCATCGCGGTGTTCGCGACCGACATCGTCCGCGTGGTGTTTGCGCGGGGTGCGTTCGATGAGCACGCGGCGCTGCTGACCACCGGGGCGCTGCGGGGCATCTCGCTGGGGCTGTGGGCCTCGACGCTCGGCTGGGTGCTGCTGCGGATTGTGAACGCCACCGGGCGCAACGGGGCTGCGGCGGCCATCGTCGTCACCGCCTATGCGGCGAATGCACTCGTCAACCTGGCGGCGGTGCCCGTGCTGGGCACGCTGGGGCTGGGGCTTGGGGAGGCGGCGCGCGGGCTGCTGCTGCTCGGCGGCACGACGGCGGTGCTGGCGTGCGGCGGGCTGATGCTGCGCTGCCTGGCGCGCGCGGCGGTCGAGGGCGCCGGGCTGGCCTGCGTCGGCGGCGTCATCTGGGCGGGTTTCGATGGGTCCTGGGCCAGGTTGGCCGTGGGCGTGCCTGTCTTCGGGCTGGCCGTCGCTGCCCTGCTCGCCTGGCACTTGCCTGAACTGGCGGCGCGCCTGGGCAGCCGCATCCAACGCCTCGCCACCCTGCCCTTCATCGGCGGCAAGCCCGCCCCTTCACCACGGACAGCACCATGACGCACATCGCTCGGACCCCTCGCCAGCCGGACGTGCCGATGAGCGGAACGGAACGGCCCCTGGTGCTGTTCGCGTCGCCGGTTGCCGACCTGAAGGGGGGCGCCGAGCGCATCTTGCTGGACCTGCTCGCCAACCCGGCGATCCGGGCGGCACTCGCCGTCCCTGGCGAGGGCGAGCTTGCGGAGATCGCGCGGCAGCGGGGTTTGCCGTTGCGGTTCATCGACCTTGGCGCCGTGGCGGCGGTGCACCGGCCGCCGCGCCCGCGCGACCTGCTGCACGCCGCCAACGAGGGCGCGCGCTGCGCCCGCCAGTTGGCCAAGGCGGTCCGGGACACCGGGGCGTCGCTGCTGCACACCAACGGCTTGAAGGTGCACGTGCTCGGGGTGGCATCGCGCCTCGCCCACCGCGTCCCGGTCGTCGCGCATGTGCACGACATCCCGCACACCAGGCTGGAGAAGACCATCTGGCGCGGGATCGCGGCCGGCGCGACCCGGACCATGCTCGTGTCCGAACCCTGCTATCCCGGCCCGCTGACGAGACGCACCGCCGTGGTGGCGAACGGCGTGCGGCCGATCGGCGAGGCAGGCGCGCGCACGCTGCCCGAGACGCCGACGATCGGCTTCGTCGGCCGCATCCACCCCTTCAAGGGCCTGCACCTGCTGCTCGACTGGTTCGAGCAGGCGAGCACGGTCCGGCCGGCGCTCCGGCTGCTGATCCGCGGCCGTGCCGAACAGGAGGGCGCCGAGTACTGGGCGTCGCTGCAAAGCCAGGTGTCCCGGCTGGTCGCGCAGGGGCGGTGCCGCGTGCTGGGCTGGGCCGGGCCGGGGGAGGACCCCTATGCAGGGATCGACCTGCTGGCGGTGCCGTCCCAGACGCCCGACCCGTCGCCGCTGGTGGTCGTCGAGGCGATGCTGCGCGGCATCCCGCCCATCGGCTACCCCGCGGGCGGCATCCCGGCGCTGATCGGCGGACCCGAGCACGGCGCGATGGCCGCGGATGCCGCCGGGTTCGAGGCGGCACTCACGCGGCTGCTCGATCCCGAGACCTACCGGCTGGTCAGCGCCGCCGGGGCAAGGCGGGTGCGCGGCACGTTCTCCATCGAGCGGTTCTGGACCAACGTCAACGCGCAGTACGCGCTGGCCGGCTTGGCGATGGCCCGGCCGGATCAGCCGGCAGGGTGCGCCTGACGATGGCTAGCAGGATGGCGGGTAGGCCGGCGATGCTGGTCCGGGCGCCGGCCGCTGCTCCTGCCGCACGCAGGCGGCTGCCGGGCGGGAGCGTCCTTACGCAGTCCTGGGCGCGCATGGCGTTGGTTGGCCTGCTGCTCGGCACCCTGGGGCTGGCGTTCGCGGCGCCGGGCCTGGCGCGGCCGTTGTTCGTGCTGGGGTGCGCCGCCGTCGGCTACATGGCCTGGCGCGAGGGATGCGGACGTAGCGTGGAGACTGCGATCTCGCTTTACGTGTTCGCGCCGTTCCTGCGCCGGATCGTCGATCTGGGCATCGGCTTCGACCCATCCAGCACGATGCTGCTGGGGCCGGTGCTCGCGATCGCGATCCCGGCGGTCGATCTGCGTCACCTGCTGGTGCGCCGTCACCGGGACGATGCCGCGCTGCTGCCGATGCTGCTGGTCGGGGCGTGCATCACCTACGGGATGCTGCTGTCCGCCTTCTCGGGGGAGTTCAGCCCGCTCAGCACGGCGGCGCTGAAGATGTATGCGCCGCTGCTGTACGGCGCCTGGGTCCTGCGCTGCGCCCGGCACGACCCGGCGGTGCTGGAGTCCGCAACCCGGGTGTTCTTCGTCCTGGCGCCGGTCCTCGGCATCTATGCGGTGTGGCAGTATGTCAGCCCGCCGGACTGGGACCGCTATTGGATGCTCAGCGTTTCCAGCACCATCTCGGTGCTCGGGAAGGCCGAGCCGTTCCAGGTGCGGGTGTTCAGCATGATGAACTCCCCCGCATCGTTCGGCACCTATGCCGTGTGCGGGGTGCTGATGCTCGGCTTCTGCCGCAGGGGATGGCAGGCGTTGCTGCTGGCGCTGCTGGTCGCGCCGGGGCTGCTGTTCACGTATTACCGCACCGCCTGGATTTCGCTGGCCCTGGGCATCGGCTACTGCGCCATGTTCAGCCGCACGCGCGAACGGGCTGGGCTGATCGCGGTGGTCATCGTTGCGGCCACGGCGCTGGCTGCGTTCAATGCGGACTTCGGCGATGCGGTGATGGACCGGCTCGGCAGCCTGACCGGCTCGGTCGCAGACGACGGCAGCGGCAAGGCGCGGCTCGGCCAGTTGTTCGAGGTTTACCGGCTGTCGGACCAGATGGTGGCCGGGCGCGGCTTCGCCCAGCTCGCGACGCCGTTCAACGGGATCGACGCCGCGGACGGCGAGGTCGTGACCGCGATCATCGCGATGGGCGTGCCGGTCGGCACGATCTACCTGATCGGGCTGGTGTGGGCGGGATTGCAGGCGCTGGGCCGGGTCCGGCACAGCCGCGACCCCAGGCTGATCGTCACCGGCGCGGTGATCGCCGGCCTGCTGGCTGCGATCCCGCTCACGAGCGTGACGAGCGGGGAGATCGGGCTGCTGTTCTGGACGTTCATCGCGGTCGCAACGGCGCAGGGCCGGGCACTCCCGCCCCCGGAGGCTCGGCATGCTGCGAGGTATTAAGGCGAACACGGTGAAACGCCTGGGTCAGGCAACGTCGGTTATCCTGCTGCTTGCGGCTGTCCCGGTGCTGACTGCGCTGAAGCCGGACCGGCACCCGGACCAGCGCAGCGGACGGACGATGCGGGCGGCGGAGTTCCTTGATGGCTTGGGGGTCAACACCCACGTCGGATCGGACCCCTACAACGACCCGGCCAAGCTCGCGTCCCTGCTGTCCTATCTCGGCATACGCAACATACGCCAAAGCTCCCCAATCGACGCCCGCTCGCTGTCCAACATGCAGGCGCTTGGCAAGCTGGGGGCGAGGTTCGACCTGATCATCAACGGCGGCGGCCCGGTGGACCTGGCCGGCGCGCTGGCAACGGCCCGGAAGATGGCGCCCTACCTGAACGCCATCGAGGGCGTGAACGAGGCTGCGATCTGGCCGATCTCGTATGGCGGCCTTGGCGGCGTGGACGCTGCGGTGGCGCTGCAGAAGGACCTCCATGCCGCCGTGAAGGCCGACCCGGCGCTGTCGAGGGCGGCGGTTTACATCTTCACGCTCGGGGGCGTCGATCCCGGGGCCTTCCCCTCCATTGGCAACCTGTCGGCCTACACCGACTATGCGAACATCCACTCCTACCCACCGCATGGGTTGCGGCCGTGCTTCGTGATCCATGCCGCCATCGATGGCGGCCGGACCAACGCGCCGTCCAAGCCGGTCGTCATCACCGAAACCGGCTACTACACCCTGCCGCAGAACGCCGGCTGGGGCGGCGTCCCCGAGGCCATGCAGGCCAACTACCTGCTCGGCCTCCTGCTGGACGAGGCGGCTGCGGGCGTGTCCCGGACCTACCTGTACGACCTGATCGACGATGGCATCGACCTGCCGCAAACCGAGCGGGAGGACCACTTCGGGCTGTTCCACCATGACGGATCGCCCAAGCTGGCGGCCACCGCCATCCACAACCTGACCATGCTTCTCGCCGACCCTGCGCCGGGCAGCGGCATCCTTCCGCTGGACGGCCTCCCCTTCACGGCGACCGGCATCCCCTACGACCACACCGGCAATACGATGCAGCTTCAAAAAGGTGACGGGACGCATGTCATCGCGGTGTGGAACGAGCAGCAGCCTTGGGACCCGGACACCCAGGCCGCGGCACCGGTCCAGCACATCTCGGCGACGGTTGACTTGCAACGGAGCTACCGCACGGTCCTGATCTACGACCCGACTGTCGGGACTGCGCCGTTGGAAACCCTGCACGATGCTTCGCAGGTGGTGCTTGACCTCACCGACCACCCGTTGCTCGTCGTGATCCCACCCTGAAGTGCGCCGTGCAGCGGAACGTCAACGAACACCCTGAAAGGGGTGGTCTTGAGCCCAAAATGGCATAGATCATTTCGAGCCAGGCGATTTCTCCGAGTCGTTGCGAGCTCTTATCATCCGTGCCTCGCCTACGCCGAAAGTATCTTGCTGAAATTACTCGATAGCCTCTCCGGGCCCGACTGCTGATCCATGCAATAACGCCAAGCCGGCAACCAAACCGACGCCGTGGCGGCCTGTGCTGAACTGGATGCCTGGCTCGCCGAAGCCGGCAGGTGCGGCATGCCGACGATGGAGACGTTTGCGGCCGGGCTGACGAAGGACGGCAACGCGATGCGCGCCACCCTGACCACGCCTTGGAGCAATGGATAGACCGAGGGACAGGTCAATCGCCTGAAGCTGATCAAACGCCAGAGGTATGGTCACGCCAGCTTCGACCTGCTCCGCCGGCGTGTTCTGCTTACGGCATGATCCACGCAAGGTGCGAGAGATCCGAAATCAGGAAACCACCTCTCTGGCGAAAGGACTCGCGCAGGCGGGCATCGCAAAGCTGACGTTCAAGGGGCCAGCCGCCCGGCGATGATGTCGGCTGCCTGGCCCAGCGCGGTGCTCATGGCATCGACCTGGGCCTTGGTCGTGTCGGCGGCCACGAGCGCCTGCAGGCGCAACCGGTCCAGCGTGCGCGGCCGGCCCGGCCCGGTGACGGCAACGTAACCATCGAGCAGCACCGGCCCGCCAGGGTCCCCGCCCTCAGCATCCCGCCCGCCTGCGTCCCTGTCGAACCGCTGTATGTCCACCTCGACCTCGGCGTCCGGGTGCGCGGCGATGGGCCCCTCGTCGGCCAATATGTCGGCCCCGGGCAGGCGCTGCGCCAGGTCGGCTACCAGCACGCGGCGCAGCATCACGCGCAGCGGCTCGCCCCACCAGTCGTTGCCCGCCACGCGCAGCCGCGTCCCGCCGGCCGCGCGCACGATTTCCTCACGTTCGAGGTAGCGGGGCACACCGACGCCGCGCACCACGACCACCCGCCGCATGGCCGCCTGCAGGCGCACTGGTCCGCCGGCCAGAACCGGGCCTGGGTGGACCGCGCCGGGCCGCGGCTCCAGGCTGTACAGGTTCGGGCTGGGCGACGCGCAGCCGCCCAGAAGCAAGACCGGCAGCAGCGCCAGCAGCAGCGCCGCACGCCGTAATCCCGGGCGCACCACCCTACTCCGCCACCCGGCTGACCCGGCCGCGGATCAGCGCCTCGGGGTGGCGCGCGAGCAGGTCGGCGACCATGCGCAGCGAGCCGGCGGCCTCGGACACCTGCTGGAGCATGCGGTCCAGGTCGCGGCCGAACCGGCCGTCGCCGCTGCTGCCCGCCGACACCGAGGCCGCCAGCGTCCGCACCTGCGCCAGCGTGTCCTGCAAGTCCGACGCGATCACTGGCAGCCGCCGCAGCACCGGCGCCGTGCCGGCATCCAGGTGGCGCACCGTCTCCTGCACCGCCGCAAGCGTGCCGTTCAGCCGGGCCAGCGCCTGGCGGAGCTGCGGGTTGTTGACGGCCTCGTTCGCGCCGTGCAGCACGCCGTTCAGGTTCTGGCCGATCTCGGCAAACGGCACGGCGCCCAGCTTCGCCATGAGCTGGCTTGCGGTGGAGGGCAGGTCGTCCAGCCCGCCGCCGCCCTCGTTGTCGGCGGGAATGACCTGCACGTCGCCTTCCTGCCCCGGCTCGGCGGCCGGCGCGTCGGGCATGAACTCCAGCGCCACCTCCTTTTGCCCGGTGATCAGGTTGCCGCCGCGCAGGCGCGCGCGCAGGCCCTCGCGGACCAGGGTGGGCACGTAGTCCCGGAACGGCTGCACCGGCTTTTCCCCAATCGGCTTCACCCGGTCGAGCTGCAGGGCGAAGCCGACGCGCACCCGGGTCTGGTCGGTGTCGGTCGAGTACTGCAAATCGACCGAGGTCACGTCGCCGATGGCGATGCCCTGCAGGGTCACGTGCGCCCCCACCGCCAGGCCGCCCACCGAGCCCGTGAAGTAGCTGGCCAGCGCCGCCCGACGCCGCGCCGTTGCCGTCTCGGCCACCTCCTGGTTCGCATACAGGGGAAAGCTGTCCCCCTCCGCGCTGGCCGCCGACCGGGCCGGGCCGGGCTCGTCGCCAGGGGCGGGGGTGTCGAAGGTGATGCCGCCCAGCACGGCGGCCTTGAGGCTGTCCACCTGCAGCCGCACGCCCTCCGGACCCACCCGCAGCTCGATGCCCGAACTGTTCCAGAACCGGCTGTCCCGGTGCACCCATCCGGCATAGGGCGCGCTGATGAAGATGTGCAGCGTCACGTTCTCGGCCATGCCGGTGAAATCCCAGCCGACGACGCGGCCCACGTCGAGGTCGTGGAAGAACACCGGCGTGCCCAGGTTGATCGGCCCGAGTCGCGAGGCCGTCAGGTTGAACGCACGGCCGGGGCTGTCGGGGACCAGGGTGGGCGGGTTGACCAGGCCGGTGAACTCGCGCTTGGCGGGCTGGCCGGCTTCGCCGGGCTGCATGGCGATGTAGGTGCCGGTCAGGATGGTGTTCAGCCCCGTGATGTCGCCGGCATACACCCGGGGCTTCACCACCCAGAACTGCGCGCCCTCGGTCAGCAGCTCCTCGGCCTGCGCGGTCATGCGGATGCTGGTCACGACCTGCTTGCGGTCGGGCGTCAGCTCGAAGCCCTGCACGGTGCCCATCTGCATGTCCTTGAACTTGACCTGGCTCTGGCCGGCCTGGAGGCTCTCGGCGGTGTCGAAGGTGACCCGCACCAAGGGGCCGCGCCGGGCCAGGGTCGTCCACAGCAGGCCGCCGCCGATCAGCACGCTGACGACGGGGATCAGCCATACCCAGGACAGCCGGCGGCGGCGCACGACGGCGTCCTGGCTGCCGGCATCCTGACCGCCAGCACCTTGGCCGCCAGCACCTTGGCCATCCTCGCCGCCCGGCTTGCCCCCATCGCCGCTCATCGCGAGGGCGCATCCCACATCAGGCGCGGATCGAAGCCCTCGGCGGCGAAGATCGTCAGCAGCACGGTGGCGGCGAACGCCAGCGCGCCCGGCTCGGTCGTCACCTGGGCGACGGAGCCGAACTGCACTAGCGCAGACAGGATGCTCTCCATGAACACGTCGATCATCGACCAGCGCCCGATGACGGCGATCACGCGGTAGAGGGCCGTTGCCTGCCGCAGATAGCGGTCCCTGTGGCTATGCTGGCGGCCAGGGCGATGCGGCTGGCCAGGCTGCCGGCGCAGCACGATGAGCAGCATCGCGCCCAGCCCCAGGATCTTCAGCACCGGCACGGCGACGCTGGCGCCGAACACGATGACCGCCAGGGACCAGTCCCCGTCGACGGCCAGCTCCCACACGCCGCTCAGGATGGTGCTCGGGCTGCCCCGGCCGGTCTGGATGACGGTCAGGACCGGGAACACGTTGGCCGGCACGTAGAACACCAGCGCCGACAGCGTGAGCGCCGCCGTGCGCGCCAGACTGTCGGGCTTGCGCCGGTGCAGGGCGCCGCCGCAGCGCGGGCAGCGCGCGTCCGGGCCGCGGCGCGCGTCCGGGC
>JAABUQ010005186.1_pt1 | contig 21163 bp, 24 predicted proteins | sample 5560001 | NCBI WGS metagenome assembly JAABUQ01 (sample SAMN10711888, study PRJNA513371) | rock metagenome | isolation source: Antarctica rocks | place: Antarctica: Victoria Land, Finger Mt nord | collected 2015-12-18
ACTACCTGGTCCGCCAGTCGCAGGACCTGGCCCGCACGGTGCACGAGGCGTTCTACATCGCCCGCAGCGGACGGCCCGGCCCCGTGCTGATCGACCTGCCCAAGGACATCCTGATCGCGCCGGCGCCGTACCAGCCCGCCTCCGCCGAGCCGCACCGCAGCTACCGGCCCATGACCGAACCCGACCCGGCCCGCATCAAGGAGGCGGTGCGGCTGCTGAAAGCGGCCAAGCGGCCCATCGTCTACAGCGGCGGCGGCGTCATCAACGCAGGCGAGGCCGCGTCGGACGCGCTGGTCGCCTTCGTGCGCGCCACGGGCGCGCCGTGCACCAGCACGCTAATGGGCTTAGGCGCCTATCCCTCGAACGACCCGCAGTTCCTGGGCATGCTCGGGATGCACGGCACGTATGAGGCCAACAACGCCATGCACGGCTGCGACGTGATGCTGAACGTCGGCGCACGCTTCGATGATCGGGTGACGGGGCGGATCAACGCCTTCAGCCCCGGCAGTCGCAAGATCCACGTCGATATCGACCCCAGCAGCATCAACAAGAACGTGCTGGTCGATGTGCCCGTCATCGGCGACGCCGGCCGAGTGATGGAGGCGCTGCTGGCCGCCTGGCACGCGGACGATGCCCGGCAGGACCGGGAAGCGCTGGCTGGTTGGTGGCGGCAGATCGACGCCTGGCGCGCGCTGGACAGCCTTAAGTACACCCAGGACTCAGCGCCCGGCGCCGTCATCAAGCCGCAGCACGCCATCCGCCGCCTGTATGAGATCACCCGGGAGACCGGGCGTGAGACCTTCATCTCCACGGAGGTTGGCCAGCACCAGATGTGGGCGGCGCAGCACTTCCGCTTCGACAAGCCGAACCGCTGGATGACCTCGGGCGGCCTCGGCACCATGGGCTACGGCCTGCCCGCGGCGATGGGGGTGCAGATCGCCCATCCCGACGCCCTGGTGATCGACATTTCTGGGGAAGCCAGCGTGCAGATGAACATCCAGGAGATGGCGACGCTGGCGCAATACCGCCTGCCGGTGAAGGTGTTCATCTTGAACAACCAGTACATGGGCATGGTGCGGCAGTGGCAGGAGCTGCTGCATGGCGGGCGCTACTCCGAAAGCTACAGCGCGGCGCTGCCGGACTTCGTGAAGCTGGCGGAGGCGTTCCACGGCGTCGGCCTGCGCGCCAGGGGCGTCGATGACCTGGACCGGGTGATCCGGGAGATGATCGCCATCGACCGCCCGGTGATCGCCGATATCTGCGTCGATCAGAAGGAGAACTGCTTCCCGATGATCCCGTCCGGCGCCGCGCACAACGAGATGATCCTGGGGCCGGAGCACCAGGACCGCACGGCGGCGATCACCGACGAAGGGCTGATGCTGGTCTGATGCCCGAAGACACTCCTCATCCAACGGGGGCGCCCACCTTCTCCAGTAGGGAGGCGGCGGCGCTGCCGCACCGCTCCGCCACCATCTCCGTGCTGGTGGACAACGAGAGCGGCGTGCTGGCCCGGGTCATCGGCCTGTTCGCCGGGCGCGGCTACAACATAGACAGCCTGACGGTCGCCTCCGTGGACGCAGGCGGCAGCCGCAGCCGCATCAACATCGTCACCAGCGGCACCGACATGGTGATCGAGCAGATCAAGGCGCAGCTCGCCCGCCTGGTGCCGGTGTACCGCATCGCCGAGCTGTCGCAGGAAGGCCCGCATCTGGCGCGGGAACTGGCCATGGTGAAGGTCGTCAGCGACGGCGCCAACCGGGTGGAGGCGCTGCGCATCGCCGAAGCCTTCCGCGCCCGGGTGATCGACGCGACGGTGGAGAGCTTCGTGTTCGAGCTGACGGGCGGCACGCAGAAGCTCGACAGCTTCATCGAGCTGCTGCGCCCCATTGGCCTGGCCGAGGTCAGCCGCACCGGCGTCGCGGCCATCGCCCGCGGCACGCGGATGCTGTCGTCCCCGCACTAGCCAATCTCGGCTGAGGCGCTAAGCAGGCATTCGTGACTTGCGCCACGAATGCCTGCTTAGGAGTCGTTGAAGACGCATCATTTTGCCTGCTGCGCGTGGACACGCTCCGCAGAATGATGCTTAGAACGCACGCATTCACAGCCAAGGACCCCCATCCATGCCCATGCGCGTTTATTATGACCGCGACGCCGACGTGAACCTGATCAAGGGCAAGAAGGTCGCGATCATCGGCTACGGCAGCCAGGGCCACGCCCATGCCGCCAACCTGCGGGACAGCGGCGTCTCCGAGCTGGCCGTCGGCCTGCGCCCCGGCTCGGCGGGCGTCGCCAAGGCGGAGGCTGCGGGCATCCGCACCATGGACCCGGCGGATGCTGCCCGCTGGGCCGACGTGGTCATGGTGCTGACGCCGGACGAGGGACAGGGCGACCTGTACCGCGAGAAGCTTGGCCCCAACATGAAGCCCGGCGCGGCGCTGGCTTTCGCCCACGGGTTGAACATCCACTTCAGCCTGCTGGACCCGCGCCCGGACATCGACGTGTTCATGATCGCGCCGAAGGGGCCGGGCCACACGGTGCGCAGCGAGTACCAGCGCGGCGGCGGCGTGCCGTGCCTCGTCGCCGTGGCGCAGGACCCGAGCGGCAACGCGCTGGAAGTGGCGCTGAGCTACGCCAGCGCCATCGGCGGCGGCCGGGCCGGCACCATCGAGACGACCTTCAAGGAGGAGTGCGAGACCGACCTGTTCGGGGAGCAGGCGGTGCTGTGCGGCGGCTTGGTCGAGCTCATCAAGGCCGGTTACGAGACGCTGGTGGAGGCCGGCTACGCGCCGGAGATGGCGTATTTCGAGTGCCTGCACGAGGTGAAGCTGATCGTGGACCTGATCTACGAGGGCGGCATCGCCAACATGAACTACTCGATCTCCAACACCGCGGAGTACGGCGAGTACGTGACCGGCCCGCGCATCGTCAACGCGGCGACCAAGGCCGAGATGAAGCGCGTGCTGGACGACATCCAGTCCGGCCGTTTCGCCCGCGACTGGATGCTGGAGAACCGCACCAACCAGGCCAGCTTCAAGGCCACCCGGCGCCGCATGAGCGAGCACCCCATCGAGCAGGTCGGCGAGAAGCTGCGCGCGATGATGCCGTGGATCGCGCAGAACCGCCTGGTCGACAAGGCGAAAAACTAACCGGACGCGAAATCGTTGGACGTGGCTGACGCTTTGAGAAAGGTGAAGCCATGTTCAACGTGAAGCCGGTGCTGGCGAAGCAGGTGCTGGTCCTGGGCGCCCTGCTGGCGCTCGGCGGCTGCTACAGCAACCCGGACGCCATCGGGCCGGTGCCGTATGCGCCGACCAACCCGGTGCTGGGCGCCGCCGGAACGCCGCAGCAAGGGCAAGTGGTGGGCTATGTCGGCACGACGTGCAAGACCGGGTTCTATATCTGCCAGGTGCCGCCGGGTCCGATCGGCACCCCATGCGCCTGTCCCGGCCTGGGAGCGCCGTCCTACGGCAACATCCGTTGATGAGCACTCTGCGCCTCGTTGACCCGGCCGCCCGTGACGCCGTCAGCGCCATGGAGCCGTTCGACCCCGCGAGCGGTCTCGCCAAGATGCGCGAGACTGTGCTCGCCACCTTTGCCGGCGAACCGGCGCCGCGGCAGGAGCGGATGATCCCCGGGCCGCCGGACGCGCCCGATATCCGCGTCCTGATCTACCGGCCCGACCACCCGGACGAGCGGCAGCCCGCCATACTCTATTTGTTCGGCGGCGGCTTCATCTCCGGCGCGCCCGACATGATGGACACTGCCCGCTTCAAGCTCGCCCAGGACCACGGCGCGGTCGTGGTCGCCCCGGCTTACCGGCTCGCGCCGGAAACCCCGTTTCCCGGCCCGGTAGAAGACTGCTACGCGGCGCTGGCCTGGCTATGGAACGAGGCCGACGCGCTCGGCGTGGATCGGACGCGGATCGCGGTCATAGGCCAGAGCGCGGGCGGGGGCCTCGCGGCGGCCTTGGCGCTGCTCGTCCGTGACCGGGGCGCATTCAGCCTCAAGGCGCAATTCCTGATCTACCCGATGCTCGATCCCCGCACCGGGACTGGTGACGCGCCGACCGACAACCCGATGACCGGCGAGTTCGGGTGGACGCGCGCCGCCAACCGCTTCGGCTGGAACGCCATGCGCGGATCGGGCGAGATCCCGGACGAGCGCCTCGGCCATTTCGCGCCGGCGCTCGCCGGGGACGTGTCCGGCCTGCCCGAGACATTCATTGCCGTGGGCGCGCTCGACCTGTTCCTTGAGGAGGACGCGGCCTTTGCCCTCCGCCTTACGCGCGCCGGCGTGCCCGTCGCGGCGCATGTCTATCCGGGCGCGGTCCACGGGTTTGATATGTTCCCAGGCGCGCTCGCCGACGAGTTCAACGCCGACTTGCACGCGGCGATTGAGCGGTTCCTGCGTTCTTGAAGGAGGCAAACGGTCGACCCGAAACGCTGCCCCGTCAGGCGGCGCGGCGGCTGGCGAGCGCGGCCGGCAGGCCCTGGATCGCCCGGTCGATCAGCGCCGCGTCCGCCTCAGCCGGGAAGCTGTCCGTCAGGATGCGCTCCGCGGCGCGCCCGGCCAGGTCGGCGGCGGCGTGGCGCACGTCCGCGACGGCCGCCTTTTCGGCGGAGGCGATGCGGTCCATGGCCGTCTGCTCGCGCCGGGCGGCGCTGCTGGCGGCCTCGGCGCGGGCGGCCTCGCTGGCGCGCTGCGCTTCCGCACGGGCGTTTTCCAGCATGGCCTGCGCTTCCTTCAGTGCCGCCTGACGCCGTGCATTGGCGTCGGCCAGCATGGCTTCCGCTTCCTGACGGAGCCGCCCCGCCTCTTCCAGTTCGCGCTTGATGCCCAGGCTGCGGTTGTCCAGCAGGGCCAGCAACGGGGTGAACATCTTGCGCCCGAAGATGGCGAAGAACAGGAAAAACGCGATGCCCACCCAAAGGCGCGGGTCGGCCAAGAAGCTTTCGTGGTGCATGTTGCCTGTTTTCCTGCGCGCGATTCTGGGGGCGGCCGGGTCAGGACCGGGCCGCCATGGCGGCGCCGACGGCACCCTCGACGGCGGACGGGTCGGGGGCGTGCCCGGTCAGCCGGGTGACGAGCGCGCCGGCGGTGTCCCGCGCCACCTCGCGCAACGCGCCCATGGCGGCACGGCGGGCCTCGCCGATGCGCTGCTCCGCCTCGGCCAGTTGCTGGTTCAGGCGCTCGTCCGCGGCGCGGGACTGCTCCGCCGCTTCTGCCTTGACCTGGGCGATGGCGTTGTTGATCGCGGCCTGCGCTTCCGCGTTGGCGCGGCGCCCGGCCTCGTTGACCTCGGCGATGGCGGCGTCCGACTGCGCCTTGGCGGCGCGGGCGCTGTTCAGGTCGGCGGCGATGCGGTTCGCCCGGCCGTCCACGACCTCCGCCACCTGCGGCAGCGTGTAGCGCGCGAGGATGTAGTACAGGACGCCGAAGATGATCGCCATCCAGACGACTTGGGCGATGGTCAGCGGGTTGGAGAAGTCGAGCTGTGGCATGGGGGTGGTTCCCGCGAACTGGTGGGGGCGGGGCCGGCGCAGAACCGGCCCCGGCAGGCGGGCTTAGGTGAACAGGATCAGGAAGGCGATCAGCAGGGCGAACAGCGCCACCGCTTCCGTCAGCGCGAAGCCCAGGATGCCGATGGGGAACACGGCGTCGCGGGCGGCCGGGTTGCGGCCCACGGTGGACACCATCGCCGAGAAGATGTTGCCAATGCCGATGCCCACGCCCGCGAGCGCAATGACGGCCAAGCCGGCCCCAAGGGCCTTTGCAGCAGCGACTTCCATAAGTTCAGTCCTTTGTGGTGGAGGTGGAGGGGTGCGCGCCGGCGGCCAGTGCCAGTGGTCAGTGCAGGTGCACGGCGTCGTGGAGATAGATGCAGGTCAGGATAGCGAACACGTAGGCCTGCAATGCGGCCACCAGCAGCTCGAAGCCGACCAGCACGATGTTCAGCGCCAGCGGCAGGATGCCGATGGTGGCGCCCAGCACGCCCGCGCCGCCCAGCAGCACGATAAACGTCGCGAACACCTCGAACATCACGTGGCCGGCGACCATGTTGGCGAACAGGCGGATGGACAGCGACACCGGGCGCGACAGGTAGGAGATGATCTCGATGGGGATGATCAGCGGCGCCAGCAGCTTCGGCGCCCCTTCCGGGAAGAAGTAGCTGAAGAAGTGCATCCCGTGGATATGCAGCGACACCGCGGTGACGATCACGATGACCAGCAAAGCGAGGCCGAAGGTGACGGCGATATGGCTGGTGTAGGTGAAGGAATAGGGCAGCAGGCCCAGCAGGTTGCCCATCAGCACGAAGAAGAACAGCGTGAAGATGAACGGGAAGAAGCGCCGCCCTTCCGGCCCGATGCTGCCCTCGGCCATGCCGAGCAGGCCGCTGTAGGAGATCTCCGCAAGCGACTGCAGCCGCCCCGGCACCACGGCGCGCGGCTTCATGCCGTAATACAGCAGGCCGATGATCAGCGCTCCGCCGATCAGCATCATCAGGTTGGAGTTCGTGAAATTCACCGACCGCCCGAGGCCGCCGAGCGCCGTATGCAGCTCGAACTGGCCCAGCGCGTCTATCTTGCCTTCAGCCGCCACGTCCCCGTCCCTCTCCAACCCTTACGCACGCAAGCCTCACGTCCTGGGGACGCGCGGCATCATCAGGCGCCAAACATTCGCCACCCCGGCGGCACCCCCCAGCAGCACGAACAGCGCCAGCAGCCAAGGCTTGGTGCCCAGCCACCGGTCCAGCCCCCAGCCGATGGCGACCGAGACCGCCAAGGCCGACACCAGCTCAACGCCCACCCGGACGCCGATGCCCATGGGGCTTGCCGTCCCCTGCGCCCCAGCGGAGGGCGCCGGCACATCCATGGCCTGCTTCGACCGCGCCGCCCGCAGCCGCTCCTCGAAGGAGCCGCCCTTGTCGTCACTCATCCGTTGCCTCCCGCACGCCCATCCGGCCGCGCCTTGCAGGCCGGGGCTTGCTACCGGCGGGGGTGCGGGGTGTCAAGGCGTTGCAGGACTACTCGGCTGCCACCGCCTCCACCATGCCCACCGCCGCGCGCAGGTCGACGGACAGCACGCGGGACACGCCGCGCTCCTGCATCGTGACCCCATACAGCCGGTCCATCCGCGCCATGGTGAGCTGGTGGTGCGTGACCACCAGGAAGCGCGTCCCGGTCTGCGCCACCATGTCGGCCAAGAGCGCGCAGAAACGGTCCACGTTGGCGTCGTCGAGCGGCGCATCGACCTCGTCCAGCACGCACACCGGCGCCGGGTTGCACTGGAACACCGCGAAGATCAGGCTGAGCGCCGCGAGCGCCTGCTCGCCGCCCGACAGCAAAGACAGCGCCGCCAGCTTCTTGCCCGGCGGCTGCGCGTAGATCTCCAGCCCCGCCACGAGCGGGTCGTCGTCGCCCACCAAAGCGAGGTGCGCCCGCCCGCCGCCGAACACCCGGGCGAACAGCGCCTGGAACCGGCGGTCCACCTCCCCGAACACCCGGCCCAGCCGGTCGCGCCCCTCGCGGTTCAGGTGGCCGATGCCGCCGCGCAGCTTGGCGATGGCGGCGGCCAGCTCGTCGCGGTCCCGCACGATGGCCGCGGCCGCCTCGGACAGCTCCGCCGCCTCGATCTCCGCCCGCAGGTTCACCGGGCCGAAGGCGTCGCGGGCGCGCGCCTGCTGCTCGAACCGGGCGCGGGCGCGGTCCTCCGCGGCTTGCGACAGCTCGGCGGGCTGGTCGGGCAGCGCGGCGCCTGGTCCCAGCCGTTCCTCGGCCTGCGCCGCGGCCAGCGCCAACCCGGCCGCCGCCACCTCGACCGCCGCCTCCGCCCGCACCAGCCGGTTCCGGGCCGCCGCGACCGCCTGCTCGGCCGTGCGGGCGGCCTGAGCCGTGTTGGCCGCCTCCTGCTCTCCGGCATCGAGCGCCTGCGCCGCGGCGCGATGGGCGGCTTCGCACTCGCGCAGCGCGTCGGCGGCCTCCGCGGCGGCGCGGGCCAGCCGGTCGGGCGTGGCTTGGAGGCGGGCATGCTCGGCCTCCGCCTCCGCCGCGCGGGCCGAAAGGTCGGCCACACGCCCGGCGGCGTCCTCCGCCCGCATCCGCCAATCCTCGCGTTCCCGCACCAGAACCCGGCTGCGGGCGGTCCGCGCCGCCTCGTCGCGCGTCAGGGCGTCCAGCGCGCGGGCGGCGGCGGCGTCCCGGCGGCGTGCGGTGGCGAGGTCGGTGCGGGCGCGGTCCAGCTCGGCGTGCAGCGCGGCCAAGTCCGGCAGGGCCGCGCGCTGCGCTTCCGCGCCCGCCAGCGCCGCCGCGGCGTCCGCTGCCTCGGTTTCCAGAGGCGGGATTTGCTCGTCGATCCCTGCGAGCCGCGCCGCCGCCGCTTCCGCCTGGCTGCGCAGCGCGGCTGCGGCCTGCCGGGCGCGGGCGGCGCGGCCCTCGGCATCGCGCCGGGCCGGACGGGCCTGGGCCTCGCGCTGCGCAGCGTCCCGTTCGTCCGCATCGGCGGCGAGGCGTGCGGCGCGGGCGTCCTTTGCCGCCGCTTCCGCCGTTTGGAGCCGCCCTTGCAGCTCCGCCAGCCGGTTGCGCTGCCGCAGCCGCACGGTGGCGGCGGTGGGCGTGCCGGCGCGCATCGTGTAGCCGTCCCAGCGCCACACCGCGCCGGTGCGCGACACCAGGCTCTGCCCCGGCTGCAAGCCCGGCTGCGCCGCATCGCCGGCGGCCTCGTCCTCCACCAGCTCCACCGCGCCCAACGCCCGCGCGAGCGCCGCCGGGCCATGGACCAGCGCGCCGAGCGAGGACGGGCCGGGCGCGTCGATGGCGGGCAGTTCGCGCCAATGCCGGGCGGCGCCCGGGTTGGCGGCGGCGGCGAGGTCCTCGCCGAGTGCCGCGCCCAACGCCGCTTCCAGGCCCGGCGGCACCTGCAACTGGTCCAGCATCGGCGGCCACTGCCCGTTGTCCCGCACCGCCAGGACCTCTGCGAGCGCCGACGCCTCCGCCGCAAGCTTGGACCGTGCGGCTTCCGCGTGATCGGACGCGGTGCGGGCAGCGGCGGCGAGCGGGATGGCGGCGGCGCGGGCGGCTTCCGCGGCGTCCAGCCGGGCGCTGGCCTTTGCCAACCCGGCGGTTGCGGCCTCGTCCTCCGCCTGCGCCGCGGCGATCCGGGCGGGCGGGACGGCCTGCTGGGCGGCCCCGGTCCGGGCGGCGCGCAGTCGGGCCAAGGCCTCCTCCGCGCGCCGGGCGCGGGCCGCGGCTTGCTGCAGCAGCGCCGCGAGCGCCTCCGCGCCGGACGACAAGGCGGCGGCGCGCTCGGCGGCATCCGTCACGCGGGCCTCGGCCTCCTCCGCGGCCTTCGTGGCGTCCGCGGCCTCGGCCCGGGCGGCATCCATCCGGGCGGGGCCGGCCTCGGCCTCCTGCGCCAGGCGAGCGGCCTCGGCAGCCAGGCGCGCGTCGGCGCCGTCGGCGTCGCGCTGCACCTGGCCCGCATGGGCCAGGTCGCGCCCCACCTGGTCGCGCCGGGCGGCGGCGGCGCGCAGCGCGTCGCGCACCCGGGCGGCATCGGCGGCCTGCGCGTGCTGCGCGGTGCGCGCCCGCTCCAGCGCCAGCCGGGCCGCGGCTTCCGCTTCGCGCAGCGCGGGGAGGGCGGCGGCGGCGCGGGTGGCACCCTGCGCCGTGGCCTCCGCGGCAGCAGCGGCCTGCGCCAAGGTGCGGTCCGCCCGGTCCAGCCCCGCCGCCGCCGCCGCATGCACCGACTGCGCGCGGGCGCGGGACAGCGACAGCAGCGCCGCCTCCGCCTCCTGCGCCGCCGCCGCGGCGGCACGATACTCCCCGGCCGCCTCCGCCTGCCGGCGCAGGGCAGAGAGCTGCCGCTCCAACTGGGCGCGCTGCTCCTCCGCGCGTTCCAGGTTCTGCTCGGCGGCGCGCAGCTTGCCTTCCGCCTCCGACCGGCGGGCGTGCAGGCCGGTGATGCCCGCCGCCTCCTCCAGCACCAGGCGGCGCTCCTCCGGGCGGGCGGCGATCACGGCGGCGACGCGGCCCTGGCTGACCATGGCCGAGGACCGCGCGCCGCTGGCCAGGTCGGCGAACAGGGTCTGCACGTCGCGCGCCCGGGTTTCCCGCCCGTTCACCCGGTACTCGCTGCCGACCCCGCGCTCGATCCGGCGCACCACCTGCAACTCGGCCGCACCTGCGAAGGGCGCGGGGAAGGCGGGGCCGTGCCCTGCCGCCGGGCCGTCGTCCTCCAGGGTCAGCGCGACCTCGGCCAGGTTGCGGCTCGGGCGGTTCGCGGTGCCGGCGAAGATCACGTCGTCCATCTCGCCGCCGCGCAGGGTGCGGGCGTTGGCCTCCCCCATCGCCCAGCGCAGCGCCTCCGCCACGTTGGACTTGCCGCAGCCGTTGGGGCCGACCACGCCGGTGAGGCCGGGCAGGATCTCGACCGTGGCCGGCTCGGCGAAGCTCTTGAACCCGGCGATGCGCAGCCGGACGAAGCGGGCCGCCATGCGCGCGCCTTACGAAGCGGCGGCGTCCACGGCCTTGGCGAAATCGTCGAACGACACGGCGCCGGAGGTGGTCTTGCCGTTCATGACGAAGCTCGGCGTGCTGTTCACCCCGAACTTCTTCTCGCCCAAGTCCTGGTCGGTGAGGATCGCGCGCTTCAGCTCGGCGTCGCTGATCGCCGCGTCGAACCCGGCGCGCGACAGCCCGGCGAGCGCCGCGAACTTCGCCAGCTCCTCCGTCGAGTTCACCCCGCGGGCAAAGGCCCAGCGGTCCTGGCTGCCGAGCAGCACGGTGATGAACGGCTCGTACCGCTCCGGCGGCAGGGTGCGGGCGGCCATGGCGGCGGTGAGCGCCACCTGGTCCAGCGGGAAGTCGCGCCACACGTAGCGCACCCGGCCGGTGTCGATGAGCTTTGCGCGCACCTGGGGGAACGTCTCCTTCTGGAAGGCGGCGCAGTGGGTGCAGGTCAGCGAGAACCATTCGGTGACGACGACGCGGGCATCGGCCTGGCCCAGGCTGCGCTCCGCCATGCGCGGGTCAGACGGTTGCGCGCGCAACGGCTGGGCGACGAGCACGGGGGCGACAAGCAAGGAGGGCAGGGCGGCAAGCAGCAGGCGGCGGGTGGCGGGCATGGCGTCCTCGGCGATGGGAGTGGCGATAGGTATGGTCCCGTTGCCGGTGGGCGCGTCAAGCCTGATCGGCATTGCCGACCGTGCATTCGACGCGCCGGCTTCCCGTATCGGCGCTCCGCATGCGCTGCGGCTGTCGCGGGCACGGGCTATTGTTCATTTCAAAGAATACAAGGTATGGTCGAAGACTCTGCAGGATCGCTACTGGACTGGACGTAAACCATGGAACGTATCGACCGGATTCTGTCGGGCTTGGACAAATGTATGGCGCTGGTCGAGGTCGGTCCGAGCCACAGCCCCATCGTCCCAAAGTCCGCCGGGTGGAACACAGTCGTTGTAGACTACACGGACGCCGCGTCTCTTCGGGAGCATTACAAGAACGAAAGCTACGAGCGCATCGAGCAGGTCGACATCATCTGGCGTTCCGGCCAGATGCACGAGGCGTTCCACCCTCGCAAGCTTGCAAGCTATGATGCCGTCATATCGAGCCATTCTCTCGAACACATGCCGGATGCCATCGGGTTCTTGCAATCATGCGAGAAGCTCGTCAAAGCTGACGGGATCGTCAGGCTCGCGCTGCCCGACAAGAGATGCTGTTTCGATTTCTTCTCCGGCTTGTCGACGTCCGGGGATATGCTTTCCGCCTATTGCAACAAGGACCGCGTCCACAGCAAAAGGATTTCCTTCAACGAGGTCGCTTATGCCACGAGGAACCATGGGAACGTCGGGTGGTCGATCACCGACAAAGCGATAAACCTGGAACTGGCGTGGCCACTCGATTTCGCCTATGCCGTTTTCCAACGGGCCTCCGCCGAAAACAGCGGCGAGTATTTCGACTTCCATGCCTGGAAGTTCACGCCGAGCAGCTTCGAGTTGATTATTGAGGAAATCAGCTACCTCGGACTGCTGGGCCTGCGCATAGCGGAGATTTCAGAAACGGTCGGACATGAATTCTTCGTCACGCTTCGCAAGGCCTCTGATCGGAAGCCTGAGGCGTCGGCGTTCAACAAGCGCCGCCTGGAACTGCTCAAAAGGTCAATGAGCGAGATTTCCAGGCAGATCGCGAACATGGAACCTTGACGTGCCTGCTCGCAGGCTCAGCGGGCCGCCCCGGGGCGCGCGAACCCGGTCAGCGTCGACGCTACCCCGGCTCGCCCTCGCCGATGCGCCGGCCCAGTGCCACCAGCGCGTCGTGCAGCGGCCCCGGCGGGATGCCCGGCAGCTCGATCCGCCGCATGGCCGGGGGCGGCGCGGTGGGCGGCGGGGCGGGCATCGACGCCGGGTCCTGAACGAAGCGCAGCCGCTGCACGACGACGCGCCCTAAATGGCCGTTCACCCGGGCCAGCAGTTGCTCGCTCAAATGCTGTAACTCCAGCGCGACCGGCCCGGTGCAGGCGAGGGTGAGCGTACCGCTGGATAGGCGGCGCGGCACGGTGGTGCGGGACAGCTCGGGGCCGACGATCTCCGCCCAGTCCGCCATCACCTGCGCGCTGCCGGGCGCACGCTTGCGGAAGGCGGGCCGGGTCAGCGTGGGCACCAGCGCGCCGACCGGGCGCGGACCATAGACATGGCGCGGCGCATCATCCGTGCGCTTGCCGGGGGTGCCGCCGCCCGTCATAGATGGTGCGTGCTCGACCTCCCGCTTGCCCCGCCGCCCGCCGCCGCGCTTCTGCGCTGGTACGACCGGCACCGCCGGCGCATGCCCTGGCGCGCCTTGCCCGGCGAGATCCCTGACCCCTACCGGGTCTGGCTGAGCGAGATCATGTTGCAGCAAACGACTGTTTCCGCGGTTATTCCATATTATGAAAGGTTTCTCTCGCGGTTTTCAACCGTGGAGTCGCTCGCCGCGGCGGAAGACGGCGCGGTGATGCAGGCTTGGGCGGGCCTCGGCTATTACGCCCGGGCGCGCAACCTGCTGGCCTGCGCACGGCAGGTCGCGGCGAGGGGTGGGTTTCCGCGGGATTTGGCCGGGCTGCGGGCGCTGCCGGGCATCGGCGAGTACACCGCCGCCGCCGTCGCCTCCATCGCGTTCAACGTGCCGGCCGTACCGGTGGACGGCAATGTGGAGCGCGTGGCCGCCCGGGTGTTCGCGGTCGAGGACCCGTTGCCGGGCGCGCGCCGCGCGGTCGCTGCCGCCGCGGCGCGGCTGGGCCAGGACCCGGCGGCGCAGGCGCGTCCGGCCGACTTCACCCAGGCGCTGTTCGACTTGGGCGCCACCGTCTGCACCCCGCGCGCCCCGGCCTGCGCGGTGTGCCCGTGGATGGCGGAATGCCGAGGCCGCGCGCTGGGCCTCGCCGACACGCTGCCGCGCAAGTCGCCCCGTGCCGCGCGGCCCGCCCGGCACGGCGCGCAGTTCTGGCTGACGGACGCCGCCGGCCAGGTTCTGCTGCGCCGCCGCCCGCCGGAGGGCCTGCTAGGCGGGATGCTGGAACTGCCGGGCGCGCCGTGGCGGGCCGAGCCGTGGTCCCGGGCGGACGCGCTGCTGCACGCGCCGCAGCCGGCGGACTGGCGCCTGGCCGGGCAGGCGGAGCACGGCTTCACGCACTTCGCGCTGACCATGGACGTGTATGCGGCGCAGGTGGAGCGGATCACGGCACCGGGCTTGCTGCGGGATGCGGACGCGCTGGAGGGGGAGGCGCTGCCGACCGCCATGCGCCGCTGCGTGCAGGTGGCGACGCGGGCGGGTTAGTGGTCGTACGCCACCAGTGACTCGAACGGCACGTCCACCCGCGCCCGCCCGCCGAGGAACGTCAGCTCGATCAGCGCCGCCGCCGCCGGCACCTCGGCGCCGACCCGGCGCAGCAGCGCGATGCCCGCCGCCATGGTGCCGCCGGTCGCCAGCAGGTCGTCCACCACCACCACGCGCGCCCCGGGCGCCACGGCGTCCGCCTGGATCTCGATCCGGTCCGTGCCGTATTCCAGGTCGTAGTCCAGCCCGACCACGGCGCCGGGCAGCTTGCCGCGCTTGCGCAGCATGACGAAGCCGCAGCCGAGCTTCAGCGCCAAGGGCGCCGCTAGCAGGAAGCCGCGCGACTCCACGCCGGCCAGCAGGTGCGGCTGATGCCCGCGCACGATGTTGGCCAGCCGCCCCATGGCGACCTGCCACGCATCGGGGTCCCGCAGCAAAGTGGAGATGTCGTAGAACAGGATGCCCGGCTTCGGGAAGTCGGGGACGCCGCGGATGTGGTCCTTGAGGTCCATGATGCTGCCTTGGTGACGGTAGGGAGTGGGGTTTGCCCGGCCTGTACCGCCTCCCGGGCATTGCGGCAACCGATGCGCCGGGCTAGGCAGCGTGCATGTCGAGGCCTGCCATCGCCACCATCGCCGGGGTGCTGTTCATCATCGCCTACGTCGTCGCGGCCATCACCTTGCCGGACCTCGTGCCGCGCCTGCACTGGACGCTGGAGGCGCTGTACTGGTGCGTGGCCGGCATCGTCTGGGTGTTCCCGATCCGCTGGCTGATGCTGTGGTCGGTGCACAAGCGGTAAGCCCCGGCGACGTGGCCAAGTCAGCGAGTGGCAAGCGCATCTGAAAAGATTGGTCGGGGCGAGAGGATTCGAACCTCCGGCCTCTTGCTCCCGAAGCAAGCGTACTACCAGGCTGTACTACGCCCCGACTGTGCCGCGCATATAGACCGCGCTTCGGTCCAGGGCAAGGCGCGAAACGCGCCTGCCTAAGCCAAGCCGCTAAACGCGCCCCGGCTGCCCGGCACCGGGCGAGGGCAGGGCAGCCAGCCGGGCCAGCACGGCGTCCACGTCCGGCAGCACCTCGTACAGCCGCAGGCACTCCGGCCCGGCGAACCCCTGGTTCACCGCCGCCTGGATGCTGGCAAGGTACGGCTGCGCCCAGCCGGCCACGTCGCAGACCAGGATCGGCTTGTCGTGCAGCGCCAACTGCCGCCAGGTGGTGATCTCGATGGTCTCGTCGAAGGTGCCGAGGCCGCCGGGCATGGTGACGAAGGCGTCGGCGGCGTCGAACATGCGTCGCTTGCGGTCGTGCATCGTCTGCGTCACGACCATCTCGCCCACCCCGGCGTGCGCCACCTCCCGCCGCTGCAGGAACTCGGGGATGATGCCCAGCACCGCGCCCCCCGCGCCCAGCGCCGCGTCCGCGACGATGCCCATCAGCCCGACGCCGCCGCCGCCATACACCAGGCGCAGGCCCGCCGCCGCCAGCCCCTTGCCCAGCGCCGCCGAGGCTTCCGCATACACGGGGTCGGACCCGAAGCGGGATCCGCAGAACACGGCGACGGAGCGGATGGGCTGTGGCGGCATGGGCAAATCCTACGGGTTCAGCGGGCCGGACGCGGAATGTGGATAGCGCGGGCGGCGATGGGGTGCGAGGTTCCCATCATAACGGAAACCGGGGATTTTGGATGCGGAAGATGTTGATCGGGCTTGCGGCGGCCGCCGGCTTGGGCGGAATGGCGGCGGCGCAGACGCTGCCGGCCGGCCCCAGCGTGCCGTTCCCCGCGGACACGCTGATCGCCACGCGGCAGGCGGGCTTCGACCTGCAGGCGGGCGTGGCCGCCAGCATGAAGACGGTGATCGACGGCGGCGGCGACGTGAAGGGCCTGGTGGACGGCGCCAAGGGCCTGTCGTCCTGGGGCCACGTCATCCCGGCCGTGTTCCCGGACGGCACGCAGACCGGGCACAACACCAAGGCCCGCCCGGAGGTCTGGTCCGACCGCGCGGGTTTCGAGAAGGCGGCGGAGAAGTTCTGGACGGAGGCCGACAAGCTCGCGACGCTGGCGGACGCCAACGACAAGGCGGGCTTCGCCTCGCAGTACACCACGACCACGCAGGCCTGCGGCACCTGCCACCGCGCCTACCGCGTGCGGACGAACTGACCCCGGCGGCGCTGCCGCTTTAAGCGAAGCACACCAGCACCCACACCGCCCCTGCTGCCACGGCGAGGATGCCGGCGGCGAGCAGCGGGCTGGCGAAGCGGGGCTGGCGGAGGTTGGCGGGCAGGCGCTTCTTGCCCGTCACCATCGCCCGCACCAGGTCATGCCGCTTCACGGCCGCATAGGCGATGATCGCCAGGATGTGCAGCACGACCAGGCCCAGCAGCACGTAGAACGAGGCCGCGTGCACGCCGGACAGCCAGTCGCTGGCGCCCTTGCTGACCCAATGCGCCAGCGGCCCCTTCGCGTCGATGTCGTTGTTGCTGAACAGCCCGGTGCCGACCTGCACGAACAGTGCCAGCAGCATCGCCAGCACCATCCAGCCGCCGGCGGCGTTGTGCCCGATCTCCGTATCCGGCTCGCGTTTTCCGAACGCGGCGAGATGAGCGAGGCCCGCGCCCGGGCTGCGCAGGAACTGCCGGAAGCGCGAGGTCTCGCTGCCCACGAACCCCCAGGCCAGGCGGAACAGCAGCAGGGTCAGCACGGTGTAGCCGGACAGGAAGTGGAGCTGGTTCCACTCGCGGATCGCGCAGACGTAGCTGAACGTCATCAGCACCACGATGGCCCAATGGAACAGCCGGGTCGGCGCGTCCCAGACCCGCATCAGCAGGTTGGGGACCCGCGGCTTCGGCGGGCCGGTCGGGCGGCGGAGGGCAGGGCGGGAGGGTTGGGCCATGCCGCATTCTGCCGCCGTCCGGCTTGACGGGGAAGCCCGGCGCCGCCATCCGGGCCGCCATGCCGTCATTTTCTTTCGCGCATCCGTTCCCGATGCCCGGCTTCGCTATGCACGCCTATGCGCCGCCGCTGGCGGCCTTCGGCGCGGCGCTGGCGCTGGGGCTGGCCGGGCGGACCGCGGGCGCGCGCTGGCCGGTCCAGGCCTCGGGCGCCGTGGGGGCGCTGGCGGGCTGGATGGCGCTGCTGCCGTGGAGCACGGCGCTGCGAGCCGTGCTGACGCCGCGGACGACCCCGGATTTCCTCCTCCTGCCCGCCACCGCGGCGGCGCTGGCCGCGGCCCTCTCGCCCCGGCTGCGCGGCCGGGCGGAGCGGTGGCTGCCCCCGGCGCTTGCCGTGCTGACCGGGTGGTGGCTCGCCCGCTCGGCCCCGGCGCGGCCCGAGTTCTGGCGCATCTGGCTCGCTGTCACCCTCGCGGCGTGGCTGCTGGCGCGGGCCGTGGGAACGCCCGGCGCAGGCGGGCGGGCCTTGGCGGCGGCGCTGGCGCTGTGGGGCGGGCTGCTGCTGGCCGGGGCGCCGCCGGTCTGGACCGCGGCGGCGCTGGCGGCGGCGGGCGCGGCGGGCGCGGCCTGGCTTGCGGGCGGCGCGCTGCCGCCGGTGCTGCTGACCGCCGTGGCGGCGGCGGCGGACCTGGGGGCCGGGCGGCTGGCGCAGGGCCGGGTGAACGCGGCGGATCTCGCCTGCCTGCTTGCGCCCGGCGCGGCATGGCTCGTGCCCCGGTTGGCGGCGCGGCTGGGCCGGGCTGGGCCGGTGCTGTCCGTGCCGGCAGCGGCGGCGCTGGCGGCAAGCGCGGCGTGGGTAGGCGGGCGATTGCTGCACCGGTAAGGGGGTGTGGCGTGTCCTAAATGCGACAGGTCTCGGCATTGGGCACAATGCGATTGCAAAGCCTGTTCACACCATCCTAACGTCCTTTGATGAACGGCCCGAACCCGCGGCTGGCCCGCCTGGCAATCTTTGCCGTGCTGTGCGCAGGCGCGGGGGGCGCTGCCTTCCTGCTTTGGCCGAACGCCGGCCCGGCGCTTCCAGCACCCGTCACGGCCGCCCTCGACGCGCCGGCATCCGAACCTGCACCGAAGCCCGACAGCCCCGGCATCGCCCCCAGCTTCGACATCGTGCGGGTCGGTCCGCGCGGCACCGTGCTGGCCGGGCGGGCGGAGCCGGGCGCCACCGTGGTCGTGGTCAACAACGACGCGCCGTTCGGCCGGGTCCAGGCCAACGGACGCGGCGAATGGCTGCTGGTGTCCGCGGCCGCGCTCGCGCCGGGCGGGCGGGAGCTGAGCCTTTCGGCGCGCAACGCGGACGGGCGCGACATGCGGGGCGACGGCACCGTGCTGCTCGATATCCCGCAGGCCCCCTCCGGCCCGGCGACGGCGCTGCTGATGCCGCAATCGGGCGTGCCGCGGCTGCTGGAAGGGGCGCCGGAGGATGCCGCCCCGACGCCGCAAGCGCCGCCGCACGGCCCCGCGCGCCTTGGGCTGAACGTCGTGGACTCCGACGAGGGGGGCACGGTCCGCTTCGCGGGCCAGGCAGCGCCGGGCGCCACGGTGAGGGCCTATGTAGACAACGCGCCGACTGGGGACGCGGTGGCGGATGCGCAGGGCCGCTGGGCCATGGCGCCACGGCGCGCGCTGCATCGGGGCGCGCACCGGCTGCGTATCGACCAGCTCGACGCGGACGGCCAGGTGCTGGCCCGGGTCGAGGTGCCGTTTCAGCGCACGGCGGTCGCGCCGGCCGCGCTTGCGTCCGGGCGCGTCGTGGTGCAGCCGGGCCAGACCTTGTGGCGGCTGGCCCGCCGGGCTTACGGCACGGGCGTGCGCTACACCGTCATCTACCTGGCGAACCGCGGCCAAATCCGCGATGCCCGGCTCATCTACCCCGGCCAGGCCTTCGCCGTGCCCGTCGCCATGCGGTAGCGGGCATGCCCGAGCCGGGCGTCGCGGCCTTGCCCGCGCCGGGCTTAGTAGCCATCTCGCGGACCATGACTCCCATTGAATCCTTCCGCTCCGTTTTGGCGCCGCCGCATCCGGTGGGCCGGCCCTTCATCCTGGGCGGCATCGCCGTGCTGCTGATCGGGCTTTTCGTCGGCGCGTGGCTGGCCTGGCTCGGTGCGCTGTTCACGCTGTTCTGCCTGTATTTCTTCCGCGATCCGGACCGCGTGCCACCCGTCCGGCCCGGCGCCGTCGTGGCGCCGGCGGATGGCCGCGTCGTGTCCGTCGCGCAGGCGGTGCCGCCGGCGGAACTTGGCCTCGGCGACGGGCCGCGCTGGCGGGTGGCGATCTTCCTGTCCGTGCTCGATGTCCACGTCAACCGCATGCCGGCCAGCGGCACGGTGACGCGCATCGCCTATCGCGCGGGCAAGTTCGTCAACGCCAGCATGGACAAGGCGAGCGAGCACAACGAGCGCAACGCCCTCGCCTTGCGCCTGCCGGACGGGCGGCAGATGGCGGTGGTGCAGATCGCCGGGCTGATCGCGCGCCGGATCGTCTGCCAGGTGCGGGAAGGCCAGGCCGTGCTCGGCGGCAGCCGGTTCGGCATCATCCGCTTCGGCAGCCGCACCGACCTGTATTTGCCGGAGGGGGTGCGTCCGCTGGTCGAGGAGGGCCAGTTGACCATCGGCGGCGAGACGGTGCTGGCGGAGCTGTCCGCGCCGTGACGCCCGACCGGGCCGGCTCCCCGGTTTCGCGGCTGCGGACCCGGTTCCGCCCGCGGCAGCGCCCGCGCTACGCCGGGCCGTCGTTCAACCGAATGATCCCGAACATCCTGACGCTGCTCGGCCTGTGCGCCGGGCTGACCAGCATGCGCTACGCCCTGGACGGGCGGTTCGGCGCGGCGGCGGTCGCCATCGTGGTGGCGGCCTGCATCGACGGGATCGACGGGCGGCTGGCCCGGCTGCTGAAAGCCACCTCGCGTTTCGGCGCGGAGTTCGACAGCCTGGCGGACTTCTGCGGCTTCGGCGTGGCGCCGGCTTTCGTGCTGTACTTGTGGTCCTTGCGCAGCGGGGGGGGCTTCGGCTTCGCGCCATGCCTGATGTTCGCCGTATGCATGGCGCTGCGGCTGGCCCGGTTCAACGCGGCGCTCGACACGCCGCCGCCGATTGCCCACGCCTACGCCTACAACTTCTTCACCGGCGTGCCCGCGCCCTGCGGGGCGGGGCTGGCGTTGTTTCCGCTGTTCCTGGGGCTGGAAGCGCACGCGCTCCGGCTGCCGTGGCTGGAAGCGTTGGCGCACCACCCGCTGTTCTGCGCCGCCGTGCTGATCGGCACGGCGGTGCTGCTGGTCAGCACGCTGCCGGTCTGGAATTTCAAGAACTTCAAGGTGCCCCGCGACCTCGTGCTGCCGCTGCTGCTGGGGATCGGCACGTTCGCGGCGGTGCTGGTGGCGGACCCCTGGGCGGCGCTGGCGGGCGCCGGGCTGATCTACGTCGGCATGCTGCCGTTCAGCCTCCGCAGCTTCCACCGGCTGCGTCAGGATGCCGGGCGGCAGGTCGAGCAAGAGTAGCCGGGGCGGCTCAGGGGAAGATCGACAAGACGGGGTGACCGAACATCTGCGTCATCTTGGCGTCGGCCTGCCCGCCGAAGTGGTCGGTGCAGGCCCGCAGGAAATCGGCGTGCCAGCCGTGGCCCGCGAAGAACATCTTGTGGGCGCAATAGAGGAACGGCTTGATCCGGGGCACGTAGCGCCCGTGGAACAGCGCCACCGCCTCCGTCACACCGGGCCAATGCGGCTGGAACATGTCGTCGAGCAGCACGACGCCGCCGGGCGCCAGGCAGTCCTGCGCCGTCAGCAGGTCGCTCAGCGTATGCTCCGCGGTGTGGCAGCCATCCACCGAGAACAAGCGGAACGGGCCGCGGTCCCGGACCAGATCGACCTTGTCCGCACAGTTCAGCGCCGTGCTGTCGTTCTTGACGAAGGCGTAGCTGATCTCGTGATCCGGCCCGTAGGCCTGGATGTTGGCCTGCAGGCGTTCGAGGCTGCCGACCCCGGCGCCGTCGATGTTCCTGAGCTGGTCGTCGAACACGTCGATGGCCGTCACCTTGCTGCCCGGCTGCATGAGGTGGGCCAGCGCGATCAGCAGCTTGCCGTGGAACACCCCGATCTCGGCGGCGTGCCCCGTGGCGCCGAGGCCGGTCTGCACCTGGTCGATCAGCTTGAGAAACGGCAGCCACCGTTCGTTGACCCAGCCTTCGATGTTCGGAAGGCCGTCCTGCCAGTAGGCGTCGATGTCGTGCATTGTCCCAACCTCCGTGAGCAGCCCGGGCTATATCGCTTTGGCCATGACGGCTAGTACCTCTGCACAGTGGTTTTGACGGTTTGAGCGTATCCGGGATTGAGCGCGGGCAAGTCGGCGCGGTCCACCTGGACGGCGATGCTCCGAGCTGCGCCGGGGTGGCGTGAGACAAGCCCGG